>Ga0160437_1000143_pt1 | contig 41186 bp, 28 predicted proteins | sample HID1975I_E0MG_FD_108227 | JGI IMG/M metagenome (GOLD analysis project Ga0160437, IMG submission 108227) | Enriched soil microbial communities from UW Madison campus, WI, USA - HID1975I_E0 MG | ecosystem: Environmental > Terrestrial > Soil > Unclassified | place: USA: Madison, Wisconsin... | reverse complement strand
GTCGCCCGCGCAGCCTCCCGCATCGCTCAGTGCTGTCTCGATGGATCAAGCGGCGCTTCTGCCGAACGGAGCTGCAACCTCATGACCGCGGCGACGGCGTTGACCAACGCGCATGATCGATATGGTCTCCTGGATGAACTTCGCGGAATTGCGGCTCTTGTCGTCCTGCTCTTCCACATCGGGACGCGCATCGGCGCGCCGGTGGTCGCTGCCAACGGCTACCTTGCGGTCGACTTCTTCTTCATGCTGAGCGGCTTCGTCCTGGCGGAAGCCTATGGACGGCGGCTCACCGGCGAGATGACCTTCGCCGAATTTGCCATGCGGCGCATGGCTCGGATGATGCCGATCGTGGTTCTCGGCGTCTGTCTCGGGACGACTTACGCGCTCACCCGCTGGTACGCGGCGCCCTCCCGGTCGGACGACCTGCCGACGATCCTGGGAAGCGCCCTGCTCAATGGACTGCTGCTTCCGAAATGGTGGCACGGATCGGCAACGGGCTGGGAAGTTTTTCCGATCAACGGCCCCCTCTGGTCGCTGTTCTTCGAAATCGTCATCAACCTGATATGGGCGGCATGGCTGGTCGCCAGACGCCCCGGCACTTTGGCTTTGCTCGCGATCCTCAGCCTGGTCAGCCTCTGCCTGCTGGCGCGCCATCACGGGACAATGGATCTCGGCTGGAGCGGGCCGACGCTGGCGGGCGGCATGGCGCGCGTATCGTTCGGTTTCCTGACCGGACTCCTGATCCACGCGGCGCGTGATCGGCTGCCCGTGCTGGGGCGAGGCGCTGCCACGATCGCGATCATGGTGACCGTGGCGGCGCTGGCCCTGCCAGTGAGCGATGTATCTTGGGTTGTCGCCATGACGGCCCTGGCACTGCCGGCGGCGCTGGTGCTGGCAGTATGCTCCGGCCGCCAGCGCATTGTGCCGGGCGCCCGGTTCCTCGGCACGATTTCCTACGCCGTCTACGGGCTGCACGTCCCCTTCCTCGCGCTCTATTCGGGCCTCTCCGAAAGATTCACCGGAAGAAGCGATGCCGGGTTCGAAGCCTACCTGATGGTTCCGGTCATCCTGGGCGTGGCCGCCCTCGCCACCACTTTCTACGACCGCCCCGCCCAGCGCATTCTTCGCAAGGCCCTGGATGCGCGGTATCGGCAGCACGGCGTGGAAGTATCACTGGCGCGCAAATCGCCCGCAAATCCCGTGGGCGCGAGAGGACTCCGCCACGAAACCGCAGACTCGTGAATGGACACGACGAATCCTGGTGCGACATGCTCACATGCAAAACGGACCCGCGGGACTGCATCCGTTTTTCTCAAGTGCCGGATGTGCAGATGATCGGCCGCAGCAAGATCTCGGCAATGCCCAGATCGATCCTGGGCTCCGTTCCATCCAGCCTGAGAGCGCACATCCCCGGCCCCGCACTCTCAGGGAGAGCGGCCGGCCACTGGAAGGCTCTGACGCGCTCCGATTTCGCGACCCCTGGCCCGGCAATTTTCGCCCCGCTTACCGGCGCCTCACAACTATGCCGGGCCCGTGCTGCCACGCAGGATGAGTTCATGCGGCAGCATCAGATGCGCGTGCTCGTCCCCCGCCTTCTGCCGGAACTGCGGGTTCACCAGAATATCGACGGCCGCTGCCGCCATCTCCGCCTTGGGCTGGCGGACGGTCGTGACTTGCGGCCAGGCCGCCCGGGAAGACGGCGCATCGTCGAAGCCGCAGACAGAGAGCCTTTCCGGCACGGAAATGCCATGCTTCATCGCGGTGATCAGCACCCCGAGCGCCATGTCGTCGTTCGAGGCGAATATCGCGGTGGGGCGTTCCGGCAGGGCCAGAAGGCGCTCACCCAGTTCCATGCCCGTGCGCGAACTGAAGTCTCCGCGCACGATGCAGTCCTCATCGACCGTGACGCCCGCTGCGGCCATGGCCTTGCGGAAGCCCTCTTCACGCCGCGCCGAGGCGCTATGGCTGATCGGGCCCTGGACGAAACCGATCCGCCGATGGCCAAGGCCCAGCAGATATTCCGTCATCTCCTGCGCTGCACGGCGATCGTCCATGCGCACCGTTCCCGAAGCCGGCGGAGCGCTGCTGGGCGCGACAAGAACGGTGGGCAGGCCGGACTCGGCGAAAACGGCCATCAGCGCCGCCTCGTCACAGATCGGCGGGGCGACGATCGCCCCGTCGAGCCGCAGCGCCGCGATACTGCCGCGAACCTGGCTCTCCCAATCGGGCGCCGTCAGATCGACCGGCTCCACCACCAGGTGGTAGCTGCGCTGCCGGCAGCCGATCAAGGCTCCGTGCTGAACGTCCGTGGCATAGCCTGAGACGGGATCGTCGATGAACAGGCCCAGCAAATAGGAACGCGAGCTGGACAGGCTGCGCGCAAAGGCATTGGGCCGATAGTCGAGTTCGGCCACGACTTTCTGCACCAGTTCCCGCACCTCGGGCCGCACATAGGCCTCGCCGTTGATGACGCGGGACACCGTCTTGGGTGAGACGCCGGCCTTGGCCGCGACATCCTTGATCGTGACGATGCTCAAGACGCTGCCTCCCCGCCGCGCACGCACAGGGCAGCGAACAGGGCGATCCCCACGTAGCAGGCCGCCGGCAGCAGCAGTGCCGGTAGCAGGCCGATCGCGTCAGCCGCCATGCCGGTAAGCAGCGGCACGATCGCCCCGCCGACCACCGCCATGCAGAGCCACATCGAGGCCAGCGGGGCCTTGCTGCTGTCCCGCGGCATGGCGAGCGCGTAGATGGTCGGGTACATGATCGCGTTGCACAGACCGACAGCGATCAGGGCGCCGGCACCAGCCGCGCCGGGCAGCAGGGCCGCGGCCACCGTCAGCATGATCGCCGCCAAGGCCGCGTAGACCAGCAAGCGGGCCTCGGCGATCCAGGTCATCAGCCAGGCCCCGGCGAAACGGCCGATCATGGCCCCCGCCCAGTAGAGGCTGACCAGTCGCCCGGCACTGACCGGCTCCAGCGCCAGCCGGTTCGGCAGCATCAGCACGTTCGTCATCAGCGTCCCGATCGTCACTTCCGCGCCCACGTAGAGGAAGATCGCACAGGCACCCCAGAGAAGCCGGCGCTCGCCGAGCACGGCGAAGATCTGCCGGGTCCAGTCCCGCGGGAGATAGTCGCCCGCGGCGGACGGCGCGTCGGCCAGCAATGCCCGGTGCGCGATGTAGAACGTGGCCAGCGTCGCCAGTCCTGCCCCGATGGCGATGAAGGGTATCGACGCGGTCACCTCCACGCGCGCGCCGGGGGCGATGTCGGCCAGAAGGAACGGCGCGCTCACCAGCGGGCCAAGCACGGTGCCGAGGGAGTTGAAGCCCTGCAGCAGGTTGAGCCGGAAAGCCGAGCGCCGCGACGGCCCGATCACCGTCACCACCGTATTGGCCGCGATCTGCAGGACCGTCTGCCCGGCCGAAAGCAGCAGCAATGCTCCCAGCACCAACAGGAATTGCCGCATCCCCTGCGCGAGGACCAGCGCCAGGCAACCCGCCGCCATGACCGTCAGCCCCGCCGCGATCGCCCGCATATATCCGATTCGAACCACCGATAGCGCCGCCGGCAGGGCGAACAGCAAGTAGCTGGAGTGGAAAGCCAGCTGGATCAGCAGCGCGCTCTTGTAGTCCAGCGCCAGCACCGACTTGAGCTGCGGCACCAGCAGGCCGACCGAAGCGCTCAGGAACCCGCCGATGAAGAACACGCCGATGGAGAGCCAGAACAGGCGGCGGGTCACCGATTCCTGCGCTTCGGACGTGCGGCTGATCGGGGGGGAAAGCGACATGGTGGACATCTATGGCACTCGGCAGGCGAAGGCAAACGGGCCGGATCGCGGAAATGATGTGTCATGAAATCCACAATCTGACATCGATGTCAAATCGTTGCCGAACCGTTTTCAAATGCGCTTGACATCGATGTCAGATTGCGGCCATCAGCCGCTCACAAGGTACAAACCATCTGGGAGGATGACATGACGAGGCACGATCTCGTCGCGGGCACAGCGCTCGCGGCTTGCCTATTTTCCATTTCCACCGCAGCCCACGCGCAGGATGCCGCAGCACCTGCCCAGAATTCGGCGCAACAGGCGTCGTCGGCTGCTTCCAACGGTGACATCATCGTCACGGCCACGCGCCGCGAAACGACTCTTCAGTCGACGCCGATCGCGATTTCGGCCTTCAGCCAGGAAACGCTGACCAAGAACGGCGTCAAGGACGTTACCGACCTGGCCCGTTTCGTGCCTTCGCTGCAGTTCAACCAGCAGGGCGACCAGTCGGCCGTGCTGCTGACCCTGCGCGGCATCGGCAACGACAGCGCCTATACCGAAGTGGCCGACCCCGAAGTCGCCATCTATATCGACGGCATCTATTCGCCGCGCTCGCAGGGCGCCTCGGTACTGATGTACGACATGGAACGCGTGGAAGTGCTGCGCGGCCCGCAGGGCACGCTGTTTGGCCGCAACGCCACCGTCGGCGCGCTCAGCCTGATCTCGGCCAAGCCCAAGCTCGGTGAGTTCAGCGGCAATGTCGAAGTGACCGCCGGCAACTACGACCGTCTCGGCGTGCGCGGTGCGATCAACATCCCCGTCACCGACACCCTGGCCTTCCGCGTCGCTTTCGTCAGCGACCGCCACGACGGCTATGCCGACTACCAGGCCGCGCCTGACATCGCCGGCATCAACAAGTCGGCCTTCGTCACTTCGGGCAAGAAGTACTATGCCGCCGACCAGCAGTCGGGCCGCGTCTCGATGCTCTGGCAGCCGAGCGAGAAGTTCAGCTGGAACCTGTCGGCGGAAGGCTTCCTCGACAACGGCGCGCCGGTTATCGGCCTGCTCCAGACCCCGCGCGCGGGCACCAAGCGCTGGTCCACCCTGAGCGACACCGCGCCCAGCACCGACCGCTATTCGGTCGCCGTGCGCAGCACGATGAACTACGACATCACGGACGGCGTCCAGCTCAGCTACATCGCCGGCTGGTCGCGCATCGGCGGCAGCACCCGCACCGATGCCGATGCGGGCGCCCTGCCCCCGACCGGCCAGGTGGATGCGGACGGCAACGACCTGCCGCTCGGCGCCTTCAACGAGAACGCCACGCTGTCGTCGCGCTATGACTTCCAGAGCCACGAACTCCAGCTCAAGTCGAGCGGCGAGAACGAACTCGACTGGATCCTGGGCGCTTACTACAGCCACGAGAAGAACAAGATCCGCTTCGACATCGACCAGCGCAACGGCTACCGCGACGGTACGTTCAGCTGGGCGGGCAGCTTCATCCAGGCCAATCGCCAGATCGACAGCCGCGCCGTGTTCGGCCAGACCGTGTGGCACGCCACCGACTGGCTGCGCCTGACCGGCGGCCTGCGCTACACCTCGGACAAGAAGCAGGACATCGGCGGCCGTAACGTCACGTTCTCGGGCGACGGCTGCACCGATGCCGACAAGGCACCCGGCGGCGCCTGCACCACCGGCATCTTCGGCGCCTATCCCGATGCTTCGGCCGCGGAACTGGTGGCCCTGCTGCCCGGCTTCTCGATCTCGAACAACGACGTGAAGGGCAAGTGGGACAAGCTGACCTACCTCGCCCGCGTCGATGCCGATCTTGCCGAGGACACGCTGGGCTATGCCAGCATCTCCACCGGCTTCAAGTCGGGCAACATCCAGGACAATGCCGGTCTGACCGATCCGGAAACCCTGACCAACTACGAAGTCGGCCTCAAGACCCGCCTGCTCGACCGGGCCGTGACGCTCAACCTGGCGGCCTATTATTCCGACTTCAAGGGATACCAGGTCAACCAGGCCGTCACCTTCCGCGACGATGCGGGCAACGTGGTGCGCAGCCAGATCGTGACCCAGAACGCCAAGGGCGCGAAGGCTTACGGCCTGGAAGCGGAAATGAACGCCGCCTTCACCGCCAACGACCGCCTGAACTTCTCGGCTACGCTGCAGAAGACCAAGCTGGACGATCTGGAAAGCGTCGACGGCCGTCTCTACGACGGTGGCAAGGCGTCCTCCATCGTGCAGCTGCAGGGCAACGAACTGGCCCACGCGCCGCGCTTCTCGGCCACGCTGAGCTATGAGCATGATTTCGAACTGGCGAGCGGAGCCCGGATCACCCCGCGCTTCACCACCCATTACGAAACCAAGAGCTGGCTGAGCTACTTCAACGGCGACGCCAATCCGTTCGTGAACGTCAACGATCCGGCCGACAACATGCCCGACCGCGGCACCAACGGCACGTCGTGGGACAAGCAGAAGGCCTACTTCCGTTCCGACGCCTCGCTCCGGTTCAGCCCGGCAGACGGCAGGTACTCGGTCGAAGCCTTCGTCCAGAACATCGAGAACGGGCATATCCGTACCGGTGCCGGTGCCTTCGGCGCGCCGCGCTACGATCCGGTGTTCCTCTCGAACCTGCAGCCGCCGCGGACCTGGGGTGTGCGCGCCAGCGCGAACTTCTGATAGCGAGCTGAAAGGAAACAACATGACGACCGACTATCCCTCCTCCGGTCGCGTCGTCATCCTGGGCGGCGGTACGGCCGGTTGGCTGGCCGCCGCCTACCTTTCCCGCACGTTGAAGCTGCCGAACGTCACGCTGGTCGAATCCAGCGAGATCGGCATCATCGGCGTGGGGGAAGGGACTTTTCCCACGATCCGCACGACACTGGCGGGCCTGGGGATCAGCGAGGCGGAATTCCTGGTCCGCGCCGACGCCACCTTCAAGCAGGGCGTGCTGTTCGACGGCTGGGCCACCGGCACCGACAGCTATTTCCATCCGTTCAACCTGCCCGTGGGCGGCGAGGACGAAGCGCTGCTGCCGCACTGGATCGCCGATGACAGCGGCCAGCGCCTCCCCTGGGCCGATGCCGTCACCGTGCAGGAACAGGTGATCCGCGCCGGACGCGGTCCCAAGCGGGTCGAAGACCCCGACTTCTCCGGCCCGATGAACTATGCCTACCACTTCGACGCGGCCCGCTTCGCCGATTACCTGCGCGACATATCCGTCGCCGCCGGGGTCGACCGCATCGAAGGAACCGTCGCCACCGTGGAGCGTGCGGACGATGGCGATATCGCCGCGCTCGTGCTGGCCGATGGCCGCCGCGTGGAAGGCGACTTCTTCCTGGATTGCTCGGGCTTCCGCTCGCTGCTGATTGGCCAGACGCTGGGAGCGGGCTTCACCTCCTGCGCCGGCAGCCTGTTCAACGATCGCGCCCTGGCCATGCAGGTGCCCTATGCCGAACCCGGCGCGCCGGTGCGGCCCTATACTCTGGCCACCGCGCACGAGGCGGGCTGGACCTGGGACATCGGCCTCAGCGAACGCCGCGGCATCGGCTATGTCTACTCCAGCCGCCATTGCTCGGACGAAGATGCGGAAGCAACGCTGCGCCGCTATGTCGGCAGCGAAGGCGACAGCCTGACCCCGCGCCAGCTGCGCTTCGAAACCGGCTACCGCGAGACCCAGTGGATCGGCAACTGCGTGGCCGTGGGCCTTTCCGCCGGCTTCTTCGAGCCGCTGGAATCGACCGGCATCATGCTGATCGAGGCCGCGCTCAAGATGATCGGCGAATTCCTCGTTCCCGGCAGCCGCGCCGCCCGCGACGCTGCCGCGCGCAGCTTCAACCGGCTGATGGCGGCCCGCTTCGAGCGCATCGTCCATTTCCTCAAGCTGCACTACTGCATCACCCGGCGCACCGACACCGCCTATTGGCGCGACAATGCCGATCCGGCCTCCATCCCCGAAGCCTTGCAGGACATGCTGGCGCAGTGGCGCCACCGCCCGCCCTCGCGCTTCGACTTCGTGGTGGATCTCGAGACCTTCCTGCCGCCAAGCTACCACTACATCCTCTACGGCATGGGCTTCGAAACCAGCCTTTCCGCCGGAGCGGCCCGCTATCCCGGTGGCGCCGCTGCGCGCGATGTCTTCTCCCGCGTCCGCAGCGCCCATGCCGGCGCCCGCGGTGCCCTGCCGGACCACCGCGCCCTTCTCGACCATTATCACGCTCGCTCGGCCCCCCAGCCCAACAAGGTTTTCCGATGATTTCTGCCACCAAGACTGCCCTGATCGCCGGCCTCATGGCCGGCGCCAGCCTGAGCGCACCGGCGCTGGCTCAAAACGCACCTGCCCAGAGCGCGCCTGTCCAGAGTGCTGGGGCCTCCACTTCCGCCGCGACCTCCCCGTCCTCCCAGGCCCGCGCCGATGCCCTCGTCAAGCAGATGACGCTGGAAGAGAAGCTGCAGCTGGTCCACGGGTTCTTCCCGCCCCTGGCCAAGCCGGCGGTGCCCATCGCGATGATCCCCTCTGCCGGCCATATCCCCGGCATTCCGCGCCTGGGCATCCCGACCCTGCGGGAGAGCGACGCCAGCCTCGGCGTCGCCAACCAGATCGAGCAGCGCAAGGGCGACGTAGCCACCGCGCTCCCGGCCAGCATCGCCACCGCCGCCACGTTCAACCCGAAGCTCGCTTATGAAGGCGGCGCGATGATCGGCGCCGAAGCCCGCGCCAAGACCTTCAACGTGCTGCTGGCCGGCGGCGTCAACCTGACCCGCGACCCCTGGAACGGCCGCAATTTCGAGTATCTCGGCGAAGACCCGCTGCTCGCCGGCGTCATGGTGGGCCAGCACATCAAGGGCGTGCAGAGCAACCACATCGTCTCCACCATCAAGCACTTCGCCTTGAACTCGCAGGAAACCGGCCGCACCGTGCTCGATGCCCGGATCGGCACCGCCGAACTGCGCGAGAGCGACCTGCTGGCCTTCCAGCTCGGCATCGAGGCCGGCCAGCCCGCCTCCGTCATGTGCGCCTACAACAAGGTCAACGGCGACTATGCCTGCGAGAACGACTGGCTGCTGAACAAGGTGCTCAAGCAGGACTGGGCCTACAAGGGCTGGGTCATGTCCGACTGGGGCGCGGTCCATTCCACCGAGAAGGCCGCCATCAATGGGCTCGACCAGGATTCCGGCCAGGAACTGGACGACCAGATGTTCTTCGACACCAGGTTCGCCGAAGCGGTGAAGGCCGGGCGCATCCCTATGGCCCGCCTTGACGACATGGTCCGCCGCATCCTGTTCGGCGTGATCGACAGCGGCTTGATGGATAACCCCGTTCCCGAGAGCGCCCAGCAGATCGACTATGCGGCTCACGCCGAAGTCGCCCAGCGCGCGGCCGAGGAAGGCATCGTCCTGCTCAAGAACCAGGGCGACCTGCTGCCTCTCGCCAGGACCGCGAAGAAGATCGTGCTGATCGGCGCCCATGCGGACGTGGGCGTGCTTTCGGGCGGCGGGTCCTCGCAGGTCCGCTCCGTAGGCGGCGCGCCGGTCGAAATCCCCCTGACCAAGGGCGCCGCCGCCTCCTTCGCGCGGATCACCTGGCATGCCTCCTCGCCGCTGAAAGCGATCCAGGCCCTCGCGCCGGGCGCCAGCGTCACGTATGTCGACGGCAGCGACCCCAAGGCGGCAGCCGCCGCCGCGAAGGGCGCGGACATGGCGCTCGTCTTCGCCTGGGCCTGGCGCACCGAGGCGCAGGACCCCGAGAGCATGGCCCTGCCCGACAACCAGGACGCGCTGATCGAGGCCGTCGCCGGCGCCAACAAGAAGACGCTGGTGGTGGTCGAGGCTGGCGGGCCGGTGCTCATGCCCTGGGTCAGCCGCGTACCCGCCATTCTCCAGGCCTGGTATCCCGGCCAGCGCGGGGGCGAGGCGATCGCCAATATCCTGTTCGGCGCGGTCGATCCTTCGGGCCGCCTGCCGATGACGTTCCCGGTCGGCATCGATCAGGCCCCGCGCCCGCAGCCGCTCGGCCTGGCCGAACTCCACGCCGCCGAAGCGCGGCGCAGCGCCGGGGACAAGACCGTCTACGGCATGAGCGGCGGCGTCGCCTCCTTCCCGGTCGACTACCCGGAGGGCGCCGATGTCGGCTACCGCTGGTATGCCGCGAAGAACGAAAAGCCGCTGTTCCCCTTCGGCTTCGGCCTTACCTACACCAGCTTCCGCTACGCCAACCTCAAGGTGTCCGGCGGCGCCAGGCTGACCGTCGCCTTCGACGTGACCAACAGCGGCAAGCGCGAAGGCGCCGACGTGCCGCAGCTCTATGTCGAGGCGAAAAGCGCCGCAGGCACGAGCGCCTATCGCCTGGCCGGGTTCGAGAAGGTCTGGCTCAAGCCCGGCGAGACCCGCCACGTCTCGCTGACCGTCGACCCGCGCGTGATCGCCCGTTTCGACAACGCCGCACCCGGCTGGATCGTCGATGCCGGCGCCTATCGCCTGCGCATCGGCCACTTCGCCGGTGACGCCGCTCTCGAAGGCGCCGCCAATCTCGACCGGGTGACCGCCAGGCCGTGACGACCAAGCCCTGATACCCCCGGCGGCGGCACCGGCTTTCCGCCGGCGCGCCGCCACAGCCCATCCTGACGCCCGCCCTCACAGGAGACCTCATGCCCCGCCGTTTCCCAGCCGCTTCCCTGTCGATCCTCGCCCTGGCGCTGACCGGAGCGGCGGGCGCGCAATCTGCGTCTCCTCAGGCCGCCTCTCAGGCCGCTTCCCCAGTGGCCAATCCGGCGATCTGGCCCAAGGTGAACGCCCAGCCGAAGCGCGATCCCAAAGTGGAAAAGCGCGTCGATGCGCTGATCCAGGCGATGTCCCTGGAAGACAAGGTCGGCCAGATCATCCAGGTCGACATCGGCTCGATCAAGCCCGCGGACGTGGTCACCTACAAGATCGGTTCGGTGCTGAACGGCGGCAACAGCGGCCCTTATGACGACGAATATGCCTCGCCCGCCAAGTGGCTGAAGCTGGCGGACGAGTTCTACGACGCCTCGATGACCCGCAGCGATTCTCGCCCGAAGGTTCCCATCATCTGGGGCACGGATTCGGTCCACGGGAACAACAACATCGTCGGCGCCACGCTTTTCCCGCACAACATCGGCCTTGGCGCCGCCAGGGACCGCGATCTCATCCGCAAGATCGGGGAAGTGACCGCGCTGGAAACGGCGGCGGCCGGGCTCGACTGGACGTTCGCGCCCACGCTCGCCGTCGTGCAGGACGACCGCTGGGGCCGCACGTACGAAAGCTATGGCGAAGAGCCGGAGATCGCGGCGGACTATGCCGGCGCCATGATCGAAGGCGTGCAGGGCAAAGTCGGTACCAAGGACTTCCTCGCCCCCAACCACCTGATCGCCACCACCAAGCATTTCCTGGGCGACGGCGGCACCGGCGGCCGGGACCAGGGCGACACGCGGATTTCCGAAGAGGTTCTGCGCGACGTCCATCTCGGCGGCTATCCCGCCGCGATCGAGGCCGGCACCCAGTCGGTCATGGCCAGCTTCTCCAGCTGGAACGGCGCAAAGATGAGCGGCAACAAGTCGCTCCTCACCGGCGTGCTGAAGGACCGCATGGGCTTCGACGGCTTCGTGGTGGGCGACTGGAACAGCCATGGGCAGGTCGAAGGCTGCACCAACGAGGATTGCCCCCAGGCGATCAACGCCGGGCTGGACATGTTCATGTATTCCGGGCCGGGCTGGAAGCAGCTTTACGACAATACCCTGCGCGAGGCGAAGGACGGCACCATTCCCATGGCCCGCCTGGACGATGCCGTGCGCCGCATCCTGCGCGTGAAGCTGCGCGCGGGTACGTTCGAGCGCGGCCGCCCCTCGTCCCGCATGGCGGCCGGCAAGTTCGACGTGATCGCCAGCGCCGCCCACAAGGCCATTGCGCGGCAGGCGGTGCAGGAATCGCTGGTCCTGCTCAAGAACGAGGGCGTGCTGCCGCTGAAGCCCAACGCCAATATCCTGGTGGCGGGCAAGGCCGCCGACAGCGTGAGCCAGCAGGCCGGCGGCTGGTCGATCACCTGGCAGGGCGCGGACCTGCCCAACTCCGCGTTCCCCAATGCCACCACCATCTGGAAGGGCATCGAGGACACCGTGAAGGCTGCAGGCGGCACCGCGACTTACGCGCCGGACGGCACATTCGCGAAGAAGCCCGACGCCGCGATCGTGGTCTTCGGCGAAACCCCTTATGCCGAGTTCAAGGGCGACATTCCCAACCTGGAATACAGCCCCGGAGACAAGCCGGACCTGGCGATGCTGAAGCGCCTCAAGGCGGCGGGCATTCCGGTCGTTGCCGTGTTCCTGTCCGGCCGGCCGCTATGGGTGAATGCGGAGCTGAACGCCTCGGACGCCTTCGTCGCGGCCTTCCTGCCGGGCAGCGAGGGCGGCGGCGTGGCCGACGTGCTGTTCGCCCGGGCCGACGGCGCGGTCGCTCACGACTTCAAGGGCAAGCTCAGCTTCTCCTGGCCCAAGCGCCCCGACCAATATGTCCTGAACCGCCGCGATCCGGGCTACGATCCCCTGTTCGCGTTCGGCTACGGCCTGTCCTATGCCCGCCCCGGCAAAGTGGGCAAGCTGGACGAAACCCGCCCCGCAGGCATGACGGAGGCGACCCCCGGCACGTTCTACGGCACCGGGCGGACTCCTCCGGGCTGGCAGTTCGACACGCAGCTGGTCAAGGAAACCGGCGTGGACCGGCGCGCGCAGGAGGATGCCCGCCTGTTCACCTGGGGAGAGCCGGGCGGCAAGGCGGGAAGCGGCACGGCAACAGGCCGCGTCGCCATCGTCGCGCCCCGCCCCATCGATCTCTCGCGCGAGAGCAACGGAGAGATCAGCCTAGTGATCCAGTACCGGTTGGACGGCAAGCCCACCGGCCCGGTCACGCTGGGCATGGAGAGCGGCGGCAAGACGGTGGGCGTCCCGCTCACGCAGACGCTGGCCAAGGCGGCGCCGGGCACCTGGACCACGTTCGCCATCCCGCTGCAATGCTTCGCCAGCCGCGGCGCCGACATGCACGCCCTCACCGCGCCGCTGGTGCTGTCCGCCACCGGACCGTTCGCCATCGCCATCTCCGACGTGAAGCTGGACTATGTCTCGATGCCGATGAACGCCTGCGGCGGCTGAGGCCCGCAAGGGGCCGGAACGCATCTCCCCCGCTTTTCGGCCCCTCGGACATATTGAGTTCCACGCGCAGAAGTGATCTAATCCGCCCTGCACGCGTAGGCCCGGCCTGCAAGCGTCGGCCTGCGCAGAAAGGGTCCGTTACCCTGACGATGGGCCCTCTTGCCGGGCCATGGTGCTGGCCCCCGACGTTGGGACCTCGCCATGCACAAGGCAGCTTTTCTGGTCTACGCCCTGGTCGTCTACGGACTGTTCCTGGCGACCTTCCTCTATCTGATCGGCTTCCTCGGCAATGTTCCAGGTCTTCCCTTCACGGTGGACCGTGGACCGGGCGCTCCTCTCGCGGCGGCAGTGGTGCTCGATCTGGCGCTGATCGCGCTGTTCGGCCTCCAGCACAGCGTGATGGCGCGGCAGGGCTTCAAGCGGCGATGGACCCGGATCGTCCCGCCCCCGATCGAGCGCAGCACATACGTGCTCTTTGCCAGCCTCGCGCTGATCGTGCTGTTCCTGTTATGGCGCCCCATCCCCGCGATCGTCTGGGATCTTTCCGGCCCGACGCCCCGCGCTCTGGTCTGGTCGCTGTTCGCCGCGGGCTGGGTGATCGTGCTGACGAGCACGTTCCTCATCGATCACTTCGAACTCTTCGGCCTGAGCCAGGTCATCCGCCACGCGCGCGGAGGAACGCCCGCCGCCCCGCGCATGCGCCAGCCGCTGTTCTACCGCGTCGTGCGCCATCCGCTCTATTCGGGCTTCTTCCTGGCGTTCTGGGCCGCGCCGACCATGACCGCCGGCCACCTGCTGCTGGCGCTGGGAATCTCGGCCTATATCCTGATCGCCATCCGCTACGAGGAGCGCGACCTGGTGCATCTGTTCGGCCACGACTACGAGAGCTATCGGCTGCGCGTGGGCATGCTGGTGCCGCGGTTCCCGGGGAAAGCTTCTAGGCCGCCGCGAAAGTGAGCGCCTCGATCTTGTTGCCGTCGGGATCGCGCACGAAGGCGGCATAGTAGTGACGGTCGTACTCCGGCCTCAGTCCGGGTGCCCCGTCGGCGCTGCCGCCGCTGGCGATCGCCACGCGGAAGAACGCCTCCACCGCCGCGCGCGCTTCCACTTCGAAAGCGATGTGGACGCCGTTGCCCGGCGTCGCCGCGCCGCCGTCTGCCGGGAGGTTGAGGCTGAAAACGGTGATCCCCGCCCCGTAGCCGACCGCCTCATCCACATCCAGGGTCCGAGACAACCCCAGCTCGCGCATGACCGGGTCATAGAAGGCGCGGGCGCGGGCGAGGTCGGACGTGCCGAGGGAAACGTGATGGAGCATGCCCGGGGAACGAGCGCCGGGCGATCCGGTTCCGGCGCGGGGGCTTTGCTGCCGCTTCGCCGGAACCGGATGACGGTCCGACCCGTCAGGCGGGACTGACGAGCATCAGCGCATCCAGCGCCACCGCGCCCTGCCCAGTGGGATGCAGGATCACCGGGTTGAGGTCGATCTCGGCCAGCGAGGGCTCTGCCGCCAGGATCGCGCCCACTTGCGCTACCAGCCGCGCCAGCGCCGGTACATCGAGGGCCGGCGATCCGCGGTAGCCGGCCAGCAGCGGCGCGCTTTCAAGCTGCATCAGCTCCGCCGCGATCTGCTCCTGCGTCATGTCGGGCGTGAACAGGCGCACGTCCTGCAGGATTTCCGCCGTCACGCCGCCGAACCCGGCCAGGACCACCGGACCCCATTCGGGATCGTTGCGACCGCCGACTATCATCTCCAGCCCGCGTGCGCCCATCTTCTCGATGAGAACGCCGTCCAGCACCAGCGCGGCATCGTAGGCGCCGACATTGGCATGGATGCGCGTCCAGGCCTGGGCCACCGCATCGGCATCCGCCAGCCCCAGGATCACCCCGCCCGCGTCGCTCTTGTGCCCCAGCGCCGCCGCCTGGGCCTTCATCGCCACCGGATAGCCCACCGCATCGGCAGCCGAGACGGCAGCCTCGGCGCTGTCCGCGAAGCGCCCTGCCGGGAACGCGAAGCCGAGCGGCGCCAGCAGTTCCTTCGCGCGGTACTCGGCGATCACGCCCTCGCGGTCGCGCAGACCCGGGACTGGCATCGGGGCCGTCTCTGCCGCCTTGAGGTCGCGCGCCGCCAGCGCCCCCAGCCGCGCGAGCGCGCGGAAGGCCCGCTCGTTGCTGGGGAAGCAGGGGATGCCCCGCGCCCGCAGCGCGGCGATATGCTCGGGTGGGATCGGCGCGCCTTCGTCCAGTCCGGCGAAGACCAGCGGCTTGTCGATCGTGCGGCCTTCCAGCGCGGCCAGGATCGCGGGCACCTTGATGGCGCACGTCACGGGATCGGTCTGGATGATCCCCGCGATCACGCCGCCGACGCGCGGATCGTCCAGCAGAGCGGCCAGCGTATGGGTGTATATCTCCGGCTGGCTCAACCCCTGCGCCGTGATGTCGAGTGGATTGCTGACCGGCACGAAAGGCGGCAGCGCGGCACGCAGGGCCGGGGAATCCGCATCGCCCAGCGGCGCAAGGGCGATGCCCAGTTCTTCCGCCAGATCGAGCGTCAGCGCCTTGAAGGCGCCGGATTCGCCCAGCACCGCCAGCTCCGCCTGCGCCAGCGCGGGCGCGCGCAGGAGCACTTCGGAGATATCGCCCAGCTCTTCCAGCGTTTCTGCGAAGACCACGCCGGCCCGCTCCACCTTGCGGCGCATCAGCTTGTAGTCGCCCGCCATGGCCCCGGTATGAGTTGCGGCGGATTCACGCGCGGCGCTGGACTTGCCGGGGTGCAGCAGCACCACCTGCTTGCCTGCTTCGCGGGCACGGCGCGCCGCGGCCAGGAAGCGCGCGGGACGGCGGAACTGCTCCACGATCATGGCGATGACCTGGGTGTCGCCATCCTCGACCAGCCAGTCGACATAGTCCTCGACGCCGCTGGCGGCCTCGTTGCCGGTCGAAACCGAATAGCTGATCGCCAGGTCGCGCGCCTGGAAGGTGGTGCAGAGCACGGCCGCCATCGCGCCCGATTGCGACACCACCGCCACCGCGCGGCGGCCCGCCGGGGCGACCGTGTCGGTCTCCACGAAGGTCAGCGGTATGCCGTCTACATGGTTGACCAGGCCCAGGCAGTTGGGCCCCTCGATCACCATGCCGTGCTCGGCGGCGATGCGGGCGATTTCCGCCTGCTGCGCCTTGCCCTCTTCACCGCCCTCGGCAAAGCCTGCCGAGAAGATGATCGCGCCGCCGCAGCCGCGCGCGGCCAGGCCGCGCACGGCCTCCACCACGCCCGCCTGCGGGATCGCCAGGACCGCCACGTCGACGCCTTCGGGCAGAGCCTCCACGGAAGGAAGGCAGGTGCGGAAACCGATCGTCTCGCGCTTGGGGTTGATGGGATAGACCGCCCCCGCGAACGCGTTGCGGTCGAGATTGCCCAGCACCGAGGCGCCGAGCGCCCCGGGCTTGTCGCTTGCACCCACCACCGCGACCGAGCGCGGCCGCAGCAGACGCGCGATCGCGTCCCTCGGCAGGGTTCTTTCGTTCATCGCTGCCTCTCCCAGGGCCTGGCGCTCAGCGCGCCTTGTTCAGATCGTAGGCGCCCAGACCCGGCTTGTACGTCTTGTCGTCGATGAATTGGCGGGTGGCTTCCTTGCGCCCCTCGCCATCGAAGAAGTTCGCCGCTTCCTGCGTGCGCACGAGGTAGTCCATCGAATTGTCGAAGGTCATCTCGCTCACCCGGCGGATCGCCCACTTGGTGCCGCGCAGGGCCACGGGGTTCTTGCCGAGCAGGACCGTGGCCACTTCGGTCACGCGCGCCTTCAGCTTCTCCGCCGGCACCGCTTCGTTGACGAGGCCCCATTCGGCGGCCTTCCGGCCATCGATGTTCTCGCCCATCATGGCGTGGTACATGGCGTTGCGGAAGCCGGTCAGCTCGATGATGATCTTGCTGGCGCCGCCGCCGGGCAGGATGCCCCAGTTGATTTCGGACAGGCCGAACTGCGCGTCTTCCGCGGCAACCGCCAGGTCGCAGCCGAACAGCGGGCCGTAAGCGCCGCCGAAGCACCAGCCGTTGACCATCGCGATCGTCGGCTTCTCGTACCAGCGCAGGCGTTCCCACCAGCCATAGGCTTCGCGCTGGGCCTTGCGGACATGGCCGAGGCCCTTCTCTTCGTTTTCGCGGAAGTATTCCTTGAGGTCCATGCCGGCCGAGAAGGCGGTGCCCTCTCCGGTCAGCACCAGGACGCCCACGTCGTCGCGGAATTCCAGCTCGTCGAGCACTTCCTTCATGCGCCGGTTGAGGCTGGGGCTCATGCAATTGCGCTTCTCGGGGCGATTGAACGAGACCCAGGCGATGCGGTTTTCGACGGTGTAGGAAACGGTATCGGTTTCAGCGCGGTCTTGCATGGCTATCCTCTTTCCTTGATTGCTGTCATGCATAGCAACACGATTGCTATCGTCAATAGCATAAACAACGAGGGACCATGACCGATCTTCTGGGGCAACTGCCGGGCTATGCGCTGCGCCGCGCCGCCAATGCCGTGATGGGCGAACTGGGCGACCTGCTGGGCGATCGCGGTTTCCGCATCACCGAGGCTGCCGTGCTGCTGCTGGTCCAGGACCGTTCGGACCTCACCAGCAGCCAGATCGGCAAGACGCTGGACATCCAGCGCGCCAACATGGTGCCGCTGCTGAACCGGCTGGAAGCGGCCGGCTGGATTCGCCGCGAGCCGCTGGACGGCAAGTCGCTGGCGATCATGCTTACGCCCGAAGGGGCGGCAAAAGTCACGGAACTCGGTGAAGTGATCGAGGCGTTCGAGCAGAAGCTGCTGGACCGCGTGCCCGCCGAGCACCGCGACCACCTGCTCCCCGCGCTCAACGCCATCTGGCGATAGGCGGCGGGCGCGCCGCCGAAGTGGAGAGCGGGTTGCCCCGCTCTCGGTTCCGTCAGATCGGGTAGTGGCCCGGCTGCGTTTCCACTGTGATCCAGCGGGTCTCGGTGAAGCTGTCCAGGCCCTGCCGGCCGCCGAAGCGCCCATAGCCCGAGGCGCCGACGCCGCCGAAGGGCATCTGCGCCTCGTCATGCACGGTCGGGCCGTTGACGTGGCAGATGCCGGATCGGATGCGCCGCGCGACGCCCAGCCCGCGCGCGGTGTCGCGGGTGAAGACAGCGGCGGACAGGCCGTATTCGGTGTCGTTGGCCAGTTCGACGGCGTGGTCCTCGTCCCGCGCGCGGATCATGGCGACGACCGGGCCGAAGCTCTCGTCGCGGTAGAGGTTCATCGCCGAAGTCACGCCGTCCACCACGGTTGCGGGCATGAGCACGCTGTCCGCCGCGCCGCCCGTGAGGATGCGCGCGCCCTTGTCGGCGGCATCGGCGATCAGCGCATTGACGTGGTCCACGGTCTTGCGGTCCACCACGGCGCCGAGCGGGGTCTTGCCCTCGCGCGGGTCGCCCGTGGCCATGGTGGAGACTTTCGCGGCGAACTTCTCCGCAAAGGCGTCCGCCACCGCATCGACCACGATGATCCGCTCGGTCGACATGCAGATCTGACCCTGGTTCATGAAGGCGCCGAATGCCGCGGCCTTGACCGCCTCATCCAGGTCGGCGTCGTGCAGCACCACGAACGGCGCCTTGCCGCCCAGTTCGAGCAGGCAGGGCTTGAGATGCTCGGCCGCGCGCTTGGCGATGATCTTGCCGACCGCGGTGGAGCCGGTGAAGTTGATGCGCTTCACGGCAGGCGCATCGATCAGCGCGCCCACCACTTCGGCCGCCTGGGCCGGGGCATTGGTGACGACGTTGACCACGCCCTCGGGGAAGCCGGCCTCGGCGAAAGCCTCGATGATCAGGGCATGGGTGCGCGGGCATTGCTCGCTGGCCTTGAGGATCACGGCATTGCCGCAGGCCAGCGGCACGGCGATCGCGCGCACGCCCAGGATGATCGGGGCGTTCCAGGGCGCAATGCCCAGAATCACGCCCACCGGCTCGCGGATCGCCATGGCCAGGCAGCCCGGCTTGTCCGAGGGGATGATCTCGCCGGTGATCTGGGTGGTCAGCGCGGCCGCCTCGCGCACGATCCCGGCGGCCAGCGTCAGGTTGAACATGGCCCAGCCCGCGGTCGCGCCGATCTCGCCCATCATGGCATCGACGAACGCGTCCTTGCGCGCTTCCAGCGCATCGGCGGCCCGCAGCAGCACCGCGCGGCGCGCATTCGGCCCCAGCGCGCCCCAGGCAGGCTGCGCAGCGCCGGCCCGGGCGGCGATCGCAGGCATCTGTTCGGCCGTCATGGCCTCTGCGCTGGAGGCGACGTCGCCGGTCAGCGGATTGATGCGCTCGAACTTCATGGCGTGGATTCTCCCAAAGATTTAGCTATTGGCTATAGCATTAAACCAGCCCATGCAAGCGGCGCGCATCGGCTGAAGGCCGCAAGGCGTTGACCGGCAGGCCCTGTTCCGCGCATCGTCCGCCCCGCGTTGCATGGCTGAAGGATGTGGAATTGGACCGGTGGCAAGCCATGAGGATCTTCGTCCGGGTGGCGGAAACGGCGAGTTTCGTCGAGACGGCCCGGCAGATGCATCTCAGCCCGCCGGCCGTCACGCGGGCGGTGTCGGGCCTGGAAGAGGACATCGGGGTCAGGCTGCTGGCGCGAACGACGCGATCGGTGAAGATGACCGAGGCCGGCCAGCGCTATTTCGAGGATTGCCGCCGCATCCTGGCCGACATCGCCGAAGCGGAGGCTTCCGCGGCGGGATCGCACGGCAATCCCACCGGCACGCTCATCGTCACCGGGCCGATCATGTTCGGGCAGATGCACGTCCTGCCGATCCTGCTGGAATATCTCGACATGTTCCCAAGCGTCACCGGCCGCAGCCTCTTCGTGGACCGGGGCGTCAACATCGTCGAGGAAGGGATCGATGTCGCCGTGCGGATCGGGCATCTCCCCGCCTCGGGCCTCAGCGCCACGCGAGTGGGCTGGGTGCGGCGGACGATCTGCGGCGCGCCTTCCTATTTCGAGCGGCACGGCGTGCCTCGCTCCCCAGCCGATCTCGCGGATCACCGCGTGATCGTGCCGACCGGCGCCTGGGTCTCCCCGGAGTGGCACTTCGGCCCGGACGGACGGACCCGCGTGACCGTGCATCCGCGGCTGCTGTGCAACACCAACCAGGCCGCGATCGCCGCCGCCGAGCAGGGCTGGGGCATCACCCGCGTGCTGTCCTACCAGGTCGGCCCGGCGCTGGCGGCGGGGCGCCTGCAGTCCGTGCTGGACGATCATGCCGAAAGCCCGATGCCGATCCACGTCGTCCATGCCGAGGGGCGGCATGCCACGGCCAAAGTGCGGGCTTTCGTGGACCTGGCCGTCCAGCGCCTGCGCGGCAACGACCTGTTGCAGTGACGAGGCCATTATTCCTCAAATAGGAACAATGATTTCCGCAGACACCCGATTATCGAGATCAGGCATAAGAACTACTTCTTCCATCAGAGGCTGACGCAGCTCGCTCGGCCGCTCTCACGAAAGTGGAAGACATGACCAAGCCCCTGATCCCCGCCCCGCTCCCCGAGACGTTCCAAGCCGCCACCCAGAATACGGCCTCCGCCGCCGCCCACAATGCGGCCCCCGCCGCCATCCACTACCGCACCGCCACGGTCGAAGGCCTGACGATGGCCTATCGCGAAGCCGGCCCGGCGGACGCCCCGGTGGTGCTTCTGCTCCACGGCTTCCCCACCTCTTCGCACATGTTCCGCAACCTGATCCCGCTGCTGGCGGACGGCTACCGCGTGATCGCGCCGGACTATCCCGGCTTCGGCCAGAGCGACGCACCGGACCACGCCGCCTTCGACTACAGCTTCGCCCACTATGCCGACCTGGTCGACGCCTTGCTGGAGCAGATCGGCGCCGCGCGCTATGCCATGTATGTCATGGATTACGGGGCGCCCGTGGGCTACCGGCTGGCGCTGAAGCACCCCGAGCGCGTCACCGGACTGATCGTGCAGAACGGCAATGCCTATGATGAGGGGCTCGGCGCGTTCTGGGACCCGATCAAGACCTACTGGCAGAGCGGATCGGCCGAGGACCGCGAGGCGCAGGCCTGGCTGGTGACGCCCGAAGCCACCCGCTTCCAGTACACCGACGGCGTCCGCGACGTCACCCGCATCAGCCCGGACAACTGGGTCCACGACCAGGCCCTGCTCGACCGGCCGGGCAACCGCGAGATACAGCTCGACCTGTTCTACGACTACCGCACCAATGTGCCGCTCTATCCCGCGTTCCAGCAGTTCTTCCGCGAACGCAGGCCACCGACGCTGATCGTCTGGGGCAAGAACGACACGATCTTCCCCGAATCCGGCGCTCATCCCTACTTGCGCGACCTGCCCCAGGCAGAAATGCACATCCTCGACACCGGGCACTTCGCCCTGGAGGACAAGCTGGACGAGATGGCGCCGCTCATCCGCAGCTTCCTCGACCGTGAGGTGGCGACCCGCTGATCCGGGCCACAAGGGGGCCGGGCACCCGCCCGGCACCCTTTTCCCCCCCGTCATCGCTTTGGAGATGGACCATGTCCTACGGATTTCTGGATATCGCCATGACGCCCAGCGTTCGCGCGGCCCAGGCGGAAATGGGCGCCGACCGGCAATGGGCCCATTTCGAGGGAGACCGCGAATTCGACCGCTTCACCGGGAACGAGGCGGCCTTCATCGCCGCGCGCGACAGCTTCTACATGGGGTCCGTATCCGAGGACGGCTGGCCCTATGTCCAGCATCGCGGCGGCCCCGCCGGCTTCCTCAAGCTGGTGGACGAACGGACGCTGGCCTTCGCCGACTATCGCGGCAACCGCCAGTACATCAGCACCGGCAACCTGGCCGCGAACGACCGGGCCTGCCTGATCCTGATGGACTATCCCCGCCGCATGCGGCTGAAGATCTATGCCCATGTCGAGAAGCTCTCGCTTGACGCCGATGCGGCGCTGACCGATCTCGTCATGGACCCCGGCTACAAGGCGCGGCCGGAGCGGATCTTCCGGTTGCGGCTGGCGGCGTTCGACTGGAACTGCCCCCAGCATATCACGCCCCGCTTCACCGAGCGGGAAATCGAACAGGCGGTCCGCCCGTTGCACGAGCGGATGGCCGAACTGGAGGCGGAGAACGCAGCCCTGCGCAGCCGCCTGGAAGAAGGACACGCATGATGGAAAACCCGCGCCCGCCGTTGCCGCCGTTCACTGCCGAAAGCGCGGCCGAGAAAGTACGCCTGGCCGAGGATGGCTGGAACAGCCGCGACCCCGCCCGGGTCGCGCTGGCCTATACGCCTGACAGCGCATGGCGCAATCGCGCCGAATTCCTGAACGGACGCCCGGCCATCGTCGCTTTCCTCACCGACAAATGGCAGCGCGAGCGCGACTACCGGCTGATCAAGGAACTCTGGGCCTTCCGCGAAAACCGCATCGCCGTGCGCTTCGCTTACGAATGGCACGACGACAGCGGCGACTGGTTCCGCTCCTATGGCAACGAGAACTGGGAGTTCGACGCCGATGGCCTGATGCGCAGGCGCCTGGCCTGCATCAACGACGCCCCCATCGCTGCGGCCGACCGCCTGTTCCACTGGCCGCTCGGGCGCCGTCCGGACGGGCACCGCGGCCTCAGCGACCTCGGGCTCTGACGATATCCGCTGCGCCGGGCGCGGTGTGGCCTGTCAGCGCACCCGGCCCGGCACATCGGGACGTTCAGCGGCCCAGCGTCCCGGCCCAGGCACGCATGTCCGCGGCAAAACGCGTTAGTTCGCCTTCGTCCTCGAACACCGAATGGCCCGCCGCATAAGTCTTCGAAGTGCGGCGATCCGGCCCGATCCCGGCATGGTCGAGCGCGAACTGCCCCGCCGCGACCGGCGTTGTGATGTCGTAGTAACCGCCCACCGTCATCAGCTTCATGTCCGGCTTGTCGGCCATGGCCCTGGCCAGGAAGGGCGCGAAGCGCACGGTGCGATAGACTTCGCCGCGGCCCCAGTCCCACTTGAAGTTGATGCCCAGGTTGAGCGTGCGATAGGCGCTCGGCAAGGGATAGCCCAGGTCCTTGCCGATGTAGTCGGCGATCAGATGGCCGGTCTCCCCGCCCAGCGTCATGGAAGGATCGTCGAAGGGCGGGTGCATGTTGGATTCGGCAATGGCCCGCGTCGCGCGGCCGTCGAGCTGGCCGGTGCGCAGGCCCTTGGCGGAAAGCAGGCCGAGCATGAAGGATTGCCGGTCGAGCTGCAGCCCGTCCTTTTCCAGCGTCGCCGCGGGGATCCCGATCAGTTCCGAGATGCGTGCGGCGATTTTCGCCCGGTCGGCCTCCGGCAGCGACGCGCCGGCGATGAGGGCGCGGGCATAGTCGTTCTCCGCAAAGGCGCGGGCTTCGGCGAAGTGCTCCGCCACAGACTTGCCCTTGCGGTCGACGGCCTGGTGATACCAGGCGACGGCGGCGAGCGTGGGCAGGAGCGAAACGTCGGAGATCACGGGGCCGTCGTTGTCGCCCAGCGAAAGCGAGAACAGCGCCACGCCGTCCGGCAGCGGTAGCTTCGCCTTGCTTTCGGCATCGAGCATGGCCAGCGCCCGTGCGGTGCCGTAGCTTTCGCCCACGATCGCGAAAGGCGCATCGGTGCGGCCATTGGCCCGGCGCCAGCGCTGCACCACGTCGGCCACGGCGGCGGCATCGCCGGAGACCGAGAACAGGCTGGTGGCGTCGGCGCCCTTCACCGGCATCGAAGCGCCCGTGCCCGGCGGATCGATGAACACCAGGTCGGCCACGTCGAGCAGGCTGTGCGGATTGTCGTCCAGCCGCGCGGCATCGCCCTTGCCGACGATCCGGCGTGGGCCGAAGGCGTTGAGGTGCAGCGGCGAGGACGATGCGCCGGGGCCGCCGTTGAAGAAGAACAGCACCGGCCGCTTCGCACGCGCGCCGGTGTGCTTCGCATGGGCCGCACTGCGCGCGACATAAGCGTAAGTGACGACCACCGCCGCCGTCTCCCCTTTGGCGTTCGCCACCGGCGTTTCGGTGACGATCGCGTCATAGCCCAGCTTTCGGCCGCCGAAGGTCCCCTGGTGGCGGGTGAGCACGACCCTGTCGCTGGCGGCAGGACGCTCCACCATCGGCTCCATGGCCTTGAGGAATACCGGCGGCATCGGCAGGTTTTCGTCCTGCGCCAGCAGCGGACCCGCGGGCAGGAGCGCGGCCACAGGCAGGAGCGCGGACAGGGCTAGCAGGCTGGAACGCAGGAAAACGGTCTTCTTGGCGGACATGGGGTCTGGTTCCAGATCAGGAGGAAGCCGGCAGCGCGGCGATCAGGCGTTCGATGTCGTCCATCGTGTTGAACCACGAAGGACAGATGCGGAACCGGTTGCGGCTGAGCGTGATCGCCACCCCGGCCCGGTTCAGCGGCTCGGCCAGCGCCTTGTGCGCATCCGGCAGGACGCATGTAAGCAAGGGGCTGCGACAGTCACGCGGCGTGACGACCGTGTAGCCCTTGGCGGGCAGCGCCTCGTGCAGGCGGCGCAGCAGGGGCTGGCGATGGGCCATGATATTGTCCACGCCCAGCTCCAGCAGCTTCGCCAGGGACCAGTCGAGCTGGGCCATCACCGCGTGCGAATGCGTGCCCATGGCGAACAGGCCTTCAACGTCGCTGCGCGGCGTCATGTCGGCGATGGTCTCGCCGGGCTGGTCGTAGGGATAGACGTGCGGGTTGAAGCCATCCAGCTGATAGTAGCCGAAGCGCTTGCGCTTGAGGCGCGGCAGCCGGTCCGGACGGACATAGAGAAAGCCCAGCCCGAAATCGCCCATGAGCCACTTGTAGCTGGCCGTCGCCGCGAAATCGACGCCGGTGGCCCTGACGTCGATCGGCACGGTGCCCGCCGCATGGATGATGTCGGCATAGACCAGCGCGCCGCGGGCATGGGCGATCTCGCAAATGCGCTTCAGGTCATGCTCGAAGCCGTTGTAGGTGGAGACGAGCGAGAGGCTGACCAGCTTCGTATCGGGACCGATCGCCTTCTCGTAGGCATCGGGATCGATCCGGCCGTCCGTCGGCCGGATCCAGCGCACGTCCACGCCTTGCTTGCCAAGCTGGTCGTAAAGCCAGAACGAGCCGAAGAAATGCAGCGTATCGGTCACCACGCTGCCTTTGGCGGCCGGCAGGTCGAGCGCATCGACGATCGATTGCTCTCCCGCGGTCGTGCTCTGGACGAAAGCGAGGTCTTCCGGGGCCGCGTTGATGAGGCGGGCGAAGGCGGACTTGATGCGGACTTCGGTATCGTGGCTGGACCACTCGCGCATTTCGGTGCGGGTCCGGAAATAGGCATCCACCGATGCCTTGGCCGGCAGGGGCACCGGATGCATGGTGCCGGAATCGAGGTAGACCTTGGCCATGGGCGCGAAGTCGCCCGCCCGTGAAAGCGAACCGGCCGCAGCAGGCGCGGCCGCAAGGGCTTCTCCCGCCATCGCCGGGGCCAGCGGCAGGAGCGCCGAGCCGCGCAGCAAGGTGCGGCGGGAAAGTGCGGTTTCGGCGGGCGAATCGGATCGCTGGATCATTTACGCATCCTAGGCAAAGGCTTGCGCATAAGAATTGCGCATTTCGGGCGTTGCTGCATCGGCAGTCAAGGACGCGTGCCGAAGGTGATCGCGCGCCATCCCCTTTCGCGCATAAACTTGCCTCCACAACTCGGCTAGGGTCGGCGGGAAGCTGATCCCCGTGAAAGGTCCCAGATGCCTGCCAAGCCCAACCGCCTGCCTCGCCCGGCACGGATCTTCACCGCCCTGATCGCCGCCACACTGGGGGCCAATGCCCCCGCCCTGGGGAACAGCATCCCGGCCCATGCCGAACCCGCGGGCAGCGTCTGCACCCCTGCGGAATCCGGTGCCTCGGCCCGGCTCGGCCGCATGGACTATGCCGCCTGCGCCGGGACCATGGAGATCGGCGACCGCCAGACCGGCAAGCAGGCCGACTTGTTCTACACCGCCTACTTCGCAAAGGCCGCAAGCCCCGAAACGCGGCCCATCGCCTTCGTGTGGAACGGCGGGCCCGGCGCGGATTCGCGCCTGCTGCAGTTCCATGCCCTCGGCCCGCGAACGCTCAGGGGCGCCGCGCTGGCGGATAATCCCGGCAGCCCGCTGGCCGCGGCCGACCTGGTATTTCTCGATCCCGCCGGAACGGGCTTCAGCCGGGCCGCTTCCGAACGGGCGGCCAAGAGCCTCTATTCGACCACCGGAGACCTTTCCGCCACGACGGCGTTCATCCTGAACTTTCTCAAGAGCCGGGGGCGCGAGAAGGCGCCGGTCTATCTCGTCGGCGAAAGTTTCGGCACTTGGCGCGCAGCCGGCGTGGCGGAAGCCCTGATCGACGCGGGCCAGCCGGTCGCCGGGATCGCGCTCGTTTCCGGGGGGATACCAATGGGCGAGGAACGCAACCGGGCGCTGATGCGCGCGCTGACCCTGCCCAATCGCACGGCAACGGCGCTGGCCCTCGGCAAGCTCGACCCGGCGCTGGCGGCAAAGCCGGCCAAGACCCTTGCCGCTGCCGAGCAATGGGCGCGGGAGGTCTGGTATCCCGCCCTGGCCCATCCCGATGCCCCCGGAGACCGCGCCCGCGTGGTGGCCGGCCTGGCGCGCTATACCGGACTTGCACCGGCCGCGATCGACGCGAAGACGCTCTGGGTATCGCCGCGGGACTTTCGCACCAGGCTGCTGGCATCGGGGGGCAAGACGCTGGGCATCTTCGACATGCGCCGCACCGCGCCGCCGGCCGACGACAAAGCCGACGAGAAGGCCGGCGATGCCGCGATCCTGGCCTTCTACCGCCAGACACTGGGCTATCGGCAGGGCCAATACGCCGGGATCGACATTCCGGAGCTGCCGGTAGGCAACGACTGGCAATACGACCAATCGCCCATCACCAAAGAATCGCTCGCCCGCGCGATGGCCGGCGAAGGCCCGCCCAGCGCATCGCAGCCCTGGGTCCAGCGCGCTCTGGAGAAGGCGCCTGCCATGCGGGTCCTGGTGGCGACCGGCCTTTACGATTCGCTTAACGGCTGCGCCGCCAACCGGCAGGCCGCCGCCGATTTTCCCGCCGCCCTGGCGGAGCGGATCACGGCGCACTGCTATCGCGGCGGCCACATGATGTACGAGGAGCCCGCAGAGGCCGTGCAATTCGCCAGCGACTTGTCCGCCTTCTTCCGCAATTCACAACCCGCGCCAAAGTGAGGCTAGAAATTTCGCGATTCCGCTTCGGTGCGAAATTTCAATTCAAACAGCCTCACCCGCGCATCGCACAACGCAACCCCCTCGCTGCCCGCCTGCGCTAGTCTCTCGCTCAGGGATTAAAAACGCATAGAGCACATGAGGGGTAGTTCGATGATCCAGTCACGCATGGAGAGGGCCGGCCTGGCGGCGCTCATGGTTTCCACCGCCGTCGCCGCGCTGTTCGCCGCCCCGGCCTTCGCGCAGGACCTCGCGCCGGCTGCCGACGACAGCGCCTCCGCCGTGGACATCGTCGTCACCGGATCGCGCATTCGCCGCGACGCCTCGGACGAGACCGCCCCGCTCAATGTCGTGGACAGCCAGACGATCGCGGATCGCGGCTATATCAGCGCCTCGGAGGCGCTGAACCAGCTCACTTCGAACAGCCCCATGCTCAACCAGGCCGACGGCAGCGGCGAAGGCAGCGGTTCGGGCCAGCAGTTCCCCAACCTCTTCGGCCTGGGCGCCGGGCGCACGCTGACCCTGCTCAACGGCCGCCGCATGGTGACCAGCTCCTCGGGCCTGGGCGATGCCCAGGTGGACGCCAACATCATCCCGCTCGGCTTGCTGGACCGGGTGGAAGTGGTGCAGGGCGGCGGCGCGGCGGTCTATGGATCGGACGCCATCGCCGGCGTGGTCAACTACGTGCTGAAGGAAAGCTTCGAAGGCCTCGAACTCGACGGCCAGAACGGCATTTCCTCGCGCGGGGACTATCACACCTACAGCCTGCGCGGCACGGCGGGCAAGAACTTCGCGGACGGGCGCGGCAATGTCGCCATCGACCTGAACTATGCCCAGTCGCCTACGCTGATGTTCGCCGCGCGCCCGCTTTCGGCGCTGGGCCGCCTGACGGTGAGCAACCCGGACGATACCGGCCCCAGCGACGGCATTCCCTCGGTCAAGGAACTGCTCGACGCCCACTTCTGGGAATTCAACTCGAACGGCGTGCTGTTCAACACGCCCGCCCCCTTCACGCGCTTCCTGACCCAGTCGAACGGCACGCCGCTGCAGTTCGATTCCAGCGGCAACGTGGTGCCCTACGATCCCGGTACCAGCGTGGGCATTCCCTTCTCCAGCGGCGGACAGGGCTTCGCTTATCGCGACCTGGCGGGGCTGCGCACCGGCGTCCAGCGCTTCACCGGCAACCTGATCGCGCACTACGACCTGACCGACGCGATCACCCTGCGCACCGAACTGCTCTATGCCCGTACCGAAGGCACCGAGATCCCGCAGGGCCAGAGCCGCACGATCCTGAACTTCGGCACTTACGCGGGGCCGGTGGTCTTCACGATCGACAACCCCTACCTGACCGACCAGGCCAAGGCCGCGCTTTCCGCCGCCCGCCCGGCCTTCGCGGCCGGTGCGCCGCTGTTCCTGTCCAAGTATTTCCAGGACCTGACGCCGGACAATCTCCAGCGCTACAAGACCGACACCTATCGCGCCCTGCTCGGCGTGGACGGTGAATTCTCGGCCGGAAGCCGCAACTTCTACTGGTCGGTTTCCGGCAGCTATGCCCGGGTCGACGGTTCGCAGCGCCGCTGGGAAGTGGACAACGCCAAATACGCGAACGCCATCGACGCGGTGCTCTCGGGCGGCCAGATCGTCTGCGGCATCAACGCCGATGCCGATGCCACTAACGACGACGCGGCCTGCGCGCCGATCAACCCCTTCGGCAACGGTAATGTCTCCAAGGCCGCGCAGAAGTACGTAAGCGTGCGCGCCGGACTGGACTATCGCAACGAACAGACCGACATCCTCGCCACGCTCGGCGGTGACGTGGTCCGCCTGCCGGGCGGCACGGTGAAGTTCAGCCTGGCCTACGAGCACCGCGACGAGCAGGTTTCCTACAACCCGCTCGCCGCCAACCAGCAGGGCCTGTTCGGCGGCGGCACGCTGGAGATGGCGCAGTCGGCCGGGTACAATACCGACGAACTCTCCGGCGAACTGCTGATCCCGCTGATCGACAGCGCGATGAACGTGCCGATCGTGCACATGCTGGAAGCCAGCGCGGCGGGCCGCCTGGTCGACAACTCGATCGCCGGCAAGGAGCAGGTCTGGGATCTCGGCCTGCGCTGGCAGCCGGTGGACGGCGTGACCCTGCGCGTCAGCCGCAGCCGCAACTTCCGCGCGCCCACCCTGGCGATGCTGTTCGCGCCGACGACGACCTCGCTCGGTTCGGTGGGCTACGACCCCTGCGATGCAGACCGCATCAACAGCGGCGCCAACCCTTCGGTACGCTACGCCAACTGCCTGGCCGCCTTCACCGCGAACGCGAACTACGGCGTGGAGGCCGACGGCACCAATGCGGGTCTCAGCCCGGCCGAACGCCTCGCCCGGTTCCAGGACCCGGCCGAGAACTTCGAGCGCGCCACCATCACCACGGGCGGCAACCCGAACCTGCGCAACGAGATCTCGGATACCTTCACGTACGGTATCGTGCTCCAGCCCAAGTTCATTCCCGGCCTGACGATCAGTGCGGACCGCATCGAGATCGACCTCAAGGACGGTCTCTCGGCCTTCACCACCGAGGACTTCACGGCCGCCTGCTATGACAACACCAACCCCGATCCGGCGGTCTGCAACGCGTTCTCGCGCATTGCCGCCTCGGACGGCGTGAGCCCGGGCGGCACGATCCTGGCCGGCACCACCACCACCTTCAACGCCGGCGTCGTCAAGTATCGCGGCGAAGTCTACGCCATCGACTACACCTTCGAGCCCGGCCGGATCGGCGCCTTCCACGTCGGCGTCAACGCCACGCACAACACGCTGCTGACCACCTCTGTCACCGGCGAAAACTATATCCGCACCGACAACACGTACGAGAAGCCCACCTGGGAAGGCCGCTTCAACCTGGACTGGACCAGGGGTCCGGTGCGGGTGAGCTACCAGGCCTACTACCTCGACAAGACCCGTGCCGCCTATGACGCCACGATCGAAACCAACCCCAACCCGATGCTGGACAGCAACCTGACGCACTCGATCTCGGCGCAAGTCGAAGCGGGCGCGATCACCTTCCGCGCCGGCATCGACAACTTCACCGACGAAGCGCCTTCCTACCCGCAGATCGCCTATGGCGACATCCTCGGCCGCCGATTCTGGATCGGCGCCAAGCTGAAGATGTGACGGGTTCCGGCGGCGCCGGGAAACATTCCCTTCCCGGCGCCGCCGCCACCCGACGCACTCGGCATTACCCGGCAGATACGAGACAATGGCTTCCCGCCCAGACGACCAGACTTCGCAGTCCTACGCCCAATGGGTCAGGCGCTCGATCATCCGGAACAGCAATTCCCGCAGCCTCCTCGTCAGCCTGTTCGAAAGCTCGGTCCCCGAGCCGCGCGACCTGCTGCGCGACGTGCTGCTCGAAGGCTTCGAGGCGGGCATGACCTCGCGCTACGCCAGCACTTTCGTGAAGGGCAATCCCTACCTCGTGGCCGCGCTGGCGCGGGACTACGGCGTGCGCGAGGAGCAGGTGCTGACGACCACCGGCGCCACGGGGGCGCTGTCCCTGATCTACCGCGCGCTGCTTTCGCCGGGCGACCGCGTGCTGGTGGAGAACCCCAGCTTCGAACTGTTCGGCAACCTGGCGCAGGCCAGCGGCATCGCAGTGGACACCTTCGAGCGCCCGGCACCGCGCTTCGCCATCGATCCGGGCGCGGTCGAGGCCGGCCTGCGACCGGAGACGCGGATGATCGTGATCTCCAACCTGCACAACCCTTCGGGCATGGCGGTGGACGATGCCACGATCGCCGCGCTGGGAGAGATCGCCGAGCGGCACGACCTCCTCGTCGTGGTGGATGAAGTCTACGCGCCTTACGCCGGAACGCGGATCCGCCCGGCCGCCTCGCTCGATGCCTCGCCGCGGCTGGTCTCGGTCAACAGCCTGACGAAGATCTTCGGTCTCAGCACCTTGCGCTGCGGCTGGATCGTCGGAGACGAGAGCGTGGTCAATCCCGTGCGCGAACTGGCGCAGGAAGTGGACTTCGCGATCTCGAACCTCGCCCACGCAGTATCGGCGCTCATCGTCGAGCATCCCGCGCGCTTTCTGGACAATACGTTCTCCGTGCTGGCCAAGGCGCGGCCGATCATCGAATCCTACCATGCCTACTGGCTGGCCGAGGGCCTGGCCGAGGGCGAACTGCCGGAAAGCGGCTGCATCGCCTTCCCCCGGCTTGTCGGGATCGGGGATACCGAGCGCTTCTCCGGCTGGCTTTCCGATCGCTGCGGCGTACTGGTGGCGCCGGGGGAATATTTCGGCGCGCCCGGACATGTCCGCCTCGGCTTCGCCATGGAGCCGTCGCGCCTCGATTACGGGCTTCAGGCCCTGACCGACGGCCTCATCACCTATCGGGAACATAACAAGCAGCTGGAAACGCCATGAAGTTCACGCCGCCGCAGCCCTTCGGTCGCAAAAAGAAGTCTCCGCTGCGCCTTTCGGTGCTGACGGGGATCGCACTGTCAGCGGCGTCTGCCGGACCCCTTCCGACGCTCGCGGCAGCGCCGCCGGCCGAACGGGTCCTCATCGATGCGCGGGTATCGCAACCCGATCCCGCGCATCCTGTCCGCGCCGAGCTGGGACTTGTCCCTGTTTCAGCCGGCGCGGACAGTTCCCCGGCCACGGCCGGCTACCTCTCCTATTCGCGCAAGGTCGCCCGTTCGGCCGAGAGGCCGGTGATCTTCGCCTTCAACGGCGGCCCCGGCGCCTCTGCCGCCTATCTGCACATGGGGCTGCTCGGTCCCGTGCTCGCCCATGTCCCGCAGGACCCGGCGAGCCGCGATGCCCGCCCCGGCGGCAGCGGCCCCGGCCCCGCAAAGCTCTACGACCTCGCCGACGTAGTGTTCATCGATCCGCCCGGAACCGGCTTTTCCAGCCGCCCGGAAGGGGCAGCCGCGGCGCCCTACAACACCGTGGAGGGCGATGCCAACGCCGCCACCGACCTCGTGCGGCAATGGCTGCGCGGCCATGACCGCCTGGGCGCACCCGTCTATATCCTGGGCGAGAGCTACGGCACGATCCGCGCCGTAGCTATGCTCGATGCGCTGGACCGGCAGGGCCTTGGGAAGAACGTGCGCGGGGTGGTCCTGCTGGGCCAGGCGCTCAACATGATCGAGACTTCGCAGCGGCCCGACAACGTGGTGACGTATGCAGTGTCGCTGCCGACGCTGGCCGCCATCGCCTGCTATCACGGCATGGTGAAGGCCCCCTGCACGCCCGAAAGCGTGACGGCGCAGGCCGCCCGCTTCGCCCGCGAGGAATACCTGCCCGCGCTCTACCTTGGCCGCGACCTGCCGCAGGCCGAGCGTGAACGCCTGGCCGCGCGGCTGGCCGAACTCACCGGCATTCCCGCCGGGTTCTACCTCGCCAACGACTTGCGCATCTCCAAGGAGCGCTTCCGCGTCGAACTCCTGCGCGCGCAAGGCAAGGTCATGGGCCGCTACGACGCGCGCTACCTGGCCGACCGGCCCGACAACGTCACGACGATGATGCCCGGCGATCCGTCCTCGTCGATCTCCGAGGCTTTCGGCCAGGCGATGAAGGACTATCTGGCCGGCACGCTCAAGGCGCCGGGCGCCGATGCCTACAAGGTGATCGCGCGCTTCGAGGGAAGCTGGAGCTACGGCGCCGAGGATTCGCCTTTCGCGGACTGGCCGTTCATGGCCACCGTGGAGCGCCACGCCGCCAGCAACGCCTGCCTGCGCCTGTTCGTCGGCACCGGGATCTACGACACCACCACCACCATCGGCGCGGCCGACTACCTCTTCGCGCAGTCCAGCCTGCCCCGCGAGCGTTATCGCAACGCCCGCTACGTCGGTGGCCACGTCTTCTACTCCGATGACGGCAGCCGTGCGCGGTTCCAGTCCGACCTTGCCGAATTCATCGCGGCCGACGGCTGCCGGGGGGCGCGCAAGTGAGCGACGCGGAACAGGCCCTGCGCAAGGGCATCGGTCTCTGGGGCGTCGTCTCGCTCGGCCTGGGGACGGCGGTGGGCGTGTCGATCTTCTCCGTCGTATCCCCCGCCACCGGGCTGGCCGGGCCGGGCATGCTGCTCTCGGTCGTGATCGCGGCGCTGCCGATGTACCTGATCGCCATCAGCTATGCCTATCTCGGATCGGCCGATCCGGTATCGGGCGCCAGCTTCGTATGGCCTTCCCGCTATCTTCATCCCACCCTGGGCTTCTTCATCGCCTGGATGCGCATCATCGCCAACATGGGCGCCATGGTCGTGCTGGCGCTGGTGCTGGTGCGCTATGTCTCGATGCTGGTGCCGCTGCCGGTCAAGCCGACGATGTTCGCGGTGCTGGTATTGGCGCTGCTGGCGAACCTCGTGGGCGTCCATGTCGCCGCCCGCGCGCAGACGGCCATGGTGGCGGCACTGATCGTGCTGTTCGGCCTGTTCGTGGCCTGGGGCGGCTTCACCGCGTCGGAACCGGCGCGGCTGGAACCGTTCCTGCCAAAGGGCTTCCACGGCGCGCTCGCCGCCGCGCCGCTGCTGATGGGCCTGTTCTTCGGTATCGAAGCCGCGACCGAAGCCGGCGGCGAAGTGGCGAACAGCCGGCGCAACATCCCGGCCGGCATCGCGCTCGCCATCGGCTCGGCCACGGTGCTCTACGTGGCCGTCGCCTTCGTGGCGCTCACCGTCCTCGGGCCGGAAGCCCTGGCCGGCAGCGAGGCGCCGATCCTCGACACGGCCAAACGCTTCATGGGGCCCCTGGCCGTGCCTGTCATCATGCTGGCCGCCGTCGCCGCGATCGGCACCAGCCTCAACGCGATCTTCACGATGTTCAGCCGCAGCCTCTTCGCCATGGCCGAGGCGGGCGTGCTGCCGCGGATCATCGCCCGCGTGCATCCCCGCTCGCACGTTCCGCACATGGCCCTGTTCGCCGTCTTCGGCATCGGCTGCGTGGGGCTGCTGATGCCGATGGAGCTGACGTTCCTGTTCCTGGCCGTGAACATCCCGAACCTGGTGAAATACGGCAGCATCTGCCTTTCCGCCGCCCGCGTCGCCCATGGCCACCCGCAGCTTCACGAAGGCGCGGGCTTCAGGCCGGCGCGCCGGACCATGGTGGTCCTGGGCCTGGCCGGCGCGGTCTGCGCGCTCGGCCTGATCGCCGTGGGCCTTGAGGCGGACTGGCGGCCCTACGTGCTGCTGCTGGTCTGGGGCGGCATCGGCGCGATCTGGTATTTCGCCCGCCGGGGACGTTGAGGAAGGCGCGGGCAGGCGGCCGATCGCCCCCTGCCCGGCGCCCTCTACCGGCTCAGAACGCGAGGTCCTCGTGGGCTTCGGCGCCCGATCCATTGGTCAGCGCCACCGGCTTCGCCTCGGCCACGGGCGCTACGATCCGGGGCGCCTCGGCAAAGGGCTTCACCCCCACCTCGCGCCAGATTTCCGAGGGGAAGTAGACCGTCCCGCCCTTCACCACCATCGCCATGCGGTGGATCGCCGACAGGTCTTCCAGCGGATTGCCGTCCAGCAGCACGAAGTCGGCATACTTGCCCTTCTCGACCGAGCCGTAGGACTGGTCGCGGTGCATGTAGCGCTCGGGGCCAAGCGTGCCGATCTTCAGCACTTCGGCTGCGGGCAGCCCGGCCTCGGCATAGATCTGCAATTCGCGGTGGACCGACAGGCCGGTGCCGTCGTCGGTTCCGGGCAGGAGCGTGATGCCGCGCTTGTACATGTCCAGCAGCAGCGCCTTGATCGTCACGAAGGCGCCGTCGTAACCGGCGGCATCCTCGGGCGTGTTGATCGGGGCGATGCCCTGGCGGCGATTGCGCTGCACGCCCACCGGCAAGTGATCGAAATACCCCGCCACCGCCGGGCTGATCCTGCCATCGCGGCTCATCATCAGCAGTTCCAGCGTCACCGCCGTGGGATCGAGCGCGATGTGCTTCGCCTGCATCGTATCGAGCGTGGCGGCGACGCGCGGAGAGGCAAGGTCCAGCCCCGCCGTCCGGCGCATGGCCGTGAGGCGCAGCGGCGTGCGGGTGTCTTCCTTGGGATCGAGCACCCAGCCCAGCATGAGCTGGTTGATATGGGTCACTTCGTCATAGCCCGCCGCGATCATGGCATCGGCATTGGTGAAGGCCGGGATGTGCCCGGTCACGCCCATGCCCAGGCGCTTCGCTTCCCGGACCACGCCGGGCACCCATTCGGGATTGAAGCTGTTGTAGATCTTCACCTGCCAATAGCCGCGCGCGCCGTACCAGCGCACCGCGTCCAGCGCCTCCGCCTCGCTGCCCGCGATGAAGCCGTTGCGCGAGCTGTAGGGGCTGCGTCCTTCCAAGAAGCCGTTGCGCACGATGCGCGGCCCGGCCACTTCGCCCGCATCGATGCGGTGCGTCAGGTCGATCAGGAAGGCGTTCTCGTTGCCCATGTCGCGCACGCTGGTCACGCCCGAGGCGATGTAGAGCAGGGCGGACTGCAGCGAGACGTGGGCATGCATGTCGTGCAGGCCGGGAATGACCACGCGGCCGGCACCCTCGACGGTCGCCTCGCCGGGTGAGGCAGGGCTGTCCAGCGGCTCCACCGAGGCGATGCGATCCCCGAAGACCACCACCGAGACCGGATCGCCGATCTTGCCGCTCGCCGGGTCGAAGACGCGCACGTCGCGGATGCGGATCGGTGCGGTAAACGTGTGCGCGACCTTCTTCTGGATCGCGGCGAAGCGCTCGGCCGAACGCACGGCGGCGATCTTCGCCAATTCCCCGGCGAACGAGGAAAGGTCCTCGCGCACCGTGGCATTCGTGGGCGAATAGGCCGCGACGAGCGCGCCCTTGTCGTCGAGCAGGATCGCGCTGGGTGTCAGGCCGATGCCCTTGACCAGGAACGCGCGATAGGCCGTGCCGCCCAGCGTGACCGGCGCTTCTTCCTCCAGCGAGAGCGTTCCCCCCGGTGCCGCCGCGAGCACATGGTCGGCATCGGCCAGCAACGCGCGGGCATAGAGGCCGAGCGAGAACGGGCTGCCCTCCTGCGCGACGTAGAGCGTGGGCACCCTGGCCGCCATCGCGCCCTTGCCGGTGGTGTCGACCCAGGACAGCCGCTTGCCTTTGGCCGTGAACTGCTCGTCCACCTTGTTGCCGAACGTCGACGTGCCCTGCAGGGTCCAGCTCGTGGGCAGCCCCTGGGCGCCCAGCACGATCGTCTCGTGCATCGTCGGGCCGCGGCCGTTGCTCTTGACGTCGTGGTCGATCGAGACGGTATCGCCCTCGATATCGGCCAGGACATGGCCGACGTTCTCGCCATTGTCGATCACCGCGAAGCGCTGGGTCTCTGCATGGAGCGCGGCGGCCGAAAGCGCCAGGGCGGAACAGGCTAGCCAGCGCAGGCCGGCGGTCGGTCTCATCGTCATCGGTTCTGGGTTCCGTGGATCTTGTGGCTGTGTGCTTCGTAGAGATGGGCGGCTGATGCCAGGTCCTGCACCGCATGGCCGAGCGACTTGTAGACGGTGATGTCCTCGGCGTTGCGGCGCCCGGCCACCTGGCCCAGCAAGACTTCGCCGATCTCTGCGACAATATGCGCGTCGTCCACCAAGCCGGCTTCTTTCGCCACCAGGAACTCGGCGGCGGCATCGCGGGCGGAGGCCTTGCTGTCGGCAATGAAGCGAGAGGCGACGACCAGCGCATTGTCCACTTCCACCGGCCCCGGTCCGCTGGAGCCGACGACGTTGACGTGCGTGCCCGGTCGCAGCCAGGCGCCCAGCAGGATCGGCTGGCGCGCACCGGTGAGCGTGCAGATGACGTCCGCCTCGCCCGCCGCCGCTTGCGCGTCCAGCGCCACTTCCACCGGCAGGCGGTCCTTCCAGGCGTCGACCACGTCCTGCGCCCTGGCCGGATCGCGTCCCCAGATCAGGATGCGCGAAAAGCGGTGGACCAACGGCAGGGCTTCGAGGTGCGAATGGACCTGCCCGCCCGTGCCCATCAGCAACAGCACTTCGGCATCGTCCCGCGCCAGCGCCGCCGTGGCGACGGCGGTGGCGGCGGCCGTGCGGATATGCGTGATCTCCTCGGCATCGGCCACGCAGACGGGGCGGCCTTCCACGGGTTCGAACAGCGTCACCACCCCGCGATGGCGGCGCACGCCGGGATTGTCGGGCTCCGCGAAGACGCTGATGAGCTTGGCGCCGAACATCCCCTGTTCGGACAGCGCCCCCGGCATCAGCCCGAAAGTCCGCCCTTCTCCCATGTGGATCATGGTGCGCAGCAACTGGCGGGTTTCTCCCAGCGACAGCGCCTTCATCGCCTCTCGAACAACCGCGATGCAAGAGGGATAGTCGAGCAGCGCGCGCACGTCCTCCGCATCGAAGATCGCCAGTTCGCCTCGTTTCATAGAATGACCCGTCCCTGTTGCCGATTATCGGTTTGCGTCGAGCATCAGTGATAGCGCCGTGCCTGGAAATATCTCCGCCTTTATTGCGCTCGATCCGGTTTGCGTGGCATGTTCAAACCAACAAACCATAACAGGGAGCATAATCTTGCCCGCCGAACTTGACCGGCTCGACATGAAGATCCTCGATCGCCTCCAGATCGACGCCTCGGAATCCTCCAGCGAAATCGCCGACCGCGTGGGGCTGTCGCAATCGCCCTGCTGGCGCCGGATGCAGCGACTGAAGGAAGAAGGCTACGTGCGCCATACCGTGGCCGTTCTCGACCGCGAGAAGTTCGGCGAGAGCATGTTCATCTTCGCCCAGCTCAAGATGTCCCGCCTGTCCGACGAGGACCGCGACCGCTTCGTCCACGCGGTGGAAGCCACCCCGGAAATCCTGGAAGCCTACACGCTGTTCGGGGAGATGGACGTGATGCTCAAGGTCCTTGCGCCGAACATCGCCTGGTACCAGAACTTCACGTTCCGCACGCTGCTGCGCCTGCCCGGCGTGGAAGATGTGCGTTCCACCGCCACCCTGTCCGAACTTAAGTGCACGCACCGGCTGCCGCTGCCCTCGCTGCCGGGCTGACCGCAAGGCGGAGCCCGCCGCCGATCGCAGCGACGAGCATATTTCATGCGCGCCGGCGGGCCGGCGCCATGCTCTTTGCACATTATCCTTCGGAACGGACTGTTAGCCTCGTGCCATGACCTTGCATCGCATCGCCTTCATCGCCGCGCTTCCCGCCGTCCTCATCGCATCGGCGCCTTTCGCGGCGGCGCGGGCAGACGATGCGCCCGATCTCTCGATTACCCTCGCGCCCGTCGCCGATCCCCGGGGCGCGCTTACCCGCATGGATGTCGCGATCCGTTTCGAAGCCCCGCCGCAAGGCGATGCCCTGGCCGCGATCGCCCTCACCGCGAACACCGTCGAGACGTCTGCCGGCCACATGGAAGCGCTGGCCTTTTCAGATGCGAAGGGCGCCCTGCCCGTGGAAGCGCGGGACGCGGCCAGGGACGGCGACAACCGGGACCGGACGTGGAAACCGCTGCGCCCGGTCGAGGGTGCCGTCACCGTCTCCTACCGGCTGGCGATCGATCCCGCGCAGCCGGAACAGGCCAAGCCGCAGTACGAACTGCGCGCCAGCGACGGCGGCCTGTCCGGCGCGGGCAACGCCTTCCTCGTCCTCCCTGCCGACACCCTGCCGCGCGACCTCGTCGTGCACTGGGACCTCGCGCGCGCCGGCAAGGACGCGCGCGGCGTTTCCAGCATCGGCGTGGGCGACAGCCGCAGCAGCCATCCCCTGCGGTCGGACCAGATCGCCGGCGGCTACTACATGGCCGGGCAGGTCGGCACATATGCCAAGGGCACGTTCTTCGGCACCTGGCAGGGCCGTTTCGGCTTCAACGGACCGGACCTGATGGACTGGGCCGCCCGGCTCCAGGCCTTCTACGGCACGTTCTTCGACCAGCGCCCGGCCAGCTTCGGCGTCTTCGCGCGGACCAACCACGTCAATCCCGGCAGCGGCATCGGCCTGACCGACAGCTTCGCCTTCACGTTCAGCGAAAAGACCCCGATCGACGATCTCGAAAGCCTGCTGGCGCACGAGATGGTCCACGCCTGGATCAATTCGCTCGGCGATTCCATGGATGCGCCCGGCGGGCTGGGGCTTTCCTGGTTCGGCGAAGGGCTGGCCGTCCACTACCAGCGCATCCTGCCCTTCCGCGCGGGGCTGATCTCTTCGCAAGCCTTCCTCGACGATCTCAACTCCACGGCGGGCCGCTATTACACCAATGCCCTGATCGCCACGCCGAACGCGCAGATCGCCGAAGGCTTCTGGAAGGATACGCGCATCCGCGTGCTGCCTTACGATCGCGGCTCGCTCTATTTCGCCTCGGTGGACGCGCAGATCCGCGCCGCCTCGCAGGGCAAGCGCTCGCTGGACGATCTCGTCCGCCACATGCTGGCAGAGCGGCGCGCAGGCCGGCCGATGGACCTGGCGCTCTGGAAGAGACTGCTCGGCCAGGAACTCGGCGCGCGGGGGCTGGCCGATTTCGACGCCATGCTGGCAGGCGGCACGGTTTTGCCGCCTTCCGATGCCTTCGGTCCCTGCTTCGAACGCGTGACGCGCCCGATGAAGCGCTTCGATCTCGGCTTCGATCCGCTGATCCTCGTCGCCAAGGACCGGATCGTAGCGGGGCTCAAGCCAGGTTCCAACGCCGAAGCGGCGGGATTGCGCAATGGCGACCGCATTCTCAACCGCTTCCCGCAGGATGCTCTCCAGGGCGACCAGAAAGCCGAAGTCACGCTGGAGGTCGAGCGCGGCGGGCAGCAGCTGCGCATCGCCTACCTGCCGCGCGGCGTAACGGTGCCCGGCACCTACCAGTGGCAGGCCCGGGCAGGCACCGACTGCGCCGCCCGGTAGCCCCGGCGGCGTTCACCCGGCGAGCAGTTCCTTGAGCGGCTTTTCCTTGTCGGCCAGCGCCGCGAGATCGGGTTTGGCGCCCGCTTCCACCAGCTTGCGGCCCTGGACGTAGTCCTTCACCGCGTTCACGCAGTCGAGTGCCAGGACCTTGCCTTCCTTGAGGTAGATCACCGAGAAGCTGCGGTCCTCGGGATTGCCGCGGATCACGGTCTGGTCGAAGCCCAGGTTGATGCCCGCCGTCTGCAGCCGCAAGTCGTACTGGTTGGACCAGAACCACGGAAACGCCTTGTAGGGCTTGGCATCGCCGCAGATCGCCTTGGCCACGCACGTCGCCATGTCGTTGGCGTTCTGCACCGATTCCACGCGCATCACCGTGCCGCCCGCGAAGTCGCAGGCGAAAGCCGCGCAGTCGCCGATGGCATAGATGTCCGGCAGCGAAGTGCGGCAATATTCGTCCACGTCCACGCCGTTGGCTCCGGCCGCGCCGGCCAGGATCAGCGGCCCGACCGCCGGGACGATGCCGATGCCCACGATCACCGCCTCGGCGCCCAGGATTTCGCCGCCGGCAAGCTGCACGCCGGTGACCTTGTGGCCATCGCCCACCAGGCAATCGACCGCGACGCCCGTGCGCAGGTCCACGCCGTGCGTCCGGTGCTCGCCTTGGTAGAATTCCGAGAGCGGCTCCCCGGCCACGCGCGCCAGCACGCGCGGCAGCGCTTCCAGCAGCGTGACCTTGAGGCGCATCTTCGAGAGCACTGCCGCCGCTTCGAGGCCGATGTAGCCGCCGCCGATCACGACCACGTTCTTCGTGCCCGCATCGATTTCGGCCATCAGCGTGTCGCAATCCTCGCGGGTGCGCACGGCATGGACCCCGGCCAGATCCGCGCCCGAGCACGACAGCCGGCGCGGATCGCCGCCCGTCGCCCAGACCAGCTTGCCGTAACCGTAAGTCTCACCGTCCGAGAGCGCGAGTTCCTGCGCCGCCGGATCGACTTTGGTCACTTCGGTGCCGAGCTTGAAGGTGATCTCCTTCTCGGCCCAGAACGTCGGCGGGCGGATGTAGAGACGGTCGAAGGTCTTCTCCCGCGCGAAGTATTCCTTGGAGAGCGGTGGCCGCTCGTAAGGATGCTCCGGCTCGCGGCCGATGACGGTGATGGTCCCCTCGAAACCGTTCTGGCGAAGGGCGATCGCGCATTGCGCACCGCCGTGCCCGGCTCCCACGATAACGACGTCTGC
>Ga0160437_1000142_pt1 | contig 41290 bp, 39 predicted proteins | sample HID1975I_E0MG_FD_108227 | JGI IMG/M metagenome (GOLD analysis project Ga0160437, IMG submission 108227) | Enriched soil microbial communities from UW Madison campus, WI, USA - HID1975I_E0 MG | ecosystem: Environmental > Terrestrial > Soil > Unclassified | place: USA: Madison, Wisconsin... | reverse complement strand
TGGACGATCTGGCAGGTGGTCGAGCAGTACATGCGCAAGGTCTACCGCGACACCGGCTACGGCGAAGTACGTTGCCCGCAGATCCTCGACGTCGAGCTGTGGAAGAAGTCCGGCCACTGGGACAACTACAAGGACAACATGTTCTTCACCGAGTCCGAGAAGCGGACCTACGCGGTGAAGCCCATGAACTGCCCCGGCCACGTGCAGGTGTTCAACCAGGGCCTGCACAGCTACCGCGACCTGCCGATCCGCTACGGCGAGTTCGGCTCCTGCCACCGCAACGAGCCGTCCGGCGCGCTGCACGGCATCCTGCGGGTGCGCGGCTTCACACAGGACGACGGCCACGTGTTCTGCACCGAGGACCAGATCGAGTCCGAGGTCACCGATTTCCACGTCCAGGCCATGCAGGTCTACGCCGATTTCGGCTTCACCGACGTTCAGGTCAAGCTGGCCCTGCGCCCCGAGCCGCGACTGGGCGACGACGCCACCTGGGACAAGGCCGAGGAGGCCCTGCGCGCAGCCCTGCGCGCGGCCGGCGTGGAGTGGGAGGAGCTGCCGGGCGAGGGCGCCTTCTACGGCCCCAAGATCGAGTACCACCTGCGCGACGCCATCGGACGCACCTGGCAGCTGGGCACGATGCAAGTCGATTTCATGATGCCCGGCCGGCTCGGGGCGGAATACGTCGACGAGCACAGCCAGAAGCGCCACCCGGTCATGCTGCACCGCGCCATCGTGGGCTCGATGGAGCGTTTCATCGGCATCCTGATCGAACACCACGCCGGCAGCCTGCCGGCCTGGCTGGCCCCGGTGCAGGCGGTGGTGATGAACATCACCGACGCCCAGGCCGACTGGGTGGCCGAAGTCCGGAAAACCCTTGCAAATCAAGGCTTCCGGGTCGCCGGGGATTTGCGGAACGAGAAAATCGGCTATAAGATTCGCGAGCATACGCTGCAGCGCGTGCCGTACCTGCTCGTGGTGGGGGACCGCGAGAAGGAGAACGGGGCCGTCGCCGTGCGCACGCGGTCAGGGGAAGATCTGGGCACGATGTCCGTCGCAGACTTTGCCGCGCGTCTGACCGGGGACGATCGCGCCCTCGCGTAGCGTTGTATCCGGTGCGGGGCCACGCGGCCCTGTCCCGCAGGCCCGGTCACGATGGTGGCCGGCATGCATTTCCTTGGAGATCCACGTATCAGCATCGACAACAAGCAAAACCGCCGCAACCAGGATATCCGCGTCCCGAATGTGCGCGTCATTGGCGCGGATGGCGAAATGGTCGGCGTGCTCTCGCGCGACGAAGCCCTGCAGATGGCCGGCGATGCCGGACTCGACCTGGTCGAGATCCAGCCCAATGCCGATCCGCCGGTCTGCAAGATCATGGACTTCGGCAAGTTCCGCTTCGAGCAGCAGAAGAAGGCCAACGAGGCGAAGAAGAAGTCGAAGCAGGTCGAAATCAAGGAAATGAAGTTCCGGCCGGTCACCGACGAGGGCGACTACCAGATCAAGCTGCGCAACATGCGCCGTTTCCTCGAGGAAGGCGACAAGATCAAGGTCAACATCCGCTTCCGTGGCCGCGAGATGAGCCACCAGGAACTTGGCCGCGAAATGGCCGCCCGGATCGAGGCCGACCTTGGCGAAGACATCGTGATCGAATCGCGCCCGCGCCTGGAAGGCCGGCAAATGGTCATGATGATCGCCCCCAAGAAGAAATAATCGCCGCCCGAAGAGCGGCGATGCCGACTGTTCCCTCTCCCGCATGCGGGAGAGGGCAGAGGGTGAGAGGGTGAGCCTGAGCCTGCCCTTGACCTCGTAGGAGCGGCGGAAGCCGCGACTGTGGGCCTGATGGCGCGGGGATCGCGGCTTCCGCCGCTCCTACGGGCGACCGGGGTCGGCCTGTCGCCTAACCAAATGATTTGCAAGGCAATCCCCGACCCGTCATAATGTGCGGCCCGGTTTCGCCGGGATGTGTGTGCGTGACCAGGACCCGTCCGGATCCCTTCTGGATCAAGGACTTACAAGCCGGCAGGGGCAGGATGGAAAGCGTGGCCGTACCCGAAGGGTGCAACGGTCGCCGCCCGGGCCAGTCGAAGAAAACCCTCAAGGACTAATGCAATGCCCAAGATCAAGACGCATCGGGGCGCGGCCAAGCGCTTCCGGAAGACTGCTTCCGGCAAGTACAAGGCAGGCCACGCCAACCGTAGCCACATCCTCACCAAGAAGGCGACCAAGCGGAAGCGCAACCTCCGGCAGACGAACCACGTTCGTGCCGAGGACGCAGGCCGTCTCGATCGTATGCTTCCGTATCTCTGAGGAGGGCTGAACAATGGCACGAGTCAAACGTGGTGTGCAGGCACGCCGTCGTCACAAGAAGGTCCTCAAGCAGGCCAAGGGCTACTACCACGCCCGTCGCAAGGTCTTCCGCGTCGCCAAGCAGGCGGTTACGAAGGCGCTGCAGTACGCCTACATCGGCCGCAAGCAGAAGAAGCGCAATTTCCGTTCGCTGTGGATCGCCCGCATCAACGCGGCATCGCGCGCCAACGGCATCAGCTACAGCCGCTTCATGAACGGCCTGATGAAGGCCGGCATCACCCTCGACCGCAAGGTGCTGGCCGACATCGCCGTGCACGACGCCGCGGGCTTTACCGCCCTGGCGGAGAAGGCGAAGGGCGCACTCGCGGCGTAAGTTGTTCGCATCCCACGCGCGTCGCGCTTGCGCGGCCGCGCGGTCGGGATGCACAACGCGGTACACGCATGGGGAAGGGCGCAAGTCCTTCCCCATGTTTCGTTTTGGGGAGCAGTCCTTTTTCTTGGCGGCTCCCGGCTGTGTCATCCCGAGCGCAGCGAGGGATCTGTTCCTGGTGCTGTACCACGCAGCAGATTCCTCGCTACGCTCGGGATGGCAACGCAATCCGATGGCGTGGTCTGATGGGAAATGATCCGAGGATGCGGTGCGATGACTGAGATCGAACAACTATCGCGGCAGGCGCTGGCCGACATCGTCGCCGCCGATACTCCCGAAGCGCTGGAGGCGCTGCGCGTGGCCCTGCTGGGCAAGAACGGCAGCATCACCGCGCAGCTCAAGTCGCTGGGCGCGCTGCCCGGCGACCAGCGCAAGGCCGCGGGTGCGGAGATCAACCGCGCCCGCGACGCGATCGGCTCGGCGCTGGCCGCGCGCAAGGCCGCGCTCGACGCCCTCGCCCTCGATGCGCGCCTGGCGACCGAAACGATCGATGTCACGCTGCCCGGCCGCGACGCCGCGCGCGGCGGCCTGCACCCGGTCAGCCGGACGATGGAACGCATCGCCGACATCTTCGGCCGCCTGGGTTACGAGCTGTCCGACGGCCCCGAGATCGAGGACGACTGGCACAACTTCGAGGCCCTGAACTTCCCTCCGCACCATCCGGCGCGGGCGATGCACGACACCTTCTATTTCGATGACGGGCGCCTGCTGCGCACCCACACCTCCGGGGTGCAGGTGCGCTACATGCAGGACCTGCTCGCAGCCGGTGGCCAGCCGCCGCTGCGCATGATCGCGCTGGGCAAGGTCTATCGCAGCGACTCCGACCAGACCCACACGCCGATGTTCCACCAGTGCGAGGGCCTGCTGGTCGACGAGCACGCCAGCTTCGCCGACCTCAAGGGCACGCTGTCCGAATTCGTGCGCGCGTTCTTCGAGCGCGACTTCGAGATGCGCTTCCGCCCGAGCTACTTTCCCTTCACCGAGCCGTCGGCGGAAGTCGACATCGCCTGGCAGCAGCCGGACGGCTCGACCCGCTGGCTGGAAGTGCTCGGCTGCGGCATGGTGCACCCGAACGTGCTGCGCAGCGTCGGCATCGACCCGGAGCGATACACCGGATTCGCCTTCGGCCTGGGCGTCGAGCGCTTTGCGATGCTGCGCTACGGCGTCGACGACCTGCGCAGCTTCTTCGACAACGACGTGCGGTTTCTCAGGCAGTTCGCCTGAATGTTCGGGACTCGGGACTCGGGGCTCGGGACTCGCGACGGCCTTGCAGGTCGCGCGTGTCGTGAACCCTCGACGTCCCGGGTCCCCGGTCCCGAGTCCCGAGTCCCGGAATAGCAATGAAATTCTCAGAAAACTGGCTCCGCCAACACGTCGCCACCGACGCCACGCGCGACGAGCTCGCCGCGACGCTGACCGCGATCGGCCTCGAGGTCGAAGAGCTGACGCCGCTGGGCGCGCAGCTCGACGGCGTCGTCGTTGCACGCATCGTGTCGGCGGACAAGCATCCGCAGGCCGACCGCCTGCAGATCTGCCAGGTCGACGCCGGCAACGGGACGACGGTGCAGATCGTCTGCGGCGCGCCCAACGCGCGCGCGGGGCTGGTGGCGCCGCTGGCCACCATCGGCACCAGGATCGGCGACATCACGATCAAGGCCGCGAAGCTGCGCGGCGTCGAGTCCAGCGGCATGCTGTGTTCGGCCAGGGAACTGGGCGTCGACGCCGACGCTTCGGGCCTGCTCGAGCTGCCCGGTGACGCGCCCGTCGGCACGCCGCTGGCCGATTACCTGGGCCTGCCCGATGCCAGCATCGAGCTCAAGCTCACGCCCAACCGCGCCGACTGCTTCAGCGTGCGCGGGATCGCCTTCGACGTGGCCGCGGCCTGCGGCAGCGAAGTCGCCGCGTTCGACGTCGCGCCCGTGCCCGCGCAGGGCGACGCCGCGCTGGCCGTGCAGCTGGATGCGGGCGCCGACGCGCCGCGCTACGTCGGCCGCGTGATCGAGGGCGTCGACGCCAGCCGCGCCACGCCGGTGTGGATGGCCGAACGCCTGCGCCGCAGCGGCATCCGTCCGGTGTCGCTGCTGGTCGACGTCACCCAGTACGTGATGCTCGAACTCGGCCAGCCGATGCACGCCTTCGACCGCGACCTGCTGCGCGGCCCGGTCGGCGTGCGCCGCGGGCGCCAGGGCGAAGCGCTGACATTGCTCGATGGCAGGGACGTGGTCGCCGATCCCGGCTTCCTGGTCATCACCGACGCCGACCGCGCGGTCGCGCTGGCCGGCGTGATGGGCGGCGCCGACACCCGCGTCACCGAGGCGACGAAGAACGTCTTCCTCGAAGCCGCGCACTTCGCCCCGTCCGCGATCATCGGCCGCGGCCGCAGGCTGGGCCTGCATACCGACGCCGGCCACCGCTTCGAGCGCGGCGTCGATCCCGAACTGCCGCGCACGGCGATCGAAGTCGCCACGCGCCTGGTCCTCGACATCGCCGGCGGCACGCCCGGCCCGGTGACCGAGGCGGTCCTGCCGGAACACCTGCCGCAGCCACGCACCATCGCGCTGCGCCGTGCGCGGCTGGCGCGCGTGCTGGGCCTGGACATCGCCGATGCGGAAGTGGAACGGATCCTGCGCGCGCTCGGCCTCGGGGTCGAAGCGAATGCCGATGGCTGGATCGTCACCGCGCCGACGCGCCGCTTCGACCTGGCGATCGAGGAAGACCTGGTCGAGGAAGTCGCGCGCATCCACGGCTACGACACGATCCCGACCACGCTGCCCGGTGGCGCCACGCGCCTGGCTGCGCCAACCGAAACCCGGGTGCCGGAGCAGGACCTGCGCCGCCAGCTCGCCGCGCGCGAGTATCTGGAGGCGATCAACTACGCCTTCGTCGACGCGCGCCTGCTGGAGACCTGGCAGGCGCAGGCCGGCGCCGTGCCGCTGGCCAACCCGCTCAGCGCCGAGCTCGGTGCCATGCGCACGCAGCTGCTGCCGGGGCTGGTCGCCGCGCTGGCGCGCAACGCGGCGCGGCAGCAGTCGCGGGTGCGGCTGTTCGAGATCGGCAAGGTGTTCGAGGGCCGGGACCCCGGTCCCGGGAATCAGGACCCGGAACAGCGGCCGGCACCGGTCGAGACGCTGCGGGTGGCCGCCGTGGCCTGCGGCGATGCGTCCTCCGAACAGTGGGGCGAGCCGGCGCGGCGGGTGGATTTCCACGACCTGAAGGGCGACCTCGACAGCCTTGTCGCGCTGTCCGGGGCGAAGCTCGACTACCGGCCGGCGCAGCCCGCGTGGGCGCACCCGGGCCGCGCGGCCGAGGTGCTGCGCGACGGCGTGGCGATCGGCGCGATCGGCGAACTGCATCCGCGCCTGCAGCAGGCGCTGGGACTCGACCACGCCGTGGTGGCCTTCGAAGTCGACCTCGCGCCCTTGCGCGAGCGCGCGGTGCCGCGGGCGCGGACGCTGTCGAAGTTCCCGTCCGTCCGCCGCGATCTCGCGTTCGTCGTGGCCGAGGATGTGTCCTGGCAGGCCGTGGCCGATACCGTGCGCGCCGCCGCGGGCGCGGTGCTGCGCGACCTGCAGCTGTTCGACCGCTACGCCGGCAAGGGGGTCGAATCGGGTTTCAAGAGTTTCGCCATGGGCTTGATTCTGCAGGAGGATTCCCGCACTCTGACCGACCGCGAAGTGGATGCGGCCGTGGCCAGCGTGACGGCCGCGCTCGAATCCGCCCACCGGGCGCGCATTCGAGGCTGAGGATCGGGTAGGGGACGGAAATGGCGTTGACCAAGGCGGAAATGGCCGAGCGGTTGTACGAGGAAGTCGGGCTGAACAAGCGCGAGGCCAAGGAATTCGTCGACGCATTCTTCGACGCCCTGCGCGAGGGCCTGCAGGCCGGCCGCCAGGTCAAGCTGTCGGGCTTCGGCAACTTCGACCTGCGGCGCAAGAACCAGCGCCCCGGCCGCAACCCCAAGACCGGCGAGGAGATCCCGATCTCCGCGCGTACCGTGGTCACCTTCCGCCCGGGCCAGAAGCTCAAGGAACGCGTGGAAGCGTACGCAGGAGGCGAGCATGCTTGACCCCGGCAGCAACCGCGAACTCCCGCCGATCCCGGCCAAGCGCTACTTCACCATCGGCGAAGTCAGCGAGCTGTGCGACGTCAAGCCGCACGTGCTGCGCTACTGGGAGACCGAATTCCCGAGCCTGAATCCCGTCAAGCGCCGCGGCAACCGCCGCTACTACCAACGCCACGACGTGCTGATGGTCCGCCAGATCCGCGGTCTGCTGTACGAGCAGGGCTACACCATCGGCGGCGCCCGCCAGCGCCTGGAGGGCGAGGGCGCCAAGCAGGAGTCGGCGCTGAGCAGCCAGATCGTCAAGCAGGTGCGGATGGAGCTGGAGGAAATCCTGCAGCTGCTGCGCCGCTGAGGGCCGGCGGGAATCGCGGCCACGGTTGCTCCCACAGGCGAGGCGCGCCGGCTATAATTGACCGTTCCGGGGTATAGCGCAGCCTGGTAGCGCACTTGTCTGGGGGACAAGTGGTCGTCGGTTCGAATCCGGCTACCCCGACCATCTTCTGGTTGAAATCAACGGCCTGCGAGCACTGCTCGCGGGCCGTTTTTCATTCCCCCTGTTCCTCCCCATTTGCCTCCCTGCGCAGGGCCCGGGTTGGCGCACCCGCGCCGGCAACGGTCGTCATCGGTGCCCGGCTCACGGGTGCCGCGCCGGCCCTGGGACGGTTATTACAATGCGGGATTTCCGACGCGGAGCCGCCATGCGTTCGATGTGCCAGGCCATCCTTCTGGCGGCGTGCCAGGCCGTGTTGGCGGTGCACGCACAGTCCGGCGAGGCGCCGCAGAGTGTCGCGCCCAGGCAGGTCGACGAGCCGGTGCAGGCCGATGCGGCCGCGCCGCCGCCGCCCGGAATCGTCGACATGGACACGGTCGTCGTGTCGGGCGTCCAGCCGGGGCCGGGCATGTGGCGGGTATCGAAGGACGACCACGTGCTGTACGTGCTGGGGACGTTGTCGCCGTTGCCGAAGCATATGGAGTGGGCATCGCGCGAGGTGGAGGACACGATCGCCCGTTCGCAGGCGGTGCTCGAGCCGCCGGCGGTGGTGATGCGTTCCGACATCGGTTTCTTCCGCCGCCTGTCGCTGGTGCCGGCGCTGCTGCGTGCCCGCAACAATCCGGGCAAGGAGAAGCTGCAGGACATGGTGTCGCCGGAACTGTACGCGCGCTGGCTGGTGCTCAAGGCGCGCTACATCGGGCGCGACCGCGGCGTGGAGAAGCGCAGGCCGATCCTCGCCGCGCAGGAGCTCTACGAGGCGGCGATCCACAAGTCCGGGCTGCAGCTGGAGAATGTCGCCGGCAAGGTGGTGAAGAAGGCGGCCAAGCGGGCCGGCGTGCCCACGGTGCCGGCGGAGGCCGAGCTTGTCATCGAGGATCCGAAGGCGGTGCTCAAGGAGTTCAATGCCATCACGCTGGCCGACACCGGATGTTTCGCCGGCACGATGGCGCGGATCGAAACCGACCTCGACAACATGCGTGCGCGCGCCAACGCCTGGGCGGTGGGCGATATCGAGGCGCTGCGCGCGCTGCCGTTCCACAACCAGTACGCCGACTGCGTCGACGCGATCACGGGCACGAGCCTGGCCAAGCGCCTTGGCATCGATGGCCTGCTGGCGCGTGCCGAACAGGCCTGGATGGATGCCGCGGAGGACGCGCTGGCGAAGAATGCGATCACCTTCGCGACGCTGCCGATGGGAGAGGTGCTGTCTGACAAGGGTTACCTCGCCAAACTGCGCGCAAAGGGTTACCGGGTCGAGGCGCCCTGAGCGGGCGCGACGGGTACTGGCTCAGCCGGCGACGGTGCGGGCCGGCTGCAGCGGCTTGGCCAGCTCCGGCCAGCGCGCCAGCAGTGAAGCGTGGATGCCTGCGGCGTCGAGGCCGGCCTCTGCCAGCAGGTCCTCGCGGCTGGCGTGGTGCTGGAACGCGTCGGGCAGGCCCAGGTGCAGGATCGGCAGGGCGATGCCTTCGGCGGCGAGCAGTTCGGCCACGCCGCTGCCGGCGCCGCCGGCGACGACGTTGTCCTCGAGCGTGGCGAAGCCGTCGTGCGTGCGCGCGAGTTCAAGAATGAGTTCGCGGTCGAGCGGCTTGACGAAGCGCATGTTCGCGACCGTCAGGTCGAGGTCGCCGCCGACCTGTTCGGCGGCCGGCACGATCGCGCCAAACGCCAGCAGGGCGATGCGCGCGCCGCGGCGGCGCAGCTGCGCCTTGCCGATCGGCAGCGTGTCGAGCGCCGGTTGCACGGCAACGCCGGGGCCGCTGCCGCGCGGATAGCGCACCGCGGCCGGGCCGTCGAAGCGGAAGCCGGTGGACAGCATCTGCCGGCACTCGTTCTCGTCGGCCGGTGCCATGACGACCATATTCGGCACGCAGCGCAGGTAGGACAGGTCGAGGTTGCCGGCGTGGGTCGCGCCGTCCGGGCCGACCACGCCGCCGCGGTCGATCGCGAACAGCACGTCGAGGTTCTGGATCGCCACGTCGTGCACCAGCTGGTCGTAGCCGCGCTGCAGGAACGTCGAATAGATCGCGACCACCGGCTTGGCGCCTTCGCAGGCCATGCCCGCGGCGAGCGTCACCGCGTGCTGTTCGGCGATGGCGACGTCGAAGTAGCGGTCCGGGTATTCCCTGGAAAAAAGCACCAGGCCCGAGCCTTCGCGCATCGCCGGGGTGATGCCCATCAGCGTGTCGTCGGCCGCGGCCATGTCGCACAGCCAGTCGCCGAACACCTCGGTGTAGGTAGGTTTCTTCACCGCGCCGGGCTTCTTGACGACGCCCAGATCCGGATCGAAGGGCGACACGGCGTGGTAGCCGATCTGGTCCCCCTCGGCCAGTTCGTAGCCCTTGCCCTTGGTGGTGATCACGTGCAGCAGCTGCGGGCCCTTGAGCTTCTTCAGCGTCTTCAGCGCCGCGACCAGCGCCTTGACGTCGTGGCCGTCGATCGGGCCGGTGTAGTGGAAGCCCATTTCCTCGAACAGCGTGGACGGCACGAACATGCCCTTCCAGTGTTCCTCCCAGCGGCGCACGAAGCGGGCCGGCCCGCTGCTGCGCTTGTCGCCAAGGATCTTCTTGCCGCCCTCGCGCAGCGCGTTGAGCGCCGTGCTGCCGGTGGCCCGCCCGAGCATCTTGGTCAGGCCGCCGACGTTCTCGCTGATCGACATGCGGTTGTCGTTGAGCACGACCAGGATGTTCGGCTCCGGGTCCATGCCGCCGGCGTGGTTGAGTGCCTCGAAGGCCATGCCCGCCGTCATCGCGCCGTCGCCGATCACCGCGACCACGCGGCGGTCGTTGCCGGCGCGCGCGTTGGCGATCGCCATGCCCAGCGCTGCGGAAATCGACGTTGACGAATGGCCGACGCCGAAGGTGTCGTACTCGCTTTCCTCGCGCTTCGGGAACGGCGCCACGCCGCCCTTCTGCTTGACCGTGTGGATCGCGTCGCGGCGTCCGGTCAGGATCTTGTGCGGATAGCTCTGGTGGCCGACGTCCCAGACGATGCGGTCGCCGGGTGTGTCGTACAGCGCGTGCAGGGCGACGGTGAGTTCGATCACGCCCAGGCCGGCGCCGAAATGACCGCCGGACTTGCCGACGGATTCGATCAGGTAGGCACGCAGTTCGTCGGCGATGGCGGGCAGTTCGGATTCATCGAACTTGCGCAGGTCGGCTGGACTGTCGATGCGCGCGAGGCGCGGATAGCGCAAGGAGTCGATCATGCCGCCATTTTCGCCTCCGCCGTCGCGCCGGGCAAGGCAATGCGTGGCGGGGGAGGCGGGAGGCGCGATCGGGCGCCGCGGGACCGGTTCAGCGGCCGCGCAGGCGGCCGAACAGGCCGGCGGGTTTCGGCGGCTCGGCCGGTTCCGGCGGCGTTTCGGGTACCAGGTCGGCGAAGCCGGTGGCCAGGCTGGCGTTGACGAAGTCGGCGACGTCGGCGACCGGCATGCCACTGGCTTCGGCGATTTCCGGCAGGGTCGCCGGCGTCTTCATCATCGCGGTGGCGATGCGGAAGTGGCGCGGGTACTCGCGCTCGGTCTGCGGCCACTTGTTCAGCCTGTAGCGGCCCTGCGGATCGTGGCCGGGGAGCAGGGTGCCCTTGCCGGCGACCAGCGCGCCGAGCCACTGCAGGCGCAGCAGCGGCTGCGCGTCGCCCGCGGATTTGCTTTCGCTCGCCCAGGCCGCGTCGTCGATGTCCTCGAAGTCCTCGCGCCGCACCGCGTCCTCGAAGCCTGGTGCCAGTGGCTTGAGCGTGGACGGGCCGTGGTACCTGCGCGTCGTGGGGTCGATGAGCAGGACCGTGCCGGCGGCGGTGCGATAGCGCACGCGGCGGTCGAGCGCGCCGGGCTCGAGCCAGTCGCCGAGACGGCGTTCGGCCGGCTGCTGGTCCTGCGACGGGGTGCGTAGCAGCGAGGGCGTCGCAGGTGGCGCGGGCTCCTGCTCCTGCCTGGCGGGTTCGGCCGGCTCGACCGGTTCGGCCAGGGCCACGGGTGCGGGCGGTTCAGGCGCAGGCCCGGGAACGGGTTCCGGCTTGGGAACGGCCGCCGGCGTCGGGCGGGCTTCGGGCGTTGCCTCGATCGCGTCCGCCTTCGCTTCGACCTCGGGAGGCGTCACGCCGTTCTCGGTGGCGACGTCGCGCAGCAGCGCGGTGACCGAATTGCCGTCGAACGGCCGCGCGAGGTGGAAGTCGGTCTGCGAACGCGACGCGGTGGTCAGCCCGATCACCGTCCTGCCGGCCGCGTGCAGGCGCAGCCAGCTCATCGGGCCGTACATGCTGTCCATGTCGACCATGACATGACCGGCTTCGGCCTCGGGCACCAGCTGCCACAGCCCGCCCAGGCGCGCGTTCGCGTCAGTGAAGGCGGCCTTCAACGCAGTTTCGGTGGCCGGATCCATGCCGGTCATGCCGAGGGTCAGGGACATTGTCGCAATCCGGTATCTCGCAGCCGACGAGTGTTGCCAAGTGCGCCGCGCGCGTCAACGCGCGTACTGCGGCAGGTTGTCGCAGTGATGGTCAGTTGCTGCCGCAGTCGCGGCCGGAACCTGACGCAGCGCCGGAAAAAGTGGGATGGAATGCCGTATTCGCCGGCGGTGTGTGCTCTCGTCGCCGTGAATCGACAGCGGTTCAGGCGCTGAGGCGGGAGCGCTTGGGCAGGTGACTCTTCAGGAAGGCCATCTGGTCGGCGAGAATGTTGCGGTTGCTCAGGATCAGGTGCTCGACCCAGCTCGGCCGGTACGGCACGGCCAGCAGCGGCATCGACGCCTGCTGCGGAGTGCGCCCGCCCTTGCGCGAGTTGCAGTGGAAGCAGGCGGTGACCACGTTCTCCCAGATGTCGCGGCCGCCCTGCGACAGCGGCTTGACGTGGTCGCGCGTGAGCTGCTGGCGGCTGCAGTCGCGGCCGCAGTACAGGCACAGGTGCTGGTCGCGCGCGAACAGCGCGGTGTTGGTCAGCGCCGGCGTCGGGTCGAGTGCATGGGCGCGGGCATGGCCGCGCGCGGCGATGATCGGATGCAGTGGCTGCACGCTGCGCTCGCCGCTGAGCCGGCTGGTGCCGCCATGCACGACCAGGCAGGGATCGCCCAGCGTCCATGCGACCGCCCCGCGCGCGTACAGGCAGGTCGCGTCCTGCCAGCTCATCCAGTCGAGCACGCGGCCGTGGGCGTCGAGCGAGAGCAGGCGCACGGCATCGAGCCGGGCGGGGCGGGAATCAGCGGGCGTCAGGGCGGAGGCGGCGTTGGCCGGGTCCGTGAGGCTCCCGGTCCGGATCAGGCGAGGATTCGCGCTGTCGGTCTCCATCGGGGTATCAGCATATACCCGTTTACGGGCGTTTGTGCGGACCCGGCCTGTGGGAACGGCGATGGCCGCGATGCTTTCCCACGCAGATCGCGGCCATGGCCGCTCCCCCAAGGAGGACCGGGGGCTAGGGGGCGAAGTGGTCGGCGTCCATCGCCATCAGCGGGGCGGCGCCGCTTTCGATCGCCGCCCTGTGCGCCAGCGTGCGCGGCAGGATGCGGGCGAAGTAGAAGCGCGCGGTTTCGCGCTTGGCGTCCCTGAACGCTTGCGGCTGCGACGATGCATCGGCCGCCGCCACGCTGCGCGCCCACCAGTAGGCCAGCGCCACGTAGCCCGAGTAGAACAGGTAGTCATGGGCGGCCGCGCCGATCTCGTCGGCGTTGGCCACCGCGCGCTTGCCGATGGCCTGGGTGAGCTGCTGCCACTCGCCGGCCTTTTCGCGCAGCGGTGCGATGAACTCCGCGAGCGCCTCGTCGCCCGCGTGCTCCGTGCAGAACGCCTCGACCATGCCGAGGAACACCCGCAGCCCCGCGCCCTGCAGCTGCATGATCTTGCGCCCCATCAGGTCCAGTGCCTGGATGCCGGTGGTGCCCTCGTACAGCGTGGTGATGCGCGCATCGCGCGCGAGCTGCTCCATGCCGTGTTCGTGGATGTAGCCGTGGCCGCCGAAACACTGCAGCGCGTGGTAGGTGCATTCCACGCCCCACTCGGTCAGGCAGGCCTTGACGATCGGGGTGAGGAAGCCGAGCAGGGCGTCGGCGCGCTCGCGCTCGGCTGCGTCTCCGGCATGGCCGACGATATCCACCAGCGACGCGGCGTGGTAGCCGAGCAGGCGGCCGCCCTCGACCAGTGCCTTCTGCGTCAGCAGCATGCGGCGCACGTCGGGGTGGACGATGATCGGATCGGCCACCTTGTCGGGGAACTTCGCGCCGGTGAGCGAACGCATCTGCAGGCGTTCGCGGGCGTAGCGCAGGGCGTTCTGGTACGCGCGGTCGGCCAGCCCGAGGCCCTGCAGACCGACGGCCAGGCGCGCGGTATTCATCATGGTGAACATCGCCATCAGGCCCTTGTTCGGCTCGCCGATCAGCCAGCCCTGCGCATCGTCGAAGTTGATCACGCAGGTCGCCGAGCCGTGGATGCCCATCTTGTGTTCCAGCGCGCCGCAGCGCACGGCGTTGCGTTCGCCGATATTGCCGTCGCGATCCACGCGCAGCTTCGGCACGATGAACAGCGAGATGCCCTTGCTGCCCGCGGGCGCGTCCGGCAGGCGCGCCAGCACCAGGTGCACGATGTTGTCGGTGAAGTCGTGGTCGCCGGCGGTGATGAAGATCTTGGTGCCGGTGATCGCATGGCTGCCGTCTTCCTGCGGCACGGCGCGGGTTTTGAGCAGGCCCAAGTCGGTGCCGCAGTGCGGCTCGGTCAGGCACATGGTGCCGGTCCAGCGGCCATCGACCAGCGGCTTGAGGAACACTTCCTGCTGCCAGGGCTGGCCGTGATGCAGCAACGCTTCGGTGGCGCCGTGCGAGAGCAGCGGGAAGTTGCCCCAGGCCAGGTTCGCGGCGTCGATCATTTCCTTCAGCGGCACCGCGGCCAGGTGCGGCATGCCCTGTCCACCGAACTCGGCCGGCGACGCCAGCCCCGACCAGCCGCCGTCTACGAACTGCGCGTAGGCCTCCCGGAAGCCCGGCGGCGTGGTGACAGCGCCGGTGGCCTTGTCGTACGTGCAGCCGACTTCGTCGCCGACGCGGTTGAGCGGGGCCAGCACGGTTTCGGTGAAGCGCGCGGACTCCTCCAGTACCGCGTCGACGATGTCGCCGGTGGCATCGGTGAAGCCGAGCCGGGCGAACAGCGCCTCGGCGCCGAGCACGTCGTGGAGGGTGAAGCGGATGTCCTGCAGCGGTGCGTTGTAGTTGCTCATGCCTGGGATCGGGTTCCGGAAACGAAGGGGAAGGGCGTCAGCGCAGCACGCCGGGCAGCCCGGGGACGGGGTTGAGCGCGCTGGTGTGCTTGATGTCGTAGCTGCGCGAGCTGCTGCGATCTTCCGGCGCCGCCTGCAGCGTGCCTTGCAGCGCATAGCCGACGGCGCGGTTGCCACCGAGCGCATCGGCAATCGCGATGCGGCCGGCCGAGGTGGGCGCATGTTCCAGCGTCACCACGTCCGCCGACTCCGGCCCGATCGAGATCCCGGCGTTGCCGGTCAGCGTGCCTGCGGGCTGTTCGCCCAGCGTCACCGCCAGGCTGATCGCGCCGAAGCGCATCGGGATGCTGCTGTAGTTCTGCAGGCGCAGGTCCACCGACCAGCTGCCGTCGGCGCGCACCGTCAGCTGCTGGATGCTGGCGCTGGGCTCGGAGATGCGCCGGACCGGGCCGTTGCTGCAGGAGGCGAGCAGCAGCATCGCTGCCGTCGCCAGGAAAGCCACGAAAAAACGCTGCCGGTGCATGCCTGGATCCGTGCGCTGCCGAAGGGAGCACGAAAATACCACGGCGTATGGGTGTGCAGCGGGCGCCGTGGCGCTGGAGATTCAGTGACGCGTTTCGCCATCCGGCGATCCTTGCGCGTGCGAATCGCGCTGGCAGCCTGTGGCCGGCTCATGATCGGGTAGTCTGCAACGCGGCGTCGCCGCCGCCTGCCGACAGGGTGCGCGGCGCGGTGGATTCCGGACATCGAAGGGAGTAGACCTTGCTGGCTGCCTGCATGAAGACCACGCGTGAGAATTCCACGGCGCTGCTGGCCGCTGCGCTCCTGCTGCTGGCAGTTGCCTGTGCGCAGCCGGCGGGCGCCGCCGGGGACGCGCTCCTGATCCGCGGCGCAACCGTATTCGATGGCACCGCGAACGCGCCGTTCGACGCCGACGTGCTGGTCGAGGACGGCCGCATCGCCGCCGTCGGCCCGGCGCTGGAGGCCCCCGCGGGCGCGACGGTGGTGGACGCAAGCGGCCAGGCGCTGCTACCGGGACTGTTCGACGTGCACACGCACTGGACCCCCAACGGCGTACCGGCCACGCTGCCGGAAATCGCCAACGCCTACATCGCCGCGGGCGTGACCACGGTCAACGACTTCCACCAGGCGCCGGAGGCCTATGCGCCGCGGCGCGCGTGGCTGGCGGACATCGCCACGCCCGACGTGCGCTTTGCCGCGCGCATCAGCACGCCGCTCGGCCACGGCGCCGACTGGGCCGACCAGGCCACCACGCGCTGGGTCAACTCGCCGGAGTCGGCGCGCGCGGCGGTCGATGGCGTGGCCGCCTATGAACCGGACTTCATCAAGGCTTTCACCGATGGCTGGCGCTATTCCAACGCGGCGGACAACACCAGCATGGACGAAGCCACGCTCACCGCGCTGGTGCAGGAGGCGCATGCGAAGGGCCTGGAAGTCCTCACCCACACCGTCACCCTCGAACGCGGCAAGCAGGCCGCGCGCGCCGGCGTGGACGTGATCGCGCACAGCCTCCAGGACGCACCTGTCGACCAGGAACTGATCGACCTGATGCGCGAACACGGGACCCGCTACGCCCCGACGCTGGCCGTCTACGAGCCGGTGAAGCTGGCCGGTAAGCCGCCGGCGGATCCGGCCGACAAGGCCTTCGTGCAGCGCACGCGCAACTTCGCCAACGCACTGGTCAACGTGCGCGTGCTGCACGAGGCAGGCATCCCGGTCGTGCTCGGCACCGACGCGGGCATGCCCGATACCCCGCACGGCGCTGCGACCGTGCACGAACTCGAACTGCTGGTGCAAGCAGGCCTCTCGCCCGCCGATGCGCTGCGCGCCGGGACGTCAGCCAGCGCCGCCGCGCTCGGCCTCGACGACCGCGGCACCATCGCGCCGGGCAAGCGCGCGGACCTGCTGCTGGTGTCCGGCAAGCCGTGGGAAACGATTGGCGACATCCACCACGTCGAGCGCGTCTACGTCGCCGGTCGCCAGGTGGCAGGCGCCGGCACGCAGCTGCCACCGGGCAACGCGCGCACCGCGCTGCCGGCGCAGCGCATCGACGCACTGGTCGACGACTTCGAAAACGCCGCCGGCCGCACAGCGCTCGACACGCTGCGCACCGACGAGGCCGACGGCGGCAACGACCGCAGCACCCAGGTCACCGAGGTCATCGCGCGCGAAGGCGAGGGCCACGCGCTGTCGATGCAGGCCTGGCTGTCGCACAAGGAGCACGCCCGCGCCGGCGCGCTGTTCCCGCTCAGCCGCGGCGCGGTGGCGCCGGTGGACCTGCGCGGCTATCGCGGCCTGCGCATGGAAATCCGCGGCCGGGGCGACGTGCGGCTCGAGTTCCGCGGCCTCGCCGATGCACGCTGGGCCAGCGAACTCGACGTCGGGCCGCAGTGGCGGATGGTGGAGATCCCGTTCTCCCGGCTGGAAGGACTGCCTCCGTGGCGCAGCGAAGGCCCGGGGCCGAAGTGGTCCGGCGACGACGTGCTGCAGCTGGGCGTGTTCGCGGGCGGCGAGCCGGGGAGCAAGGTGTGGTTCGAACTCGACAACATCCGGTTCTACTGATGCGCCGGGCCATGCGCGGCGTGCTGTTCGTGGCCATGCTCGCCTGCCTCGGCGCGCCCGCGCAGGCGCAGGACGCCGCGACCGATGCGCAGGTCCTGCAGTCGGTGCAGCGCGACGCGCCGAAGTTGCAGGAGATGACGCATGCGCTGTGGGCGCATCCGGAACTCGGCTACCTCGAGGTCGAATCCTCGCGGCGCCTGCAGGACGCGCTGCGACAGGCCGGCTTCGACGTGCAGGCCGGCGTGGCCGGCATGCCGACCGCCTTCGTCGCACGCGCCGGCCGTCGCGGCAATGGCCCGGTGATCGCGCTGCTGGCGGAAATGGATGCGCTGCCCGGCATGTCGCAGGCGGCAACCCCGGTGCGCGAGCCGATCCCGGGCCAGGACGCCGGCCAGGCCTGCGGCCACAACCTGTTCGGGCCGGCGGCGGTGGTCGCCGCGCGTGCGGTCAAGGACTGGCTCGAAGCGAACGCCCAGGACGGCGAGATCCGCGTCTACGGCACGCCGGCGGAGGAGGGCGGTTCGGGCAAGGTGTACATGGTCAAGGCGGGGCTGTTCGACGACGTCGACATCGCGCTGCACTGGCATCCGTCGTCGGCGAACTCGGCGCGACAGGACGGCAGCCTGGCCAATATCAGCGGCAAGTTCCGCTTCCACGGCGTCGCCGCGCACGCCGCGATTTCACCCGACCGCGGCCGCTCCGCGCTCGACGGCGTGGAGGCGCTGGACTTCATGGCCAACATGATGCGCGAGCACGTCCCCGACGGCACCCGCATCCATTACGTGATCACCAACGGCGGCGACGCGCCCAACGTCGTGCCCGAAACCGCCGAGGTCTATTACTACGTGCGCCACGCCGATCCGGCGGTGGTGCGCGACGTGTTCGCAAGGCTGCGCAAGGCCGCCGACGGCGCCGCGGCGGGCACCGGTACCACGGTGGAGTTCGAGCAGACCGGCGGCGTGTACTCGCTGCTGCCGAGCGACAGCCTGGGCCAGGTACTCGACGCCGCGCTGCGCGAGGTTGGCGGCGTGGCCTACGACGCCGACGACACCACCTTCGCCACGCGCCTGCAGGAAAGCCTCGACCGCCCGGTACCGCTGGCCGAAGCCGCGCAGGTCCAGCCGTACGGCGTCGATGGCCCCGGCTTCTCGTCCACCGACGTCGGCGACGTCAGCTGGGTCGTGCCCACCGCGGGGATCGGCACGGCGACCTGGGTCCCCGGCACCCCCGCGCACAGCTGGCAGGCCGTCGCCGCCTCCGGCCACGCGATCGGCAACAAGGGCGCCCTCAACGCCGCCCGCGCCCTCGCGCTGGGCGCCGTCGCCCTGTACCGGTCGCCGGACGTGGTCGAACAGGCGAAGGCGGAATTCCAGCGCCGGCGTGGCGACGGCTTCCGTTACGAATCCATGCTCGAACGCACCACGCCGCCGCTCGACTATCGCGAGGCGGTCGAGCGCTAACCGCGGATCCGCAGTGGCATGTCATGCCCATGCTGCCGGACGCAGCCGCCGCGCCACGAAAAAAGGGCCTCTCGACCCTTTTCATGTGAACATTTGCAAGTTCATGGTGGCGGAAATAGAAATCGAACCCGTCCCCCTCCTAAGGAGGCGGGGCTCCAGCCTAGTTGAGGCTCTGTACCCAGCAATTCTCCGAGACGATAGCGAGCGGGTGTCCCTCGCTGCGTAACTCAACCGCCTTCTGAATCTTCCTGCCGGCGTTGCTGTTGATCCAGTCCCTCGATCCAAGTTCTCCGATCACAAGGAACCTAGTCTTGCGACTTGGCGCGCTTCCCAGCTCACCGCCACGGCACACAATCTCTTTGGTCACGAGCTTCCGCGCGCCGAACGAGAACGTTCCCGTGACCACGAAGACGGAACCGGAATAGGTGATAATCGGCTCAGGCTCATCGATGGGTAAGGCCGTTGAACGTGAGGCGGTCTGCGCTTCTTCGTCGAACGCTTCGCCACCGACGAACCGGATCAGCGTGTCGTGCAAGTCTGCTGATTCGTCTTGGTCGATCACGCCATCTCGAAGAATTTCCGTGAGCACGCGGTAGATCTGCGAGAAGGGGTATTCCTTCACGAACGGTGCGTTGCGTTCGATCCAATCCTTGAGGAACTCGGCCTCTTGCTGATTGACGTGCCCGTCGGCAAGACAGCCTCGACAGATGCCTACAAGCTCGTCCGTGGCCCGATCCGTCCGTCGCGTGATCGTCATATTCGAGGCTGGCGCCCGATCGGAGTATTCGCCCATTGCAGTCCCATGGCTGGCGAGGTCTTGCGAGGTTCTCGCCATGGGATGTAGGGAGTCAATGTGCATCGCACAAGTCACCGGCATTGCGAGAATTTTTCTCGGTTATGGCGTGAATTGCCGTGGCAATCCTGGGCGCACGCAGCTACTAGCACGGCGTCGTCCATTGTCCCGCAGCAGAGGGGGAGCTATCGAGCCACCGAGCGCCAACAACTCTATCCAGATTGGTGTATGCCGTGGGTTGTTCGCGCTTCACATATGCACGGAGTACGTCGGTGTCTTCGTACAGCGCCGCCGCTATTCCTCTTAGCGACGTTCGCAGCATTTCTTCATCGAGCTCTTGGCGCAGGATCCCTGCGCATACAAACTCGTAGAAGTTCAGGAGATACTTGATGCCCTGAATGCTGCAATATTTCTCGCTTTCCTGCTTCAGAGTTCTTTCGAACTCTTCATCAAGTTCCTTGATTTTTGCATTCTGAGCTTTTCTGCTCTTCTCGTGATCTTCTTTAATTTTCGTGATGTGATTCTTGTAAGCAAGTGCTGACATATATAAAGCATGTGTGCTGTCAGGTCGGCAACCCACAGGGAAAAGTTTTTCCCTTGCTTTTACTTGCTCTTGAAACTCCTTGCTAAGCCTTGATTGCATTAGCACGCTGAATGTGTGTGCTCGTCTTGAGGATCTAACTGAGCTGCGATGCTGCACGATCCAACCAACACCGACCATGGCAGCGCCGGCGGTGGATGCTAGTAATGCGGTGATCGAGTTTTTATCAGCCCAAAGGATCAATGCACTCATGAAGATAAAAACGAGAATATGAGTAACGGCCACGCCGATCAGAAGACCCAGTGGTATCTCGCCCGCAGCCTTTGTGGCATTGATGAGCGGGCCGACCGTCGATAGAACTAAGATTCCCCATGCCATGTACCAATAGGACCACTTCGCTTTTTGAAAGAAGCCAGGTGCAGATACCGAATCCACTACCCCATAGTGGAAGAGCATTCCGAGCAAGACCATTAGGACGAAGATGGCAAATAGAACGAAGCTGAGACCGTCCGCAGATCTAAAAAGAGGGCGGACGACGAAGTTAAAAGCTAGGTTGACGATGTTCTCGCGCTTGGCTTCCATCTATTGCTTCCCCCTGGATTTCGTTCCCCCGAACGAAAGAACCCCCTAACAGTAGGGGGTTCCTCGAAGCTTACACTTGGTGGGCGTTTAGCCGCCGCCGTATCCGTCGCGCATGAGACTGCACCTCCCGTTAGTGGCGCATAACGCGCCTGCTTCATCCAAACGTATCTGAACACATTGCGTTGGAGCGTAACGTGAACTCCCCTAGCAGCACTCGAGCGCTGTCTCTCTAACGCTCAAAGGGGAGCCTACACCACGAGTCCTGAGATTTGTGCAAGAGATCAAAAGTTCAAGAAACGCATTTCTCCGTACAACTGCCGTACAAAGAAAAGGGCTCAGCGGCCCACTTTCGTCTAACTCTTTGATTTCATGGTGGCCGGGGAGGGAATCGAACCCCCGACACGGGGATTTTCAATCCCCTGCTCTACCAACTGAGCTACCCGGCCGGAACGCTTCGGCGCTGGGCCGTGCGAGGGCGGAATGATACGGGCACGGGCGGCGGGCGGCAAGCCAATCCTGATCCCGGCTGAATGGCCGGCGCGGGATTGCCGTGGCCTTGGCGGCGGCGGGTGCATGATCATGGGATTCCAATGCGTTGCGCATGCAAGAGGAGGCCCGATGAAGACGTTTACCGCCGTCCCGTCGCTGCTGTTGGCGCTGCTGGCGGCCGCCTGTGCCAGTACCGGCATGACCCAGGAGCAGAAGCTCGACACCTACCGCGCGCATGCGGGCGCACCGGTCTCCAGTTTCCGCTACTTCGGCCAGATCAACGGCTGGACGTCGCTGGGCGAGCGCAACATCGCCGTCTGGACCAAGCCGTCCGAGGCCTGGCTGCTGGAACTGTCGGGGCCGTGCCCGGACATCGATTACGCGCCGGCGATCACCGTGACCAACCAGTTCAACCGGGTCAGCGCGAAGTTCGACAAGATCATCGTGCACGGGGCGGGTACGCCGCGTGTCCCGTGCCGGATCGAGACGATCCGCCCGCTCGACGTCAAGGCGATCAAGCAGGCCGAGAAGACCGCGCGCGACCAGGTGGACGAAGGTCAGGCGGAAGAGGAGTCGTCCGGCACGTAGCCTGCCGGCTTGTCGGCACCACCGCCGAACAGGAACTTCTCCATCTCCGCTTCCAGGAAGGCGCGATGCTTCGGGTCCAGCGGCGAGAGCCGGTTCTCGTTGATCAGCATGGTCTGGTGCGCCAGCCACGCCGCCCAGCCGGCCTTGCCGATGCTGGCGAACACGCGTTTGCCCAGCTCGCCCGGCCAGGGCACGAATTCCAGGCCCTCGGTGTCCCGGTTTTCGTACTGGCAGTGCACGGTGCGCGTCATGTCGGTGGCTCCTCGTCGTCGGGGCGGAGCTGCGCTTCGAGCAGCGTCCTGATCGGGGCCGGGATGCCGAGCGCGGCGAGGTCGCCGCGGGCCACCCAGCGGATGTCCTGATTGTCGCCCACGGCGTCGCGCGGTGCGACTTCGCGCCAGCGCAGCGGCAGCAGGGTGAGCCGGTAGTGGGTGAAGCCGTGGGCGATCGCGTCCAGCGGCTCGCCGTGGTCGTAGTCGCCGGCGAGGTGCGCTTCGAACCATTCGCGCGCCGCCTCATGGGTTGCGGCCTCGGGCAGCGACCACAGCGTGGCCCACACGCCGCTGGGCGGGCGCCGCTGCAGCAGCACGCGTCCGTGCGCGTCGCGCAGCAACAGTACGTGCGCGCTGCGCTCGGGCAGCGGCTTGCCGGGCTTGGGGGTAGGCAGTTCGGTGACGCGACCGGTTGCCAGCGCGGCGCAACCGGACTGCAGCGGGCACAGCACGCAGGCCGGGTCGTGACGCGTGCACAGGGTGGCGCCGAAATCCATCTGCGCCTGGGTGTAGTCGGCGAGCCGCTGCGCTGGCAGGTGCGAGCGGGCGATCTCCCACAGGGCCTTTTCGACTTTCGGCTGCCCGGGCCAGCCGGCGACGCCGTGGTAGCGGCACAGCACGCGCTTGACGTTGCCGTCGAGGATCGGGAAACGGTCGCCCCAGGCCTGCGCCAGGATCGCGCCGGCGGTGCTGCGGCCGATGCCTGGCAGCGCGACCAGTGCGTCGAAGTCGCGCGGCAGTTCGCCGCCGTGGCGTTCGACGCAGGCGCGCGCGGCGGCGTGCAGGTTGCGCGCACGGGCGTAGTAGCCCAGTCCCGACCAAAGGGCGAGCACGTCGTCGGGCGGCGCGGCGGCCAGCGACGCCACGTCCGGCAGCGCGGCGACGAAGCGCTCGAAGTAGGGCACCACCACTCGCACCTGGGTCTGCTGCAGCATGATTTCCGACAGCCACACGCGGTACGGCGTGCGCGGATGCTGCCAGGGCAGGTCGTGGCGGCCGCAGACGTCGAACCAGTCGAGCAGGCGGTCGGCGAAGTCGTCGCCGGCAGTGGCGGCGCTCATGGCGGCGCGTCCGTTGTCGGCACGTCTTCGATTTCGACTTCGACGCCTTCGAGATGCGCGCCAGAGATATCCAGCGCCGGCGTCGAAAACCGTCCCGACAGCGGTGGAACCGGCGAACCGGCGGCGCCGTTCGCCATCCACGCCGTGATGTCCGGCAGTCGGAAGCGCGCGTCGAAGTCGGTGCGCTCGTGCTGCACGTGCAGCTGTGCGATGTCGGCCAGGTTGCCGCGGCCGAGGTAGCGCAGCGCGAACGGCAGCGGCGCGTCGGAGTCGCCGATCGGCGGCGGCAGCGCGGGCCAGGCGTCGGGCCAGTCGGCCATGCGTCCATCGAGTTCGAGCAGCAGGCGACGGCCCCACGCGAGCGCGCCGTGGGCATCGAGCTGCGGCACCAGGCCTTCGCCGCGCAGCGCGACGAAGGCCGGCGCCAGCGCGAGCGTGCCGCCGCGCAGTAGCATCGGCGAGGTCAGGGCGAACGCGAAGGGCAGGCGTGTGTCGCCGGATTCGTAGCGGCCTGCGAGGCTGGCGCGCAGGCGCGTGCTGCGGATGCCGTCGTCGCCGGAGCGCAGCGGCGCAGCGGACAGCCGCAGCCGTGCCGGCAGCGCCCAGTCGCCGGAGGACGCGGTGACCGGCCCGATGATGGCGATCCCGGATTCCATCGCCGGCCGCGTCATCGCCGCGGCGAGGTTGAAGTGCAGCGAGAAATCGCCGGCGCCGAAGCGTCCGGATGCACGGCCGTCGACGCGCTGGTCCGCGTACAGGCGCGGCAGCGACAGCGCGAGATCGTCGACGCGCCAGCCGTCGCCGTCGATGCGGCCGTCGCTGACGACCAGCCCGTCGCTGATCGCGGGGATGCGGGATTCACCCGGCGGGCGCGAGGCAAGCCAGTGCTGCAGCGCGGGCAGGTCGAGCACCGGTGCGTCGATTTCAATGCGGGTGATGTCGAGCACGGCGCCGCGGCTGCGCACCGTCGACCAGGGCACCGAGACGTGCACGCGTCGTGCGCGCAGCAGTGGCGTGGCGGCGCCGGGCTCGCGTGCGACCACGTCGCGAACGGTCAGTCGCGGCGTGCCGCGCAGGCCGTATTCGGCGCCGCCGCCGGCGGTGATCTCCAGCCCGAGGGCGTCTCCGAGCGCGCCGAGGACGAAGCTCGCCACGCGCTGCGGCTGCAGCAGCAGGTGCAGGACCAGCGCGAGCAGCAACAGCAGCGCGACGGCGGATGCGAGCAGCCGCGTGGTGCGCCTACGCATCGTTCCGGCGCCCCAAAACCACGCCCTGTAGGAGCGGCTTCAGCCGCGAGCTTTTGATTTCGTCGGAATCGCCGGCAAAAAGCTCGCGGCTGAAGCCGCTCCTACAGGGGAACGGGAACGGCGTGCGCTGCGGCAATGCCGCGCTAGCCGCGCCCGAGTTCATCGGGCAGCAGTGCCTCGACGAAGGCCTCGGCGTCGAACACGCGCAGGTCCTCGGGCCGTTCGCCGATGCCGGCGTAGCGGATCGGGATGCCGAATTCGCGCGCCAGCGCGAACACCACGCCGCCCTTGGCGCTGCCGTCGAGCTTGGTGACGACCAGCCCGGTGACGTTCACCGCCGCGTGGAACTGGCGCAGCTGCGACAGCGCGTTCTGCCCGGTGGTGCCGTCGATCACCATCAGCACCTCGTGCGGCGCGGCGGGGTCGATCTTGCCCAGCACGCGGCGGATCTTGCCCAGCTCGGCCATCAGCCCCTGCTGGGTGTGCAGGCGGCCGGCGGTGTCGGCGATGAGGACATCGGTGCCGCGCGCCTTCGCCGCCTGCAGCGCGTCGAAGGCAACCGAAGCGGCATCGGCGTTCTGGCCCTGTGCGACCACGGCCACGCCGTTGCGTTCGCCCCAGGCCTGCAGCTGCGCCACGGCGGCGGCGCGGAAGGTGTCGCCGGCGGCCAGCATCAGGCCGTGGCCTTCGTCCTTGTAGCGCTTGGCGAGCTTGCCGATGGTGGTGGTCTTGCCGACGCCGTTGACGCCGACGGTGAGGATCACGAAGGGCCTGGCGGCTGCGTCGATGGCCAGCGGCTGCGACACCGGCTGCAGCAGCGCGACCAGTTCGGCGCGCAGCGCGGCCAGCAGCGCCGCGGCGTCTGCGAACTCGCGCGCCTTCATCCGCTTGCGCAGCTGTTCGACCAGTTCGGTGGTGGCGGTGACGCCGACGTCGGCGGTGATCAGCGCGGTTTCGACTTCGTCGAGCAGGTCGTCGTCGAGCTTGGGGTTGCGCGAGAACAGGCCGCCCAGTCCGCGTGCGAAGCCGGTGCCGCGCAGGCGTTCGCGCCAGCCCGGCCTGCCGGGAGCGGCCGCGGGTTTTTCGCGGGTCGCGGAAGACGGTGCGGGTTCCGGCTCCGGCCCGGCAGCCGGGGTCGGGGCAAGGGTCTGTGGTGGAGCCGGCGGCGGCACCGCAACCGCTGGCGGCGCGGTCTCGACGACAGCGGCGGCGGGCGCGGCTCCGGTTGCCCCGTCGCGGTCGCGCGGCGGCGCTTCCGGCGGCGCGGCGTCTTCAGCGGCCTCGTCTTCGCGTGCGGGAGCGGTTCGCGCAGGCGTGGTTCCGGTGCTGCCGGGCGCCTTCGGGAATGCCGCGGCCAGCGCCTCGATGTCGAGGCCGCCCTTGCGCGCCCTGTCGCTGCCGGCTGCCGCATCCTTGTCTTTCTTGCGGCGGAAAAAACTGGCCATTCGTCGCCAACGTGGTGGGGGAGTGGTGTTGTCCGCGCAAGCGCGGAAAATGGCCGATGATGGTAGCACCGCACCCCGACCCGACTGGATGAAACGACCCGGCGCGAAACCCACGCCGCGCGGCCGCGAAGGCAGCGTGCGCATCATCGGCGGACGCTGGCGCGGCAGCCGCCTGCCGGTGCCCGACATGCCCGGGCTGCGGCCCACGTCCGACCGCGCGCGGGAAACACTGTTCAACTGGCTGCAGCCGGTGCTGCCCGGGGCGCGGGTGCTGGACCTGTTCGCCGGCAGCGGCGCGCTCGGGCTGGAGGCACTGTCGCGCGGCGCCCGCGAGGCACTGCTGGTCGAGCATGACCCGCGGCTGGCCGAATCGCTGCGCGCCACGGTCGAACGCCTGCATGCCGGCGACCAGGCCACCGTGGCGCGTGCCGACGCGCTTGCCCTGCTGCGCGCACCGCTGCAGGGGCGCTTCGACGTCGTTTTCCTCGATCCGCCGTTCGAACGCGACCTCTGGGCCGGCGCGCTCGCCGCGCTGCCGTCCTGGCTGGCCGACGACGCCTGGCTGTACCTGGAATCGCCGTCCGGCAGCGCCGTCGAACCGGGCCCGGGCTGGCGCCTGCATCGCGAAGGCCGCAGCCGTGACGCACGGCACGCCCTGTACCGTCTGGCCGGTGGGGGCGCTGCTACACTTGGCCCGGACTCCGACGACAGCGCGACGAGCACACCATGAGCGTGGCCCGCAGCCGCACAGCGGTCTATCCCGGCACCTTCGATCCGATCACCAGCGGCCATGTCGACCTGGTCGATCGCGCCGCGCCGCTGTTCGAGCGACTGATCGTCGGCGTGGCCGAAAGCCCGGCCAAGCGCCCGGCGCTGCCGCTGCAACTGCGGGTGGACCTGGCGCGCGAGGCGCTGGCGCACCACGCCCACGTCGAGGTGCGCGGCTTCGACTCGCTGCTGGCGCACTTCGTGAAGGAAGTCGGCGGCGGCATCCTGCTGCGCGGCCTGCGCGCGGTGTCGGACTTCGAATACGAATTCCAGCTGGCGAGCATGAACCGCCACCTGATCCCGGAGGTCGAGACGCTGTTCCTGACCCCGGCCGAGCAGTACGGCTTCATTTCGTCCTCGCTGGTGCGCGAGATCTCGCGCCTGGGTGGAGACGTCACCGGTTTCGTGCCGCCAGCCGTGGCACGGGCGCTGCAGGCCGAATGGCAGCGGAGCAAGGCTTGAGCCACACCCTTCAACCACCCGCACAGGGGAGCAACATGAAAATCTTCGCAAGCAACACCATGACCCGCCGATCGCTGCAGATGCTCCTGGTCGCCTGCCTCGTGCTGCCGTTCGCGGCGTGCAAGAAGGAGGAGGCACCCAAGCAGGCCGCCGCTGCGCCTGTCGCGGTCCCGACCACCGATGACACCGCCGCCTGGCGGCCGTACGTGTCGGACGTGGTGACGCGCAACATGGGCGCCATCTCCAACCAGCCCTACGTGTACCTGCTGCCGTCGCAGAGCGAGGGCGACTTCGAGGGCAGCTACGAGCGCATGCTCGAGAAGGCCAAGACCGACGTCGCCCGCGGCATCATCAGCGGCAACATGCTGGCCTACGCCTCGCCGGAGTCGGCGAAGATGGCCGACATCGTGATCGAATCGTTCAAGGACGTGCCGCCGGGCACCATGGACGGCGTGCGCGTGCTGTTCATCGGCGACGCCGCCGACGGCCAGCGCGTCAAGGACGCGGTCACCCCGGCCGGCGTCGACTACGTGTTCGTCGAGGCCAAGTGAACCACCCCGCGGGGCGGCGCGAAGCCGCCCCGCGCGGGAGCCGGCGCCACGGCATCCCGGGCTCCCGCCAATCCCGCCATGTCCCTGAAGATCAACGAGCTCTGCGTCAACTGTGATGTCTGCGAACCGGCATGTCCGAACCAGGCGATCTCGCAGGGCGAAACCATCTACGTGATCGACCCGGCGCGCTGCACCGAATGCGTCGGCCATTTCGATGAACCGCAGTGCGTCGTGGTCTGCCCGGTCGAGTGCATCGACCCCGATCCCGACCATGATGAAAGCCGCGAAAGCCTGCTGGCCAAGCTGCACCGCCTGCAGCAGGCCGACGCCGGAAACCCCGCCGACACCCTTGCCGCGACGGAAACGCGACCAGCGATGCCGGATCCCGAAGAACACAAGCCGCACCCGTGACGCCAGGAACGACGGCACGGCCCATGCGAAGCGCAGCGAGGGAGTTTGCATGAAACCGATCGGCCACCTGTTGCTCATTTCGATCCTGGCGTTCGCACCGGCCATGGCCGCCGAGCGCGCCGATGCGCCGGCCGGCCATCCGCCGGGCGTTGCCGTGGCTTCCGCGCACGAGCTGGCCACCGAGGCCGGCCTGCAGGTCCTGCGCGAGGGCGGCAACGCCTTCGACGCCGCGGTGGCGGTGTCGTCGACGCTGTCGGTGGTCGAGCCGATCAGCTCGGGCCTGGGCGGCGGCGGCTTCTTCCTGCTGCACGACGCGAAGACCGGCAAGGACGTGTTCGTCGACGCGCGCGAGACCGCGCCCGCTGCCGCCACGGAGGCGGCCTACCTGCTGGAGAACGGCGAGTTCAACCGCGACCGCGCGATGAACGGGCCGTGGTCGGCCGGCATCCCCGGCCTGCCCGCCGCGCTGGTGCACCTGTCCGAGCAGTACGGCAAGCTGCCGCTGGAACAGTCGCTGGCGCCGGCGATCCGCATTGCGAAGGAAGGCTTCCCGGTCTACGGCCGCATGGCCCGCGGCTACGCGGCCAAGGGCAAGGTGATGGAGCGCTATCCCGGCACCCGCGAGGTGTACCTGCCCGGCGGCAAGCCGATCGCCGAGGGCGACACCTTCCGCCAGCCGGACCTGGCGCACACGCTGGAACTGCTGGCGCAGAAGGGCCATGACGGCTTCTACCGCGGCGAGACCGCGCAGAAGCTGATCAAGGGCGTCAACGACGAAGGCGGCGAGTGGACCGCCGACGAGCTGGCCGGCTACCAGGTCCGCGAGCGTGCGCCGATCGTGTTCGACTACCACGATTGGAAGATCACCACCGCGCCGCCGCCGTCCTCTGGCGGGATCGCGCTGGCGGAGATGCTGCAGATCCTCGAGCCCTGGGATCTGGCCAAGCTCGACGAGACGCACCGCGTGCACCTGGTGGTCGAGGCGATGCGCCGTGCGTATCGCGACCGCACCTTCTACCTGGGCGACCCGGACTTCGTGAAGATCCCGCAGCGCACCCTGACCAGCGCCGACTACGCCGCCGGCCTGCGCGCGACCATCAATCCCGACAAGGCGACGCCCAGCGACATGCTGTCCGGCCAGCAGACGCCGCTGGAGGACGACGAAACCACGCACTTCTCGATCATCGACGCCGACGGCAACCGCGTCGCCGCCACGCAGACGGTCAACCTGCTGTTCGGCTCGGGCCTGATCCCGCCAGGCACGGGCGTGCTGCTCAACGACGAGATGGACGACTTCGCGCTCAAGCCCGGCACGCCCAATGCCTTCGGCGTGATGGGCTACGACGCCAATGCGCCCAAGCCGGGCAAGCGCATGCTCAGCTCGATGACGCCGACGTTCATGGAGTCCGCCGACAAGGTCGCCGTGCTCGGCACGCCGGGCGGCACCCGCATCATCACCATGGTGCTGCTGGGCATCATGGGCTACGACGACGGGCTGTCCGCGCAGGACGTCGCCGCGCTGCCGCGCTACCACCACCAGTGGATGCCGGACGTGGTCGAGGCCGAGCCGGGCACGTTCGCGCCGGACACGGTCGTCGCGCTGCGCAAGATGGGCCACACGATCGAGATGCCCGAGGACGAACCCGGCGACGGCGGCCGTTCCAGCCACGTCTGGGGCAACCTGCAGACGGTGGAGTGGGACCGCGCGACGGACAAGCTCTCGGGCGGTACCGATCCGCGCAATCCGGTGGGCGCGGCAAAGGTGGAGCTTTCGTCGCCGTAGCGGCGCACTTGCCAACTTTTCCCGGAGCGCGGCGGCGGTTCGAACGCCGCCGCGTTACCATGCCGGCATGCGATCCAAGGACGCGACGGCGATGAAACTCTGGTCGATCCCCGGCAACAGCCAGCAGCTCGATGGCGGCGCGATGTTCGGCAACGCGCCGCGCGCGATGTGGGCGAAATGGATGGCGCCCGACGAGGCCAACCGCATCCCGCTGGCCTGCCGCGCGCTGCTGGCCAGCCCGCTGGCCGGCAAGACGGTGCTGTTCGAGACCGGCATCGGCGCGTTCTTCGAACCGAAGCTGCGCGAACGCTACGGCGTGGTCGAGGACCGCCACGTACTGCTCGACTCGCTGCGCGCGGCCGGGTTCGAGCACGAGGACATCGACGTCATCGTGCTCTCGCACCTGCATTTCGACCACGCCGGCGGCCTGCTGGCGCCGTGGGCGGAAGGGCGCGCGCCGGAACTGCTGTTCCCGAACGCGACCTTCCTGGTCGGAGCCGAGCAGTGGCAGCGCGCGCGACATCCGCATCCGCGCGATCGCGCCAGCTACATCCCCGAACTGCCGCAGCTGCTCGAGGACAGCGGGCGGCTGGAGATCGTCGAGGGCGCGCGTTCGGCCACGCTCGGCGACACGGTGCGCTTCCACTACAGCGACGGCCACACGCCGGGACTGATGCTGGCCGAGATCGTCGGTCCGGAGCGCGTCGACGGGCAGGCGCACGGCGGCGTGGTGTTCTGCGCCGATCTCGTGCCCGGCAAGCCATGGGTGCACGTGCCCATCACCATGGGCTACGACCGCAACCCCGAACTGCTGATCGACGAGAAGCGCGCGTTCCTGGAAGACAAGGTCGCGCGCAACGTGCACCTGTTCTTCACCCACGACCCGGAGATCGCGCTGGCGCAGCCGGTGCGCGACGAGCGCGGCCGCTTCGGCACGGCGCACGAAGCGGCGCAGCTGCAGGCGAGGGCGCTGGGCTGATGCGCCCGGGCAGCGCTGGCGTGCCCGCGCGTGGACGTGGCGGCATCGCGGCCGTTGTCCGGCGCGGTACGTTCGCGCTGGCGGCAGTGCTGGCCTTCGCCGGTGCCACCTTGCCCGCGTTTGCCGCGCAGGCGCAGGACGGCGCAGGGCCGCGCGGCGAACCGCAGTCGAAGTCCCTGCGTGATCCCGACTTCGGCGTCACCACCCGCCACCCCGGCCTGCAGCGGCACGTGGAGATGTACCAGTGGACCCGCGACGGCGCCGGCTACGCGCTGGAATGGCGCGGCGCGCGCGTGGATTCGTCCGGCTTCGCGCCGGGCCATGCGAACCCGCGCGACATCCCGCTGCGCGAGCGCGAGTGGCGTGCGGACGTCACGCTCGACGGCAAGCCGGTGGCGCGCGACGTAGTTGATGCGCTCGGCCACTGGCAGCCGTTCCGGCCCAACTTCTCCGCGCTGCCGGGCAATATGGCGGCCACCTTCCAGCCCGAAGGCGACGGCCTGGGCAGCGCCGAGAACCCGCTGGAGCCGCAGGTCGGCGACCTGCGCATCACCTGGCGCGCACTCGTGCTGCCCCCGCTCGCCGACCGCCTGCTGCTGCGCGACGGCGCATGGGCGCTGCGCGAGCCGGTGGAAACACCTCCGGCCGTCGATGCGGCCACCGCGACGCCTGCGCCGGACGACACCGGCCGCGACCGGCCGCGCTGGCCGTTCGTGGTCGTACCGATCCTGGTCGTGCTGGTGGGACTGGCCATAGCGATGCGCCGCCGCCGCGGCCAACGGGCATAGCGCCAGCGACCCTGCCTGCGGGCAGCGGGGCGGATCGGTCAGTCGTTGTCCTGTCCGATGACCGACAGCAGCCTGTCGATCGTGGCGGCTGCATAGGCGGTGCCGTGTGGAGTGCCAGCCTTGGGCGGCGGCGCGTCTGCCGGCCTCAATTCCGGCGTCAGGCCACTGTCGCTGGTGTAGATCGGGGCATCGACGGTGAAGTCAGGGGTGTCGGGAAGCGAGCCGAACGCGTCGCGGTAGAGAAGGACGGCGTCCAGCAGCACCAGGTCCTTTCCCGGATGCATGCCGTCCATGTAGAACCATGCGAACCCCGGCTCGGCGGCGCGCAGGCGCTGCAACTGCCCGGAGACTTCGATGTACGGGATGCCGGCATCGTTTGCCGCGGAAGCTTCCGCCTCGACCAGCCTGCGGGACGGGGCGGGAAGGGATTGGTAGGTTCCCAGCAGCACGACGCGCGCGCCCTTCTTCCGGGCGAGGTCCGCCAGGGACTTGACCGCCTCGCGGGAGCGGATGCACGAGTCCGGACCGAATGCGCACATCAAGTCCCCGCCACGCTCCTGCAGGACCACCGTGGTGTAGGCATGTTTCGACAGCGCGCGTGCAACGGACCCGTCAGCCACGCGTTCTTCGAGCGTCGCGCCGCCCTTGACGATCATGTCGCTGTGGACGGCGTGGCCGCTTGCCGCTGCCAGCGCGGAGAAGACCGCCGGCAGGTTCCCGACGTAGACAAGGCTGTTGCCCACGAACAACACGCGGTCCGGGCGATCTGCCGGCGGCGCGGCACGGCACGCGCATAGAAGGACGATCGACAGGAAGGTGATCGCAAGCGTTCGCATGCGTGCTGGCCGGATCAGACCCGCGTGCCGAAGATCTTGTCGCCGGCGTCGCCCAGCCCAGGCAGGATGTAGCCCTTCTCATTGAGCCTTTCGTCGATCGAGGCGGTGTAGACCTCGACGTCCGGGTGCACGGCTTCCAGCGCCTTCAGGCCCTCCGGCGCGGCGACCAGGAACAGGCCCTTGATGCGCGGTGCACCCGCGGCCTTGAGCATGTCGACGGTGGCGATCAGGGTGCCGCCGGTGGCGAGCATCGGGTCGAGGATCAGGGCGGTGCGGTCGGCCATGTCGCCGACCAGGTTCTCGTAGTAGGGCACCGCCTGCAGCGAGGCCTCGTCGCGCTTGATGCCGACCACGCTGACCTTGGCGGCGGGGATCAGCTCCAGCACGCCCGGCAGCATGCCGATGCCGGCGCGCAGGATCGGCACCAGGGTGATCTTGCGGCCCTTGATCCGGCGCACGCGCACCGGCCCGGCCCAGCCATCGACCTCGGCGTCCTCGGTTTCCAGGTCCGAGGTGGCCTCGTAGGTCAGCAGCGTGGCGACTTCCGCCGACAGTTCGCGGAAGGTCTTGGTGCTGTTGTCGGCGCGGCGCATCAGGCCGAGCTTGTGCTGCACCAGCGGGTGGCGGACTTCGACGATTTTCATGCGGCGAAGTCTAGCGTGGTAGCGCGTGTCGCGCGCGCCCACAGGGCCGTGCTTCATGGGGTAGGAGCGGCTTCAGCCGCGAGCTATTCCGTTCCTGTGTGCCACGTCCAAAAGCTCGCGGCTGAAGCCGCTCCTGCAGAATCGGGAGACGGGAAAGGCCGGGTTGCCCCGGCCTTTCCCGGTTCCGCGATCTTGCCGTGCGGTCAGGCCGCGTCGGCCTGTTTCTGCCGCGGACCTTCCAGCAGGGCGCGCTTGACCATCGACACGATCAGTTCGATCTCGTTCTCGTCGGCCTCGAAGCGCGGGGTGAAGCGCAGCGAGTTCTCGCCGCCGTGGATCACGCCCAGGCCCTGTTCGCGCAACCATTCCTCGCTGGAACCGGCGCCGTAGCCCTTGAAGGCCGGGTCGAGTTCGCACGAGAACAGCAGGCCGGTGCCCTGGACCTTGGTGATCAGGCCGCCGAGTTCGTCCTTGAGCTTCTCCAGCGAGGCGATCGCCTGCTCGCCGCGCTTGCGGATGTTCTCGCGCAGTTCCGGCGTGAGCGCGCCCAGCACCACGCAGGCCACGTCCAGCGCGCGCGGGTTGCCGGTCATGGTGTTGCCGTAGGTGCCGCGCCTGTAGATGCCGGCGGCGCGCTCGTTCACCGCGAGCACCGACAGCGGATACTGGCCGGCGTTGAGCGCCTTCGAGTACGTCTCCATGTCCGGCGCTTCCTGGCCTTCGAAGCCGGGATAGTCGACGACCGACAGCGTGCCGGTCGCGCGCAGGCCGGCCTGGATCGAGTCGACCAGCAGCAGCGAGCCGTGCGCCTTGGTCAGTTCGCGCGCGGCGGCGTAGAAGTCCACCGGCACCGCGCGGCCCGGGTCGCCTTCGCCCATCACCGGCTCCAGGAACATCGCCTCGATGAACCAGCCGTTGGACTCGGCGTCGGCGAAGACCTGCTTGAGCGCGTCGATGTCGTAGGGCTCGATCGCGATTACGCTGTCCTCGCCGCGGTAGCTGGCGAGGAAGTTCATGTAGGTCTTGCGGGTGGAATCCGAATACAGGGCCGGGCGGTCGGTGCGGCCGTGGAAGCTGCCCTTGACCACCAGCCGCTTGACCTTGCGGCCGGCGTACCTGGCGCCGTCGTCGGTCATGGCCTTGGTGTTGGTGTCGGCGATGCGCGCGGCCAGCGAGACCGACTCGGAGCCGGAGTTGAGGCACATGAAGGCGGAGTAGGGGCATTTGCCGCCGCGGCTGTGGCCGATTTCCTTGCGCAGCGCGCGCTCGGCGCGCAGCTGCGACAGGCTCGGGGTCATGATGTTGGCCATCGCCTGCGGCTTGGCCATCGCGTCGATGATCGCCTGCGGCGCGTGGCCGAAGCCGAGCATGCCGTAGCCGCCGGTGTCGTACAGCACGGCGCCGTTGAGGGTCACGATCCACGGCCCGCGCGCGGCCAGCGCGATGTAGGGGTTCACGCCGTCCTGCGGGTAGAAGTTGACGAAGCCGGCCTGCACCGCCTGGACCTGGGCGTCCTCGTCGAGGTCGAGCAGGTCGGTGAGGTCGCCCTTGATGCGCGCGTATTCGGCCACGGCGGCATCGACGGCGGCTTCGAGTTCGGGATGGGTGGCGGCGAACTTCGCCAGCGTCGCGTCGTCCAGGCCGGTGGTGCGGCGCTTGCCCTTGTGGGCGCGGAGCGGGGTGAGCCTGTCGGCGAGCGGGTTGGTCTGCGACATATGCGGATCCTCCGTTGCGGGGTGGGGCCGGTGCCGCACGGGCGATGGCCAGCCCTCTATTATCGGCATCTGTTCGTCGGTTAACAGGTGCGATCTGCGCAGAATTCATGTAGATTTCGTCGAATCGACGAACCCGGGAGGGTGCCATGCGGCTGACCGACGCCGACGAAGCCCTGCTGTCGCTGTTGCGCGAGAACGCCCGCACGTCCACCGCCCAGATCGCGCGCCGCCTGCAGCTTTCGCGCACCACGGTGCAGAGCCGGATCGAGCGCCTGGAGCGGCGCGGCGTGATCGCCGGCTACACCATCCGCGTCGGCGACGACTTCGAGCGCGAGCAGGTGCGCGCGCTGATCATGATCACCGTGTATCCCAAGCAGATGCCCGCCGTGGTCGAGGAACTGCAGCGCATGCCCGAGGTGCGCAGCCTGCAGTCGGTGAGCGGCATCTGGGACCTGGCCGCAGTGGGAATGGTGCCGACGATCGGCGACATGGATGCGCTCACCGACCGGATCGGCGCGCTGGACGGCGTCGAGCGCACCACCTCGTCGCTGGTGCTGTCGACCAAGTTCGAGCGCTGACCGGGAGTCCCTGCGGACCTTTGCAGGCTTTGTGGGAGCGGCCATGGCCGCGATCCGGGCCGGGTCCGGCATCCAGGGCAATCGCGGCCATGGCCGCTCCCGCAATTGGACCTACAACGGGGGATGCTCCACGCCGCGCCGCTTACAATGCGCGCCCACGCAGCGCCATGCCCGCCTTGAAGAAATCCGACTTCCACTACGACCTGCCCGCCGAGCTGATCGCGCAGGCGCCGCTGCCCGAGCGCTCGGCCAGCCGCCTGCTGGTGGTGCCGCCGGGCGAGTGCGCCTTCGACGACCGCCACGTGCGCGACCTGCCCGGGCTGCTGCGCGAGGGCGACCTGCTGGTGTTCAACGACACCCGGGTGATCCCGGCGCGGCTGTTCGGCCACAAGGCCGGCAGCGGCGGACGGGTGGAGATCCTGATCGAGCGCCTGCTGCCCGGCAACGAAGCGCGGGTGCAGGTGGGCGCGAGCAAGCCGCTCAAGCCCGGGGGGCGGATCGAACTCGACGCCGGCGGCGAGGCCGAGGTGCTCGGCCGCGAGGGCGAGTTCTACCACCTGCGGTTCGAAGTCGGCGACGCGCTGGAAGCCTGGCTGCTGCGCGCCGGCCGCCTGCCGCTGCCGCCCTACATCCGCCGCGAGCCCGGCGCCGACGACGACGAGCGCTACCAGACCGTGTTCGCGCGCAGGATCGGCGCCGTGGCCGCGCCGACCGCGGGCCTGCACTTCGACGACGCCCTGCTCGACGCGCTGCGCGAACGCGGCGTGCAGTTCGGCCACGTCACCCTGCACGTGGGCGCCGGCACCTTCCAGCCGGTGCGCGTGGACGACATTGCCCGGCACCAGATGCACAGCGAATGGCTCAACGTCGGCGCCGAACTGGTCGAGCAGGTGCGGCGCACGCGCGCTGCCGGTGGCCGCGTGATCGCGGTGGGTACGACGGTGGTGCGTGCGCTGGAGAGTGCCTGGCGTAAAAGCGGGGCGCTGGCCGACGGCGAGCTGCAGCCGTTCGCCGGCGAGACCCGGATCTTCATCTTCCCCGGCTACCGCGTCCGCTCGGTGGATGCGCTGCTGACCAACTTCCACCTGCCCGAGTCGACGCTGTTGATGCTGGTGTCGGCGTTCGCGGGCAAGGCGCGGATCTTCGCCGCCTACGAACACGCGGTGCGCGAGCGCTACCGGTTCTTCTCCTACGGCGACGCGATGCTGCTGTGGCCGGAGCATGCCGGATGAGCGCTCTCGACCGTCATTCCCGCGAACGCGGGAATCCAGTGGTTTTCCTTCCCGGCACGCGGGAGATCGCGGCTCGAAAGACGCCGGGCTCCCGCCTTCGCGGGAATGACGGCGATGGAGAGTCGACGTGAGCCGCATGTCCTTCGAGCTGCTCGGCACCGACGGCGCCGCCCGCCGCGGCCGGCTCGCGTTCCCGCGCGGCACCGTCGAGACGCCGGCCTTCATGCCGGTGGGGACCTACGGCACGGTCAAGGGCATGCTGCCCGCGCAGGTGCGCGACCTCGGCGCGCAGATCATCCTCGGCAACACCTTCCACCTGTTCCTGCGGCCCGGGCTGGAGGTGATCGAAGCGCACGGCGGCCTGCACGGCTTCGCGCGCTGGGACGGCCCGATCCTCACCGACTCGGGCGGCTTCCAGGTGTTCTCGCTGGCGCATCGCCGCAAGATCACCGAGCAGGGCGTGACCTTCGCCGCGCCCACCGACGGCCGCCGCGTCTTCCTCGGCCCCGAGGAGTCGATGCGCATCCAGAAGGTGCTGGGCAGCGACATCGTGATGATCTTCGACGAGTGCCCGCCGGTGCACGTCGACGGCAAGCCGGTGGACCCGCGCATGATCGAACGCTCGATGGAACTGTCGCTGCGCTGGGCCGAACGCTCGAAGAAGGCGCACGAAGGCAACGACGCGGCGCTGTTCGGCATCGTCCAGGGCGGCGTGCATCGCGACCTGCGCACGCGTTCGGCCGAGGGGCTGAAGGCGATCGGCTTCGACGGCTACGCAGTCGGCGGCCTGGCGGTGGGCGAGAGCGAGGCCGAGCGCAACGCGATGCTGGAACACACCTGCCCGCAGCTGCCCGGGGACCGCCCGCGCTACCTGATGGGCGTGGGCCGGCCGGAGGACCTGGTCGAGGCGGTGGCGCGCGGCGTGGACATGTTCGACTGTGTGATGCCCACCCGCAACGCGCGCAACGGGCATTACTTCACCTCCACCGGCACGCTGCGCATCCGCAATGCGAAGTTCGAGCGCGACACGCGGCCGATCGAGGAAGGCTGCGGCTGCCCGGCCTGCACCGGCGGCTTCAGCCGCGCCTACCTGCGCCACCTGGACCGCTGCAACGAGATGCTGGGCCCGATCCTCGGCACCCTGCACAACCTTTGGTACTACCAGTCGCTGATGGCCGGCATGCGCGCGGCGATCGAGGAAGGCCGCTTCGCCGCCTTCCGCGACGCGTTCCACGCCGCGCGCCGGCCGGCCGGCGGCTGAGGCCCCGCCCGCTGTAGCGGGTAGCGGCCACGGCCGCGATCGCCTTGCCCGCCAGGACCCGGTGCGGCAAGGCATGCTCCATGACCGGCCGGATGCGCCCCCAGCGGAACCTTCTCCGGCGCGCGGAGTCCATTGCTGCCCCGGTGCCACCTGCGGCCGGGCATGGCCGGAATCGCGGCCCGGGGAGCCGCCGCGCGGCTTCGCGGCCGCCGCCGTGGCATAATTCCCCGCTATTTTGCCCGTGGAACCCCAGATGAACGTGTTCAATCCGCTCGACCTGCTGATCTCCCCCGCATACGCCCAGGCCGGGCAAGCGCCCCAGGGCGGTGGCCTGAGTTTCCTGATCATGCCGATCGTGCTGATCGCGGTGATGTACTTCCTGATGATCCGCCCGCAGATGAAGCGCGCCAAGGAACACCGCGCCATGCTCGACAAGCTCGGCAACGGCGACGAGGTCATCACCAACGGCGGCATGGCCGGTGTGGTGCGCGAGATCGGCGACAGCTTCATCACCGTCGAGATCGCCGACAACGTGCGCGTGCGCGTGCAGAAGGCCGCCATCGGCAACGTGCTGCCCAAGGGCACGCTCAAGTCCGCCTGATCCACCCTCCACCGGGCGCGGCGCCAGCCGTGCCCGGCACTGACCGCAACGTCGCGCCGAAGGCCCCCGGGGCCGGACCGCGCGATGCCCTGGAAACGCACTGATGCTTGAATTCCCGCGCTGGAAGTACGTCGTCATCCTGATCGTGGTGCTGGTGAGCACGCTGTACGCGCTGCCCAACATCTATCCGCAGGATCCCTCCGTCCAGATCACCGCCAACCGCGGCGGCAGCATCGACGACGCGTTGCGGCAGAAGGTCGAGAAGACCCTGGCCGACGCCGGCATCGCGAACAAGTCGGTCGAAATCGAGGACGGCAACATGCTGGTCCGCCTGCCGGGCCTGGACGAACAGACCCGCGCATCCGACACCCTGCGGCCGGCGCTGGGCGACGACTACGTGGTGGCGCTCAACCTGGCATCGACGGTGCCTTCCTGGCTGGAGGCACTGCGCGCACGGCCGATGCTGCTCGGCCTCGACCTGCAGGGCGGCGTGCACTTCCTGCTCCAGGTCGACCAGAAGGCGGCGCTGGAAAAGCGCTTCGAGGCCTACGCCGAGGACATCCGCGTGGCCCTGCGCGACGGCCGCGTGGGCTACGAGTCGGTCGAACGCGTCGGCAGCGGCGGCACCATCGTCGCCACCCTGGGAGAAGGCGTCGACGCCGCCACCGCGCGCGACGCGATCGCCAAGGCGCTGCCGACGATGCAGCTCTCCTCTGAAGGCAACAAGGTCACCGCCCGCGTGCCCGAGGCGGAGGTCAACGAGATCGTCTCCAACGCGATCGAGCAGAACGTCGGCACCCTGCGCAACCGCATCAACGAACTCGGCGTGGCCGAGCCGATCATCCAGCGCCAGGGCGCCAGCAACGTCGTGGTCGAGCTGCCGGGCGTGCAGGACACCGCCCAGGCCAAGCGCATCATCGGCGCGACCGCCACGCTGGAATACCGCGGCGTGGTCGACGGTAACCCCTACGACGCCGTCGCCAGCGGCAACGTGCCGCCGGACGCGCGCGTGTACTACCGCAAGGACCTGGGCCCGGACGGCAAGCCGATGCCGATCCTGCTGAGCAAGCGCGTGATCGCCACCGGCGAGCAGCTGGTCGACGCGCGCTACCAGATGGACCCGCAGAGCGGCACGCCGGCGGTGTCGGTGACGCTCAACGGCCCCGGCGGCCAGCGCATGTTCGACTTCACCAGCCAGAATGTCGGCAAGCAGATGGCGGTGGTCTACATCGAGCGCATCCCCGAGGTGAAGGTCATCGACGGGCAGGAAGTGCGCACCACCCGCACCACCGAGGAAGTGATCAACGCCGCCACCATCCAGGGCGTGTTCGGCAAGAACTTCCAGACCACCGGCCTTGAGAGCGCGCAGTTCGCGCAGGACCTGGCGCTGCAGCTGCGCGCCGGCTCGCTGGCCGCGCCGATGGACTTCGTCGAGGAGCGCGTGGTCGGCCCCAGCCTGGGCAAGGACAACGTCGCCCGCGGCACCAAGGCCGTGGTGTTCTCGTTCGTGTTCGCGCTTGCGTTCTTCCTGATCTACTACCGGATGTTCGGCCTGCTGACCTGCATCGCGCTGCTGCTCAACCTGGTGATCATCGTGGCGGTGATGTCGTTGTTCACGGCCACCATGACGTTGCCCGGCTTCGCCGGCCTGGCGCTGTCGGTGGGCATGTCGGTGGACGCCAACGTGCTGATCAACGAACGCATACGCGAGGAGTTGCGGGCGGGCATGCCGGCCAAGACCGCGATCGCCGTGGGCTACGACCGCGCCTCGGGCACGATCTTCGACTCCAACATGACCGCGCTGCTGGCCGGCGTGGCGCTGTTCGCGTTCGGCACCGGTCCGCTGAAGGGCTTCGCGGTCACCATGATCGTCGGCATCCTCGCGTCGCTCTACACCGCGGTGACCGTCTCGCGCGGCCTTGCAACGCTGATCTACGCGCGTCGCAAGAAGATCAAGACGATCGCCATCTGACCGGAACCGGATACGACCATGAAACTTTTCCCGCTGCATCTCATTCCGGCCAGCCCCAACGTCGACTTCATGCGGCTGCGCTGGGTCTCGATCGGCCTGGCCGTCGCGCTCGCGGTCATCGCGGCCGGGGCGATGGCCTTCAAGGGCTTCAACTACGCGCTCGACTTCACCGGCGGCACGCTGGTCGAACTGCGCTTCGACCGCCCCGCCAACGTCGACCACGTCCGCGACCAGCTGGCCGAGGCCGGCTATGACGGTGCGCAGGTCCAGACCTACGGCAGCGGCAGCGACCTGCTGGTGCGCCTGCAGACCGAGGAGGGGCAGGACACCGCCGCGGCCTCCAGTACCGCCGCCAAGGCGGTGCTGGAAGCGGTCAACTCGGCGGACAACCCGGCGCACATCACGCGTTCGGAGTTCGTCGGCCCGCAGGTCGGCAAGGATCTGGCGCGCAACGCCGTGTGGGCGCTGCTGTTCGTGATCGTCGGCTTCCTGATCTACATCGCGATGCGCTTCGAATGGAAGTTCGCGGTTGCCGCCATCATGACTACCCTGCACGACGTGCTGATCGTGGCCGGCTTCTTCGCCCTGACCGGGCGCGAGTTCGACCTGACCGTGCTGGCGGGCCTGCTGTCGGTGATGGGCTTCTCGATCAACGACACCATCGTGGTGTTCGACCGCGTGCGCGAGAACTTCCGCAACCTGCGCGTGGAGCCGGTGGAACTGCTCAACCGCTCGATCAACCAGACCCTGTCGCGCACGATCATCACCTCGTTTGTCGCGTTCCTCAGCGCGCTGGCGCTGTACATCTACGGCGGCGGCTCGCTGGAAGGCATGGCGTTGTCGCAGATGATGGGCATCGTGATCGGCACCATCTCCTCGATCTTCATCGCCTGCCCGCTGCTGACCATCGGCCCGCTGAAGGTGAGCAAGCAGGACCTGATGCCGAAGGCCAAGGACCTGGAGGCGCTGGCGCGCCGGCCGTGACGGCCGGCTTTTGCCGGATGGGAAAAAGGCCGCGCATTGCCGGCCTTTTTTCGTGGTTCTTCACCCAAGTCCGGGGAAGGCCGCCCGGATCTTGAGGAAGAAGTAGGCGTCATCGCGGTAGCCATAGGCGATGCGCTTGATGACCTTGATCTTGTTGTTGATGCCCTCGACCAGGT
>Ga0160437_1000141_pt1 | contig 41560 bp, 27 predicted proteins | sample HID1975I_E0MG_FD_108227 | JGI IMG/M metagenome (GOLD analysis project Ga0160437, IMG submission 108227) | Enriched soil microbial communities from UW Madison campus, WI, USA - HID1975I_E0 MG | ecosystem: Environmental > Terrestrial > Soil > Unclassified | place: USA: Madison, Wisconsin... | reverse complement strand
TCGCAATACATCTACACCATGAACCGCGTCAGCAAGGTGGTCCCGCCCAAGCGGCAGATCATCAAGGACATCTCGCTGTCGTTCTTCCCGGGTGCCAAGATCGGCCTGCTGGGCCTGAACGGCGCCGGCAAGTCCACGGTGCTCAAGATCATGGCCGGCGTGGATACCGATTTCGAGGGCGAAGCCCGCCCGCAGGCCGGCATCAAGGTCGGCTACCTGGCCCAGGAACCGGAGCTGGACCCGACCAAGACCGTGCGTGAAGCGGTCGAGGAAGGCGTCGGCGAAGTGCTGCAGGCCCAGGCCCAGCTGGACGCCGTCTACCTGGCCTATGCCGAGGAAGGCGCCGACTTCGACAAGCTGGCCAAGGAGCAGGAGCGCCTGGAGGCGATCCTCGCCGCTGGCGATGCGCACACCCTGGAAAACCAGCTGGACGTGGCCGCCGATGCGCTGCGCCTGCCGCCGTGGGATGCCGTGATCGGCAAGCTCTCCGGTGGTGAAAAGCGCCGCGTGGCGCTGTGCCGCCTGCTGCTGCAGAAGCCGGACATGCTGCTGCTCGACGAACCGACCAACCATCTGGACGCCGAGTCCGTGGAATGGCTGGAGCAGTTCCTGGCGCGCTACACCGGCACCGTCGTGGCAGTCACCCATGATCGCTACTTCCTGGACAACGCCGCCGAGTGGATCCTGGAACTGGATCGCGGCCGCGGCATTCCGTGGAAGGGCAACTACACCGACTGGCTGATGCAGAAGGACGAGCGCCTGAAGCAGGAAGACAACCAGGAGAAGTCCCGCCAGAAGGCGATCCAGAAGGAACTGGAGTGGTCGCGCCAGAACGCCAAGGGCGGCCGCACCAAGGGCAAGGCCCGTCTGGCCCGCCTGGAAGAGCTGCAGTCGGTGGATTACCAGAAGCGCAACGAGACCAATGAAATCTTCATCCCGCCGGGCGAGCGCCTGGGCGCCTCGGTGATGGAGTTCAAGAACGTCTCCAAGAAGTTCGGCGACCGTCTGCTGTTCGACGAGCTGAGCTTCCTGGTGCCCGGTGGCGCGATCGTGGGCATCATCGGCCCCAACGGCGCCGGCAAGTCGACCCTGTTCAAGATGATCACCGGCCAGGAAAAGCCGGATTCGGGCGAAATCACCGTCGGCCCGACCGTCAAGCTGTCCTACGTGGACCAGAGCCGCGATGCGCTGGAGGGCAACCACAACGTCTTCCAGGAAATCGCCGGCGGCCTGGACATCCTCAACATCAACGGCATCGAGATCCAGTCGCGCGCCTACATCGGCCGCTTCAACTTCAAGGGCCAGGATCAGCAGAAGCTGGTCGGTTCGCTGTCCGGTGGTGAGCGTGGCCGCCTGCACATGGCCAAGACCCTGCTGCAGGGTGGCAACGTGCTGCTGCTCGATGAACCGTCCAACGATCTGGACATCGAAACCCTGCGTGCATTGGAAGATGCGCTGCTGGAGTTCCCGGGCAACACCTTCGTGATTTCGCATGACCGCTGGTTCCTGGATCGCATCGCGACCCACATCCTGGCGTTCGAAGGCAACTCGCACGTGGAGTTCTTCCAGGGCAACTACCGCGAGTACGAAGAAGACAAGCGCCGCCGCATGGGCGACGACGCCGCGCCGAAGCGCCTGCGCTTCAAGGCGCTGAAATAAGAAAGCAAAAAACGGCCGCGCACTGCGCGGCCGTTTGCATTCCGGTAGGTCACGACCGTTGGTCGTGACGCCTTATCGTCGCGAGATAACCAGCATGTCCCTTCCCGAGCGCCTGTTCCAGCTGCAACAGCACGGCACCTCCGTGCGCACCGAACTACTGGCCGGCCTGACCACCTTCCTGACGATGTCCTACATCGTCTTCGTCAACCCGGACATCCTGGGTACCACCGGCATGGACCCGGGCGCGGTATTTGTCGCCACCTGCCTGGCTGCCGCACTGGGCTCGCTGGTGATGGCCTTCGCGGCCAACTTCCCGGTCGGCATGGCCCCGGGCATGGGCCTGAATGCGTTCTTCGCCTTCACCGTGGTCGGCGCCGCCGGCCTGCCCTGGCAGCAGGCACTGGCCGCCGTCTTCATTTCCGGCCTGGTGTTCCTGGTGTTGTCGCTCACCGGCGTGCGCGCGTGGCTGGTGGCCGGCATTCCGCCCTCGCTGCGCGCCTCGATCGTGGCCGGCATCGGCCTGTTCCTGGCGATCATCGCGCTGCAGAAATCCGGCGTGATCATCGCCAACACCGACACCCTGGTTGCACTCGGCCCGCTCAATACCGCGCCGCCGCTGCTGGCCCTGGCCGGCTTCCTGCTGATCGCCATTCTGGAAGCACGCAAGGTGCGCGGGGCGATCCTGATCGGGATTCTGGCCGTCACCGGTGCCGCCTGGCTGCTCGGCGATGTGCAGTTCCATGGGCTGATCTCGCTGCCCCCGAGCCTGGCCCCGACCTTCCTGCAGCTGGACCTGCCCGGCCTGCTGCACCACGACGGCGGCGCGCCGATCGCAGTGCTGCTGCAGGTGGTGCTGGTGTTCGTGCTGGTGGAGGTGTTCGATGCCACCGGCACGCTGTACGGCGTGGTCGGCCGCGCGGGGCTGCTGAAGCTGCCGGGCGCGCAGAAGCGCTTCGGCCGTGCGCTGCTGGCCGACAGCACCGCGATCGTGGCCGGCTCGCTGCTCGGGACCAGCAGCACCACCGCCTTCGCCGAAAGCGCCTCGGGCGTGCAGGCCGGTGGCCGCACCGGCCTGACCGCGCTGGTGGTGGCCGCCCTGTTCCTGGCCGCGCTGCTGTTCTCGCCGCTGGCGGCGATGGTGCCCGGCTACGCCACCGCCCCAGCCCTGCTGTTCGTGGCCGGGCTGATGCTGCGCGAGCTGGTCGACGTGGACTGGGGCGACCTGACCGAATCGGTGCCGGCCGCACTCTGCGCGTTGGCGATGCCGTTCACCTACTCCATCGCCAATGGCCTGGCCTTCGGCTTCATCGCCTACGCCGTGCTCAAGGCCGGCACCGGGCGCTGGCGCGAGGTACATCCGGCGGTGTGGCTGGTGGCCGGGCTGTTCGTGCTGCGTTACGCGCTGGAGTGATCGACACGCATCGGCCGTCGGCCGGAGCCGGTCAGGCCCAGGACGGCCGCAGTTGGCCGTCTGCACGGAACCGGTAGCGACGATCGAACCAGCCACTCCCGAACAGCAGCAGATTGTGTGAGTAGTACGCCGGCGGATCGGCACGGAGTCGGGCAACGTCGGGCAGCGTCGTGCGTAGCTTCGCCGCCAGTACGCTCTCCCCCTGCGATTGCAGGTAGGGCAGCACCGCGGCGGTGAAACCATAAGGACCGATGCCGGTCTCGCTACCCAGGCGCGTATCGACGCGTTCGACCATGGTCGCCTGCGCACGCAGCCGGGCCAAGGGGCCGTGCAACGCGGCCAGCGTCGGTTTGAACACCGGATCGCGCGGGTCGGTCATGCCTGCCCACAGGTACACACGGATCGCATCGTAACTCCCCATCGCCCCTTTTACGGGATCGGTGAAGAAGCCGCTGGGTCGCCATGCGGTCCAATCCGGCGCGAACCCTTTCGGAGCCGTGTCCTGAAGCATGCGCAGGGTATTGCGTGCGATGGCCGGCCACGGGCTACGAGCATCGACCGTAGCGAAACGGCGCAGCAGTGGCATCGGCAGATAGCTGGGGTTGAGACGCCAGTAATCGTCCTCCACAAACCCCTGCGCGCCAGGCAGGAGCATCGGCCCCAAGCCGGGTAGATCGACGATCTCGCGCTCGCACACCTGCGCCAACATGCCCTTGGCTATCTCCAGCAACGCCGGTCGTCGCCACAGACGGCCCGCTTCAATCAGCGTGTAGGCCAGCCACAGGTCCGAATCGGAGGCTGGATTGTCGTCAAACACCCGCCATCGACCTTCGTCGTCGCGCCCCCACAGCCAGGCCGGCAGGCGTTTGGACATGTCGCCCCCGGCAAGGTTATCGACCGTCCAGCCAAGGATGCGGTCGAACTGGGCCTGATCGTTGCAGACCAGTGCGAAGAACAACGCATAAGACTGCCCCTCTGAGGTTGTCCGCAGGTCCGACGCGCTGCGGTCGATCATCCGCCCGTCGTTGCTCAGGCTGGACCCGGCCAGGATCTCCCACGCCGGCCAACCAGCCCCGCCCCGCGGCGACGCGGTGGCTGCCAGCACTTCCGGGACGCCGGCAGCCATGCTTGCCGCGCCGATCGCCTGCAGCAGGCGGCGGCGTTGCAGATTCGGATACTCAGCGGAATTCGCCATAAGGCACCAAGGGGGAAACCGGAAGCGGCAGGTTTCCCTGCCAGGGCTTGAAGGTATAGCGCAGATAGAGTTGGAACGTGTTCGGTGCGAAGTCCTCGCTGCGCTGGAGGGTGCCGGCGGCGCCCAGCACCAAGTGGTCACCCAACCGGCGCTCGACGGCCGCATAGAACCGGTAGCCGGTTCCACGGCTGCGACTGTCGCTGGTATACAACCCTGCAGGATCCAGCGTCACCGGACCATAGGTGTCGGCCAGCCCGGCCAGGATCGAGTCCATCAGCCCCGCCTCTGGATAGCGACTATAGCTGTCGGTTCGCGAGCGTGACCAGCTCACCGAGCCATCCAGACGCACCGACCAGTCCTCATTGCGCCAGGCAAAACTGATCGGCAGGCTAAGGGAGGTGTACTGCTGCGGGCTGTAGTAGCCACCCTGCCCCAGTGAGTAACCGCCGAGATCGTGCTTATAGCGCCAGTACATCCCGGTCACACCCGCATCCAGGCGCATGTCGGTACGTACGATCAGCTTGTGATACCACCCCGCCATGGCACGCGCACGGTCATTGTCTGCAACGTTCTCTCCCAGCAGGCGATGCCAGCTCCAGTTCGACCACATGCCGTTGCGTCCGCCGCGGTCGTAGCCCAGGCTGAAGGTCGCGCCGTTGGCGGTGACACCACCCCAGCGAATGCCGCTGCGCGGGTCCACAGCCCCGGCCTGCGACAGCAGGGAGTTGGTCATCGGCCGCCGGGATGCCGTGGCAGACCAGCCCAGCACGCCCAGATCTCCCCCTACGGTCACGCCTCCGAGCCAATTGCCGACGGCATAACCGGAGGCGGTGTGCCCGACGTCAATGCTGACGTTGTCATCCAGCGTGCGCCAACCCACGGCGAGTCCCGCACCGGAGTTCATGCGCTGGTGAAGATTGCGATTGCATCCGGGGGCTTGAACGCGGGTACCGTCCTGCTGGATCAGGTCAAGTTGGCAGGTGCCGTAGTCTTCGTCATAGGTACCGTCGGTGTCGGTCTCGAAGCTGCGGGCGTTGAGCGAGACCTGCTCGATCCTTGCAAAGCCCAAGCCGGAGGCGACAGGCGCGTCCAGATGCACGATGCGGGTATCGCGGGCCAGCCGGGAAATTCCGGGCGTGCCATCGCTGCGGCGTCCGGAATCCTGCATCACGGTCAGGGTGGGATTCTGCTGCTGGTACAGGGTTTCCACATCGCTGCGGATGCTGCGCCGCAGCCAGTCGTCCTGGGCGTTTTCGCGGGATGCCAACGTCAGCGCGCGATCATCCCGGGGATGCGCCTGGGCAGGAGCGAGTACCCCATTGTCCTGCAAGGACAGTGCATACAGGTCCAACGACTCGGCAGGCGCATCGCGACGGACCAGCCGAGCAGTATCCCGGTATGTCTGCGCATCTGGTCCGGCCTTGCGCGCGATCAACTGGCGCAGAATCGCCAATGCCTTCGCATTCTCGTGCAGGTCGGTCCAGATGCCGGCAAGTTGGCGCTGCTGCCCAACCGCATCGTCGGGCACCGCGGGTGGCGTGGTGGCCATCGCCTGCCGCGCCCGCACCACCTCACCGGTCGCTATCCATGCCTGGATGCGTCCCAACTGCGCATCGACATTTTCCGGCTCCACCTCGAGCACCTGGGCGTAACCTGCCAGCGCCGCATCGAAGTCGCCGCGTTCGCGCGCCCAGTCGGCCAGAAGCAGATCGTTCTCCGCACTTGGTGGCTGCGCCTCCACCAGCGCGATTGCCTCGGCCTCACGGCCGCTGCCGTGCAGTGTCCAGGCCGTGTCGATGAGCCGCTGGCGGCGCAGTCGTGCATCCAGCGCTCGAATATCCTCATCCCACGCCGTGGCAGGCACCTGGGCCAGCGCCGCCAAGGCTGCATCGAGCTCGCCGAGGGACGACAGGTAAAGCCCTTGCGCATAACGCGCGACCGGATCGCCGGCGGCATGCGCCAGCATGTCGCTGATCACCGCGTCCGCGTCGGCATCCTCACCCAGGGCGCGCAGATCGTTGGCCAGGCGATAGGCCAGCCACGGGTCAGCGGGCCGCTGCACACGCAACTCACGCCCCAGGGCGATCGCCTCCCTTACCTCGCCCTGTGCGTGCGCGAGGTCCAGCCGCTGCTGAAGCCTGTCCAGCCGCAGCTGCTGCAGGTCCGCGGCGTAAAGCGCACGCTGCGATGCCGGCAGCTGTGCGATGTACGATTCCAGCCGGTCCGGATCGGTTCGTCCATACAGCTGCACCAGCTTGCGGATCACATTCGCATCGCGCGGCGCAAGGCGTTGGGCAGCCAGCAGCTGGCGCTCGGCGGCGGTGTCGTCCTGCTCTGCCACGGCAACGTCGGCCAGGCCCAGCATGGCGTTCACCTCGCGTGGCTGCTGTCGGTGAGCCTGGGAGTAAAGGCTGCGCGCGGTGGCCGTATCGGCGGCGCTCAGCGCAGCGTCTGCCTGCTCCAGCAGCAGCCAGTAGCGGGTACTCGCGATGAGGTCCTGCCATTTTCCGCTGGCTCCGTCGGTGACCGCGCCCTGCGCCTGCTGGAAGTAGTCCAATGCCTGGCGTCGGTCCCCTTGGCGCATCAGCGCAAGGCCCAGCCCACCAAGGAAATCGGCTTCTCTGGGGTAACGCCTCAATGCCTCACGAAAGCCGATTGCAGCGGCTGCGTTGTCCCCTCGTTCCAGCTGCTGCTGGGCTCGCAGGCCGGCCCGCCAAGCGGGATCGCTGACCAGCTTGTTCTGCTCGGCATAACGCTTTCGCGCATCGTCCAGCTGCGCCCAGCTCGGGTAGCGGCTGATGAACGCCCGCAGCAGCCGCACGCTGCGCTCGGTTGCCGGCTGCGAAGACAAGTATGACCACTCGCTCTGGGCAGCCAGGGTGCGGGTCTCCGGATTGCCTGCGATGCGCTGCAGCACGGCCAAGGCTTCATCGTCACGGCCGGCGTTGAACAAGAGCTGTGACAGGATCTGCAGCACGTTGGTGTTGCCCGGGTAGCGCGCATCCAGTGCAGACAACCGGGCAATCGCCAGGCCTCGCCCGCTGGGTTGGGCACCGCGAAGGCGCCAGTACTCGATGCCCAGCTGCAGCCCGGGCGGATTGTCGTCGAACAGGCGCCGGTAGATCACCATCGCCTCATCCGTCCGCCCGCCGGTGGCAAGCAGGCGGGCCTGCTGTAGTTCCTGTTGCAGGTCGCCGCGGTAGGCACGCCACAAGCGTTCGGCCGATGCCAGTTCCGCAGTACCTGCACCGATCTGGCGCAGCCGCTGCAAGGTCGCGGTGGCGTCATCGGCTTTTTGTTGCGACAACTGGACTTCCAAGATCGCAAGCAGGGTGTCCCGATCATCCGGGGCGAGCATGCGCAGGCGAGCCAGGGCGTCTTCGATCAACGCCTGACGACCGGTCGCCTCGCCCACCCGAACCTGCTGCAAGAGCCACTGCCGCTGTTCGGCCAAGGTGCCGTTGACGGGGAGCGGAGCATCCTGCGCCCGCACCACGCCCGCACCAGCCAACCCAAGGAAGACCAGGCTACCGGCAACGGCGAGCGGTCGTGCAGCTGACTTCATCTCATGGCTCCGGATTCAACCGGCGCAACGACACCCAACGCAGCAAACGCCACAGCAGGAAGGCAGCCAGCAGCACCACCACTGTAGCGAGCACGGCCAGCAGCGCCGGATGGTCGGCCAGGTGATACCAGAGCAGCAACCACCACGGCAGCGAGCCTACGTAATAATGCTCGCCAACGAACTGACTGTGGATGCCCGACGTGCGAAGGATGGAAACGGAACCCGCAATGGCCGCGCGCTTGCCGATGTCGGTCAATGCGTCATCGAGCAGGGCGTAATCGGACGACTGGGCTGCCGCCAGCGACACGATGCTGCGCTGCGGATGGTTCGGCGACTGCATGCCGATGATCGCCGCGAAAGGAGCATCGGCAGTGACCGCGACGCGATTGATCGGCGCGTCCGCAGCACTGCTGCCTTGGCGCGCATCAGCCACGGCAGTTTGCGGCGACGGTACACGGCCATTGAGCAGGGTGCTGCGCTGATTGTCGATCAACAGCGACAGCTGATCGCTGCCACGCAAGCTCTCCGGCAGCGTTCCCAGTACCAGCAGGTCCGCGTCCAGGTTCACGCCCTGCTTCCAGTCGTCGCTCAGGCGCAGCCCGTAGGCCGGATACCCGCTCTGCACGCCTAGGCCACCGACCGCATTGAGCAGCGTCCCGATCTGGGCAGCATTGGCCTGCGGCGGCACCAGGACTACGGTCTCGGAGAGATCAGCCATGCGCGTGAAAGGAAACCCGCTGAGCGCGAATGCCGACAGGTCCGGCAGACCGATGTAATGGTGGAAGCCAGAAAAATCGATGGTGGAATCTTCTTCGATCGCCGCCTGCAGATTGGGCGGCAAGGTGGTCTGGCAATGATCGCGCTGTGCACTACCCATCACGCTGGCAAAATTGAAATCGAATCGCAGTTGGTTGCGGTTGCCGATCTTCAGCGCCGGAATCAACAAACTGCCGTCGCCACTGCCTGCATCGCTGCCCATGACAGGTAGACGGATCTCTTCAAGGCCTTGCTTCCCGGTCCGCTTGATCAACGGGAAACTGGAAATGAACTGGTCGTTGATGCTCACCCCGAGCCGGGACTCATCGCTATTGAAAGGCGGCGTATAGCGATAACGCAGGTTGAGCGGAATACCCTGGTTGCGCCAGATGAACAGATCGGGCGGCAGGTTGAGGTTGAGGGTGATCGGCTGTGGGGACACGCCTTGCACCCGCAGCTGCTGCGGGTAGTCGAGCAGATCGGCGAACCGCACGGCGCGATCCGTCCGCATCCAGTTCGGCGCGTCGTACGGTTTACGCGGCGCCAGCGACTTGACCTCGTCAACCTTGACCACGCTGCCGCGGAACAGAGCATTGCCTGCCGCCATTGCCGCCACGGCGGTCTGCAGGTCCGCATCGTTGCGACCAAGGACCAGCAGCAGCTTCCGCTCCGGATCCGACGGGAGCGAGGTCAGTTCGATCACCGGGCCCTGCACCGCTGCGTGCCCGGCGATGATGGAGGGGAACTTGCCATTGACCCCGAACACGACGGCGTGGCCCTTCTCTGGCAACGTGTCGAACGACACCGGGAATCGCGCCTGTCGCCACCACCCTGCCATGCTGCCGAAATAGGACGCCATTACTGCGGCGGCGCGTTGCTGCTGCAGCGAGGGGGTGCTGGCGAACACCACCGGCAGCTCCAGCCGCGCGCTGTCGCGCGGGTCAAAGAACGGCAGCGGGAAGTTGGCCAGGTCATCCTGCATCGCCAAGGGCTGGCCACCCAAGCGCACCACACTGCTGCTTGCGACGTTCACCCACAGCGAGCTGTGGGTCGGCTCTTCGCAGATGTCGGTGTAGTGCCCGACAAACTCCAGACGCAACTGGTTGAAATCGCCGATCAACCGAGCGTCGAGGGCCACTTTCGCCTGTACCGGCTTACCCAGTTGGCTGTCGTTGATCGGAACGACATCCATCAATGCGTCATTGAGGAATACGCGCAGATGCGAGAGGGTCGGGAGCAGCGCTGGCGAGGGAGTGAAACTCAGATCCAGTTCCGCATCACGAGCCAACCGATCCCGACGCACCTGGAACTCGTAAGTCGCCGCATTGCGGACGCCGGACAACATGACGTCCTGGCGGCGGCCCAGGTCAGCAAAACTGCTCGCACGCTGCCACGGCCACGCCTGCCCTCGCCAGCTCTGTGGCTGCACCGGCGAGGGTGCCGTTGACGCAGGCAGCGCAGGATCAGACGCAACGGCAACCGGCAGTGAAGCGGCCGCTGGGGTGGATGCCGGCTGATCAGCCGTCGTGGCGGGACGCGCGGGTGCCGGGGCAACCGGTGCGCTGCTGCCGTTGGCGATCGGCAATGCCAACAGTGGCAGCAGCAGCCAGCGCAGGGAAGTAGGCAAGCTCATGAACGTGGCCCTGTGTGGACGGCTGGGTCAGCCGATGGAGAAGGAAGTGGACGTTGCGGTGCGAAGCTGGCCAGCCACTGCAGGGCATGACGTGTCCAGTGAACCGGGCGCTGGGCATCAAACGGCGCGAACTCACCCATGCGGCGATAGCCACGCCAGCCGAGCGAGAGAACGCTCCACAGGCTGCGCGGCAGGCTCATCGCCTCATATCCTGCGTGCCAGTCCAGCCAGGCATCGGCACGGGCGAAGGTGCACTGGGCGAACTGCACCCGCTGCTGCTCGGTGTCGAATCGCAACAGGATGCCCAGGCGCTGGCCGACATTGCGTTGGACGATGCCGGGGAACGCGAATTCCCGCCGACCGCGGCCCAGCAGCAGCGTAACTTCGCTTCCGTCGGCGAGGCCCACGGGCTGAGAAAGCTCAACGCCGACACCATCATTGGAATAGTCGCGGAGCACACCCGTACAGCGCCGGCCTCCAGGAAGCTGGAGGGCTGCTGGCAGATCGGTGGTGACGCGATGGGTCTTGCGCACCTGCTGTACTTCGGCCGCCACGGCGAGCGCCCCACCGATGATCAACAGGTTGTAAAGCACCCAGAGTGAACTCACCACCACCGTACCGCGTTCGTCCGCAGGGCCATGCATGAACCGCCACACCGCGAAGCAAAGGCCGGCCACGTTCAGCAGCGCCAGTACCAAGTAGGGTCGTGCCACCCGCCAATCAAAGGTGTCGCGGGCCTGCATCCCGCCTTTGTCGGTAACATTGAATTTGCCACGGCGCGGGCTGAACAGTGCAACCGTGGTGGGGCGTGCGATGTACCAAGCCAGGACCGTTTCGTACACCTCGCCCCAGAACGGCCGGCGGTACTTGCCCTGGATGCGCGAGTTGGTGAGGCTGGCGTGCGCCATATGCGGCAGCACGAACAGCATGATGGCCAACGCGGGCGCGTAGATGATATAGACGTGCATCAGCAGAAATGCCAGCGGTGCGGTCAGGAACACCAGCCGCGGGATACCCGCCATGAAGTGCAGCATCGCATTGGCATAGCAGAAACGCTGGAACAGCGAGAGTCCCTTGCCGAGCAGGGGGTTGTCGATGCGGAAGATCTGCACCATGCCACGGGCCCAGCGGATGCGTTGATTCACGTGCGCCCCCAGGCTGTCCGTCGCCAGCCCAGCCGCCTGCGGGATGCGCAGGTAGGCCGAATTCCAGCCGTTTCGGTGAAGCCGCAATGCCGTATGTGCGTCCTCGGTGACGGTTTCCGTGGCAAAGCCACCAATGGCATCAATCGCCTCTCGCCGCAGAACCGCGCACGAGCCGCAGAAGAACGCAGCATTCCACAGGTCATTACCGTCCTGGACCAATCCGTAGAAGAGCTCACCTTCGTTCGGATCCCGACGGAACACGCGCAGGTTGCGTTCGAAGGGATCCGGCGAGAAGAAATGGTGCGGCGTCTGCACCAGCGCAAGGCGCGGGTCGCGGCGGAACCAGCCGGTGGTGATCTGCAGAAACGAGCGCACGGGGAGGTGGTCGCTGTCGAAGATCGCCACCAGCTCGCCATCTATCTGGGTCAGGGCATGATTGAGATTGCCAGCCTTGGCATGCTGGTTGTTGCTGCGGGTAATGTAATTGACGCCGACGCGCTCGGCGAATTCACGGAATTCAGCGCGTTTGCCGTCGTCCAACACATGGATGCGCAGCTTGTCGGCGGGCCAGTCAAGGCCCATCGCGGCGTATACGGTATGTCGTACCAGCGCCAGGTCTTCATTGTAGGTGGGGATCAACACATCAACCGTCGGCCATTGCGACGTATCCGCCGGCAGGGGGGCCGGCTTGCGATTCAACGGCCAGGCCACCTGCACGTAACCCAGCATCAATACCAGCCAGGAATAGGTTTCAGCAGCCAGAAGGATGACACCGCAGATCAGGTCGAAGGTGCTGTTCCAGTTCAGCGTCGCTGTATAGCGCCACCACAGGTAACGACACGACACGGTGATCGACAGCACGACCAGGATCAAGGTTGCATAACGGCCCGGCATGCGCCGCACCAGCAACGCAATACCCCATAGCAGCAGCACGAACACGAACTGCGCCATGTAGTTGAACGGCTGGGTGATGCACAGAACGGCGAGCACGGCGGCAACGCCACCGATCAACAAGGTGATGATGCGGCGTGCACGCAGCGAAAGACCGTTGAGACGCGCCCAGAGCCATTGCCAGGGGGCGCTGTTCCACAGACTGGGCGGTGCTTCCTGCATGGTCCGCAGGTAGCGCAGGTGGCCACGCCCGGCGACACCACGCAAGCGCGCCAGGCGTTTCCGCTGTGCCAAGCGCAATCGTGCACGTCGCGGCGACATCTTGGGTGTAATGCGTACCAGCGCGATCCAGACCGCTTGGATCAACAGACGCAGGGGATCGCCGGCGCGCCAGTAGCGCTTCTCACGCAGCTGCGGAAAGCCCCGCTGCACCTGCGCGGCCTGCTGCTGCCAGGCAGGCCCTTCAAGCCGCAGGAACAGCCAACTTACCTGCTGCAGCAACCACAGCCACCACAACGTCGGGCGACTGGCGCTGACTTTGCGGCGCAGGTGCCCATAAGGCAGGTAGTGCAGATTCATCGGCCTACCTCGTCCGGGCCCGGATTGCTGCGGGTCAGGCACCAGACCGCCAAGCTGTCCAGGTCCGCAGCGGCAAGCGAGGCCGGGGCATGCCGACGGATCGGCAACTTGCTGGCCAGTGCCTCCGGCACACTCCCATCCTCATGCACAGGCTGCGGCACCAGGAGCGCGTCGAACTGGTGCAGCCACAGCTGCATCAGGTCGCGCTGCAACTGCCTGCCAGGATCGTATCGATTGACCAGCAGCCAGTCCTGTGCGCGATCGCGCAGCTCGGGACGTTGCAGCAATGCATGACAGCCGCTGTCTACGTTGACGACCTGCAGGCCAATGTCGCAGCGCGCGTGGCGGAGGATCGAGGCCGCGTGAGCGGGCAGATGTGACGGTAGATCGAACAGCAACCAATCGACGCCGGCGGACAGCGCATCGATGCGTTGGCGCCATAGGTCGGGACACGCAGCCAGCTCCTGTTCAACCGATGAAATTCCGTCGAGATCCAGGCGCCCGTACGGCACCACGGTTAATCCATCTTCCACGGCGAACGCTGCATCGCGCCAATCGCCGCCTTCCACCAGGGCACGTGCCCAACCGGTCGGCTCGACGAACGGCAGATTGAAATGCAGGCCAAGCAGGTTGTCTGGACTCATGTCGACAACCAGTACACGCTGCTGCAGCGCGTGCAGCGCGTCGGCCAGGCCGGCCAACAGCGTGCTGACGCCGGTGCCGCCGCGCAACCCATGCATGGCCAGGACCGTGCTCACTGGCGTACCGGACCGAGGTCGATGATCGGCATGCCGGCCAGCTCACGCAGCAGTGCCCAGCGGGCCAGCGCCTGCATCCGCTCCTGCTGCGCAGAAAAGTCCACGTACGGCAGCTCCGGCATCTGCAGGCTGCGCCGCAGGTAGGCGATATCGTCGTCCTGCACCGAACGCGGCGTCAGTACAGGCTGTGGTTGGCTTGGCATCAGCGTGCGTCCTCCGGGTACGGCATCCAGCTTTGGCTGCCCTGCAGTTGCAGGTAGGGCTTGCCGTCGTAGTCGAGCACCTTGGCACCCTCGTTCTCCGAGACCATCGGCGTCACCGGCAGGCGTTGAAGCAGTGCACTCCAGTCACGGTCCTGGGCTGGCACCTGCGCGTTGAGCGCGTATACCCGTGAGACCAGCTCGGACAGCGCCAGATAGCTGCTGGGCTCTGTAACATGACGCGGGCCTCCCCCGGCGGGCGCGCCCATGCCCACCAGCTTGACCCCGACGGGCACGTGGGTGATCGATGGGCTGGGGATCTCACGCATTCCCGGGATCTGCATGCGGTCACCGTGCAGTGCCGCACCATGCTCGGGAACCACCACAATCATGGCGCGGCGGCCACTTTTCTCCACTGCATCGACGAAGCTTGCCATGTCGCCGAGCACCATTGTGGCGCGAGCCTTGTAGTCCGCCGCGGCGGCACGCCCATCGGCCCCCACGATGCGATTGCCATCGTGCAGGGAGATCGTATTGTAGAACAAGGCAACCTGCGCGGCCGGTTCGGCTTGCCTGCGTTCCAACCAGCGCATCAGGACGTCACCGTCGCGGTGCAGCGGCGTGTTGTCGAATGCGACCAGTGCGCGTGGCAGGCCGTTGGCATCCATCGGTTTGGCCTGCAGCCCGCCATAGGTGGACAACTCACCGATGAAATCATCGAAGTGTCCATCGTGATTCATTGCCAGCTCGTTCTGGAAGCCCAGTCGTTGCAAATTGGAGAACAACTGGCACTCTGCCGGCACTTGATCAAACAGGCGTGTGTGCGAGGTCTGTCCGCAACTCGCGCGGAGCAGGCGGATCGCGGCGGGACCGCTATAGGCCGTCGCCGAGTTGAACGAATCAAACACCACGTCCATGTGGTCAAACAGGTCGTTCTGACGCATCCCTACTTCGTCCAGATCACTCCAGGCCAACGAACATACGTTGAGGATGATCACATCGAACGGAGCACCTGCCGAAGGGCCGGGGAAGCTGGTCTTGAGCGTGTCCTGCTGCTGGTAGAAATTAGCAAGGTAGGCATTGAGGCTATCGGTATTGGCCGGACCACGCGAAGCAGTGGGACGGCCGGGCGTCGCGTCGGCCGCGGCGACGTCGGTACGTTCTCCCCAGCGCAGCCCGGCCGGCAGCGGCAACGCGATGACGGCCAGACCCAGCATGCCGATCACACTCAGCGTGGTCATCCGCAGCCAGGGCTTGAGCAGCAGGTAAGCAACGACGAGCAGCGTCAATGCACCGACCATGGGCCAGTTGACGAAACGGGACATCAACTCAAGCCAGTAGGACGCCGAGAAATCCAGTACCCCCGGCTGCGCCAACAAACGCTGGAAAGGAGGCCACCAGGTATCCTGATAGTAGAGCGCGACGCCAACTGGAACGGCCAGCACACTGCGCGCAATGCGCGCCCAGCGCCACCGCAACGGCACAAGCAGTGCGACCAGGAACAGCAGATTGGGAAGCACCTTGAGATTCAGGGCACCCATCCAGGCCAGGATAATCTTGGACAGGAAGTAAAGGTTCCAACCACGCAGGTCTGCCCAGGCATAGGGGGCTGCCGGCACGACGCGGGTCAACGGCCACCTCCTGCATCGCGCGTGATCGTGCGTCTGCGCACCCCTACAGCCTTGAAGTAGCGTGGCGGCAGACAATCCCTGACGAGCGCGCTGACCCAGCGATACAGGCTACCGAGCAGCGCCCCCAGCGGGACCATCACCAGCGCACATACCATGATCAAGCCCAATACCTGTTGGTAGTTCATGCGGAATCCCCCAGACGCGTTGCCCGTGGGCGCAGCGGTCCAGAAACTTCCACCGCCGGCTCTATTTCAGTCACGTCCGATGCATCGTCTGCGTGCATGTCCAGATCAGTATCGGGGTCCAGCTCGGTGGCGTTCATCGCGGCGACGTCGTACTCGGCAAGGCGTTGATAGCCATCGAACATTTCCTGCCACGGAAGACGGAAAAGATTCCCCAATGCGCGCTCGATACCATCGCTGCGGCACGCAAACAGGAACAAGCGTATCTGGCCGCGGTACACGCAGGCGAGGTCGCCGCGGCGGCGGATCGTACACTGCCGCAATGCCTGCTCCGGGCGCAGCCCGGCCACGGGTTGCAGCAACAGCAAAGCACTCTCCACGCGCCGGTCTTCAGCCCCCAGCAGTGCACCGACAATCTGCCGGAACTCCATGGCCGGAACGATCCCCCCGACGTCGGGCGGCCGGTGCGCTCGGATGAGGCGTGCAGGATCATCGGGCAAAGCCCCTTGCCAGCGGTGCCCCTGCAACGTATCGAGCAATGACAGGAAACGGGGCAGACGGGTGCTCGGCGGGACGACCAGATTGGCGCCACACTCAAGCAGCAGCCGTTCATCGGCATAACGCAGACACGGGGCCATTTCGCGCACCACCAGCTTCAACGCATTACCGCGCTCACGGCGCAGCCGATACAGGCTGCGCGCAAGATCGTCGACCTGACCGTTTTCCGATATGCCGAACAGCACGCTCGCCGCCTGCGCCTGTAGCGCAGGGACGACAAGAGTCGACCAGCTGTCGTACAACCGCCACGCCGGCGACAAAGGCGGCGCCCCTTCCAGAACTGCGGCATGCGCCAGGTACAGGAAACGATCGTTGACCTCCTGCGCTGGCTGAAGGATGGAGTCCTCGGCAGCAACGCAGTGCAATTGGTGATCGCCGATCTCCACCCGGAACTCACGATGGGCCACGACGCCGAGCGTATTGGCCCAGTAATGCACCAGGTACTGCAGTGCACCCCGATGTGGATACAACTGGGCCACACCGGCGCAGTAGCGATTCAAGGGCACAAGCCGAGGCGCGAGGGTGGCCGCATCGCCGTGCGCGAGCAGCAGTACCGTGTTACCCCGGGTCAGTGCCCATTCCTTGAGGCGCTGGCACCACAGTGCCAGCTGCGGATCGCTCAGTGCATCCAGCAGAACCGCGGGAAGCTGCACCAGGCACAGGCTCGGATGTCGGCCCGCCGCCCGCGACAGATCCGTCTGCAGGTTCGCGAACGCCGATTGGAGATGGGTTTGCGGTACTTGGTAGAGCTGGATGCGTGAAGGCCCCTCGCTTGCCTCAAGTCGATCCAGCATCGGCTGGGGCGAACGCCCCATCCCGACCACCACAGCGCGGCCCACGGTTCCCGAGGCGCCCAACACCCCGGCGCCCACCAGGTCCGAATGTTCCAGTACCGAGCATGCCAGCCAGTAAACGCCCCCCTGCCGAAGACGGGTGAACTCAGGCTGCAACTGCGTGATCGCAAGCGAAATCGACTGCAAATCGGTTCCTTGTATCCCCGCCGGCCAGCGCCGGATGACGCCATTGCTGGCCCCGCCCCCAACTAGGAAGGCCCCTAGCCCGCATTTTACACGACGCGCGTCACACTTATGACGCAAATGACGTGCCCTACCCCAATGATGACGAGAGCGAGATCAAGACCCGATCAAGATCCCTCCGCCGGCAACTCGAACACCTGCCGCAGATACGCCAGATACCCGGGGTCATCACACATGCTCTTGCCCGGCGAATCGCTCAGCTTGGCGACCGGCTGGCCGTTGCAGCGGACCATCTTGATGACGATGTTGAGCGGCGTCGGCCCCAGGTCGTTGGTCAGGTGCGTGCCGACCCCGAAGGCGACCTGGCAGCGGCCGCGGAAGTAGTCGAACAGCTGCATGACCTTTTCGATGTTCAGCCCGTCGCTGAAGACCAGCACCTTGCTGCGCGGGTCCACGCGGCGGCTGTGGAAATGCGCCAGCATCCGGTCGCCCCAGGTGAAGGGGTCACCGGAATCGTGCCGGACGCCATCGAACAGCTTGCAGAAGTACATGTCGAAGTCGCGCAGGAAGGCCTCCAGCCCGACCACATCCGACAGCGCGATGCCCAGGTCACCGCGGTACTCGCGTGCCCAGGATTCCAGCGCGGCCACCTGCGAATCGCGCAGCCGCGGGCCCAGCGCCTGGAAGGCCTGCAGGTACTCGTGGGCCATGGTGCCGTGCGGGGTCATGCCGTACAGGCGGGCGAAATGCACGTTGCTGGTGCCCACGAACTGCGCGCCCAGCGCGTCGCGCAACATCGGCAGCATGCGCCCGTGCCACTCACGCGAGTAACGGCGGCGGCTGCCGTAATCGGCGATCCGGCACAGTTCGAACCCCGGGGTATCGCGCAGCAGCGCGGTCTTGGCCTGCAGGCGGCGCTCGCCCTCGCTGAAGTCCGAATCGGTGGTGTTGCGGAACCAGACCTCGTTGATGATCGCCAGCAGCGGCACCTCGAACAGGATGGTGTGCAGCCACGGACCGGTGATGTCCAGGTCGATCTCGCCCGGGACGGTGGTCGAGGGGCGCAGCGCGATGTACTTGCGGTCCAGGTGGAACAGGCCGAGGAAATCGGCGAAATCCGGTTTGACGAAGCGCAGGCCGCGCACGTAGTCCAGCTCTTCGGCGCTGAAGCGCAGGCTGCACAGGTGATCGATCTCGGCGTTGATCTGGTCGATGAACTGCGCCAGGTCGATGCCCGGGGTCCGGCACTTGAACCGGTACTGCACCTGCGCGCCGGGGTACTGATGCAGCACCGCCTGCATCATGGTGAATTTGTACAGGTCGGTGTCGAGCAGGGACTGGATGATCATGCTGAGGATTATGCGCCTGCCACCGTGTACGACCAACGGCCGACGGGCTCGGCGTGGAATGCGTTCACGGCACGTATCGCCCCCGGTGCGGACCCGGGTGCGCGGGCATCTAGCGGCGGCGGAGCAGGCGCGGGACCTGCACCAGCGCATGCGCCCAGATTGCGCCCCATACCGCGCAGCGCACCGGCCAGGCACGCTGCGCTGCCTCGAATTTCCGGAAGTACCGCCACAACCCGCGGTGCTTGTGCCATTCCACGAAGAACGGCCGCGAGCGGCTGGAGACACCGCGCACATGGGTGACCTGCAGGTCGTTGGCGATCGCGATCACCGCGCCGGCCTCGCGTGCGCGGCGGCACAGGTCCAGATCCTCGGCGTGCAGGCGGTAGCCCGCATCCCAGCCACCGATCCGGTCGAACAGCGCCCGCGGCATCAGCAGCAAGGCCCCGGACAGGGCCGGCACCACCTGCAGTGGCTGGCTGCGGTCCACCGGGATGGCCAGCTTGCCGCCCTGCCCGGGGCTGCGCAGCATCGCGGCGAAATCCGGATCGCGGCGGCGCACTGCATCGTCGGGGCGGCCATCCTCGTCCACCTGCTCGACCCCCAGCAGGCAGTCACCCAGCGGCAGCGCGCGTTCGCGCAACAGGGCCAGGGTATCCGGGCCGACCATCAGGTCCGGATTGATGAAGGCCAGCCACGGCGCCTGGCTGTCGGCCACGCCCTGGTTGTTGGCTGCAGCAAAGCCGGGGTTGTCCGGATTGGCGATGAAACGCACCCGCGGATCGGCGCTGGCATGGCGCTGCACAATCTCCAGGGTGCCATCGGTGGAATCGTTGTCGATCACGCGGATCTCGGCGATGTCGCGCGCCTCGCGCAGGCGCAGCAGGCAGGCATCCAGCGTGCTGGCGCTCTGGTAGCTGACGATGATGGCGGCGATGGCAGGGCTCAAGCGGGCGACTCCGGGGCAGCAGTGACAGGGGGCGCGAACAGATCGCCCTGCGCCTTGGGCATTATCGCCTGCCGGTGATGCTGCTGCAGGTCGTGGCGCGCCTGCTGCAGGGGATCGGCCATCAGGAAGCCGGCCAACCGTGGCGGCCAGCCCGGCCAGCGCGTGGCCAGCGCCTCCATGTCGCCTTCGCCGGTCAGCCCTTCGGCGACGCGGGCGACAAAGGCGGTCTCGCACAGCGCGTTGCGCCAGCCGAGCCCGGCCATGCGCAGGCTCAGGTCGATCAGCGCCGCATTCCACGAAGCATAGCTGTACATGTCCAGCCCGCCGGCCTTGCGTCGCGCATTGCCACGCAGCATGACGGCATGCGTGACCGCCGAGGGCAGCTCGGGATGCAGTGGCGGCATCGCCGCGCAGGCCTGCGCCAACGGGGCCAGATCCAGGTCATCGGGCAGCGGGTTGATCTCGCCCAGGCGCGGCCAGGCCGCCGTCTCGCCAGCATTGCACCATGGCGTGGCCGAGCCGATCGAGGCGTCGCGCGCCAGGCAGGCCTCCAACTGCTGCAGCCACCCCGGGGCCGGGATCGCGTCCGGTGCCAGCACCACCACATCGGCGCCGGCGCACGCGGTCAGCATTTCATCCAGATGGGCGATTTCGCCGATGGCCCGGGCGCGGCGGGTGTACTCGGCCTGCAGCGGCGTGTGCGTGAGCCAGTGCTCGATCACGGCCTGGGCACGCGGCCCGGCCTGCCCATCATCGGCCAGCCAGATCGCCGTGCCTGGCGCGGTACCGGCATCGAGCGCGGCCAGGCAACGGTCCAGGGCGGCATCGTCGACCCCGATCGGCAGCAGGATGACCGTGCTCATGGGGACCTCTGCGTACTGCCGTCTTCGCCGTGTCGCTGTGTCATCGCAGGCTCCCTTGGGCGCGGCCAGCGTAACAAGATCGGCCCCTGCGGTGGCAGCAGGGGCCGGCCCCCCCTCAGCGCTTGCCCTTGTGCTCGGGGAAGGGCTCCATCGCGCGGAAGCGGCTGCTGTACTCGTCGGTCAGGTTTCGCGACTCCTGCGCGTTGCGCACGATGGTCGGGGTCAGCAGCACGATCACTTCGGAACGCCCGGACTTCTTCGTCTTGCTGCCGAACAGCGCGCCGATGACCGGGATCCTGCTCAGGCCAGGCACGCCGTTGGCACCATCGTCATCGGAGTTGGTGATCAACCCGGCGAGCATGATGGTGTCGCCACTCTGCACCGCCGCTTCAGTGGAGATCTTGCGGGTATTGATCGGCGGGTTGCAGGTGGTGCGGGTCGGGTCGCAGCCGCTGGGGATCGCGCCGGCCGAGCTCACCTCCTGCACGATGTCCAGGAAGACCACGCCATCGCGGGTGATCCGCGGGCGCACCTTGAGGATCACGCCGGTATCCAGGTACTGGACCTGGCTGTAGGTGTTGTCGCCGCCGATGCCGGTATTGACCGAGACCGAGTTGATCGGGATCTGGGTGCCCACGTTGAGGGTAGCTTCGGCGTTGTTGCGCACGAACAGCGACGGTGTCTGCAGCAACCGCAGGTTGCTGACTTTGTCCAGCGCGCTGACCACGGCGGCCGCGTTCTTGCCGAGGAAGGTCCAGCCCACGCCGTCGTTGCCCACGGTGCCGGAGATGCTGCCCCAGATCGATCGGCCCAGCGCGCTGGGCAGGTCGATGCCGCTCTCGGTCTTGCCGGTGGTCACGGCCTGTTCGAAGAACCAGTTCACGCCGTAGCTGAGGTCACCGGTCAGCGCGACTTCGGCCACCTGCGCTTCGATGTGGACCTGCATCGGCATCACATCGAGCTTTTCGATCACTTCGCGGATCGAGCGCCAGGCCTGCGGCGTGGAGCGCACCAGCAAGGTGTTGGTTTCCTCCACTGCCGAAACGCCGACCGTATCGCCCTGCACTTCCAGGCGGAAGCTGGCGTTGCCGGACTGGCGCTGTGGCAGGCTCATCGTGCCATCGCCAAGCCCGCCGCGACTGCTCCCATTGCTGCTGCCGCCATTGGAGAAATTGTTGTTGCTGCTGTTGCCATCACGGCTGCCGAGGTCCATCGGCGAGGCACCGGGCGCCAACGCGCTGCTGCTACGGCCGCTGCGGCCGTTCTCGTTGGCAAAGGCCTCGGCCAGTCGCTCGGCCAGGTCCTTGGCCTTGACGTAACGCAGCTCGTAGGAGAAGAGCCGGGCGCTGCCGCCAGCGGTATCGATGCGGTCCAGCCATTGCTGGATCTGATCCAGGTAACGCGCCTGCGGGGTGATCACCAGCACCGCGTTGGCATTCTCCAACGGCAGGAAGCGGAACATGCCGGCGCTGGGGGTTTTGCTCTCCTCACCGAACACTTTTTCCAGATCGGCGGCGACCTGCTCGGCCTTGCCGGACTGGATCGGGAACACCCCCACGGACATGCCCGAGAGCCAGTCCACATCGAAGATCTCCACCGTGCGCAGGTAGTTCTCCAGCTCGCTGCGGGTGCCGCCGAGGGTGATCACGTTGCGGCCGTTGTCGACGTTGACGATGGCATTCGGGCGCGCGTACGGCTCCAGCACCTTCTTCATTTCGGTGGCCGAGATGTACTGCAGCGGCACCACGCGTACCTCGAAGCCGCGCGCGTTGGCCGGCGAGGCGGTGCTCGGCGAAACCGTCCCGGCCAGTGCCTGGTCGGCGGGCACGATGTTGTAGCGGCCTGCGCTGTAGACCATCCGCGCGTTGTTCCAGCCCAGCACCATTTCCAGCAGGTTCAACGCCTGCGCCGAGGAGACCGGCTTGGGCGTAGCCAGGGTCACGGTGCCCTGCACGCCCGGCGCAATCACATAGTTCTGGCCGAGGAAGTCACCGAGGATCGCCTTGACCACCGCATGCACCGATTCGCCTTCGAAATTGAAGGTGGCATTGCCGGTGGAGGCATTGCCCAGCGACGGCTGCGGGGCGGCGGCCGCACTGCGGTTGATCATGGTCCCGGTGCCGCGGCGTATCACCGCCTGCGGCGTGCCGCTGCTGCCCAACGGCTCGGCGTCGATGCCCTCGCGGGACCCATCGCCGGCGACCACCTGGTGACTGCCGAGGACTGCATCACGGCGCACCTCCGGCGCAGGCACGGTGGTGCAGCCCACCAGCAGGGCGACAAGGAACGAGACGGGAAAAAGGCGCAGGGTCATGCTGTCACTCTAAGGGTTTTGGCCGGAGCCGCCCGCGGGCGGTTGCTGCGACTGCTGCTGTTGCTGTTGCTGCTGCAATTGCTGGCGACGCGCCTGGATGCGCTCGCGGATCGCCTTCATCTGGTCTTCGCTGGGGCCCTGCGCGTTCTGCGCAGGAGCCGCCGCATTCGACGGCGTCCCTGCCTGGGGCGCAGGGGGTGCGGACGGCGGTGGGACGGGCATCGGTACGGCTGCGCCATTGATCGGACGGGCACCGGCACCGGCCGGGGGAACCGTGGTGAGCGGCGTAGCGCCCAGCACCGTGGGTGGTTCACCGCCCTGCCCATTGAACACCGGCAATTCCAGGACCTGCGTGCCACCGGGGCCGCTGACGGTGGCGCGGCGCGGTTCCAGCGCCAGCAGTTGCCACCCGTTCACCGCTTCACCATTCAAACGCAACCGCAGCGACTGGCGCTGATCGGTGGTCAGGATCGCCATGCCGAAGCCGGGAGTCAGCAGCACCCCGGTCAGCGAGACGCTGCTGGCGGCGCCCTGCTCGCTGCCGCCGAGCAGATAGGGCCGCGGTTGGCGGTCTTCGGCAAACAGCGGGCGCGCGCCGATCTGTGCATAGGTGCTGGCCGAGGCCATGCGCTCCGGTGCGGCAGGCGCCAGGCTGGGCAACGGCGCAGGACCGGCATCGCCATGCGTGGCCGGTGCGATGCGGCCGCCAAGGCCGAACAACGTGGCAATCCAGATCGCCAACGCCCACAGGGCGATGCCTCCCAGCCACCAGGTGCGCAGGCCGGCTGCTTCAAGCTTCATGCTCGACCTCCTCGGCAGCGTCGGGTGCAGGCGCCGGTTCGGCCGCATCGCTGGGCGGCGCCGTGCCCGGGTCGGAATGCTGCCCGGCATTCTGCTCGGCCGGCAGCGCCAGGGGTGCCGGGGCAGGAGTTCCGGGCTCCAGCGCGGCGCCGGGGCGCAGATAGCCGACCAGTTCAAACGAGACATCCAGGCCGGTGCCGGTTTCGCTGGGCGATTGCTGGAAGCGCTGCGCAAGCAGGTTGAGGTTGTCCACGAACAGGCGCGGGCTGCCGGTCTCCAGCGTGTGCAGTACGGCCGCCATCTCGGGCACCCCGCAGCGCAGACGCACCTGCAGTGCCACGCGCGGGAAGGCCGGCTCGCGGTTGGTATCGGGCAGCGGGGTGCGGTTGCTGATCGTGCAGCTGCGATTGCCCGGGCTGGCGGACGCCACCGCATCCTGCAGACGGCTGGAGAGCGCAGCGGCGGCCGATTCGGCCGTGGCCTCGCGCAGGAAGCCGGGGCGGCCCTCGAGCGCCGCCTGTACCTCGCGCAGCTGCGTGGCGATCTGCCCGCGCTGCGCCAGCTGCGCCTCCACGCGCTGCTGGCGTTCCTGCACGGCGGTGATGTCGGCGTTGATCGCCAGCAGTGGGCGGGTCAACCACGGATGCACGAGCAGCAGGTAGGCCACGGCGATCACCGCCAGCAGCAGCCCCAGCGCCAGCCAGCGATCACGGCGCGTCGGTTGTGCTGCCATCGGCAACCTCCTTGGCAGGGGGCGTCGCACCGGGCAGCGGCTGCAGCTCTGCGGTGAGCGTGAAGCGGTCGCGGCCGCTGGTCGCTCCATCAGCCTGCAGCACGCCGGTCAGGTTGACCTTGCGCCACAACGGCGAGTCCTGCAGCAGCGGCACCAGTTGCGAGGCTTCGCGGCTGAGCCCGATCAACTGCAGCGTGTTGCCTTCGATGGAGAGTTTTTCCAGGTAAGTGCCATCGGGCAGCAGGCGGGTCAGCTCGTTCCACAGCTCAACGGTACTGGCATGCTCGGCGCGCTTGCCCTCCAGGAACGCAGCGCCTTCGACCAGGCTCTGCAACTGTTGCCGCTCGGCCGCGACCCGGCGCGCATCACGCGCGGCGTCATCCACCTGCGTGCGCAGCTGGTTGGCCGCCGCCTGGAGGTTGTCCAGCAGTTGATGGCCGGCCAGCGCGAGCAGCACGATCGCGCCCACGGCCAGGAGCCAGTTCCAGCGCGCCATCGGGTCGCGATACGGCTGCCGCTGCGCGACCGGAAGCAGATTGACGTCCAGTGGCTGACCCGTGGCATCCACGGCATCGACGCCGGCCACCGCCTGCGCCCACGGCCCGGCCTGCAGCGCCCACTGCTCCAGCTGCGCGCGCGGGATCACCACCAGCTCGACCTGCAGCTGGCCATCCGGCAAGGCCCCGAGCTCGCGCACGTCATAGCTGACCTGGCTGGCATCGAAGGGCGTCTGCCGATCGATTTCAAAACCGACCACATCGCGCAGCCGTTCGGCGGCCGCCGCGGGCAGGCGCAGCGGACGGCGCAGCACGCTCCCGGCGGGGAGCAGCCAGTGCCGGGGCAGGCTGCGCAGGCGCGCGTCCAGCACACCCTCCAGCGCGGCTGGCGCTACCGGCCACGGCAGCTCGGCGATCGCCTCGATCTGCTCGCCGGTCTGGCGCTGCAGCCGCAGCACGTCGCCTGCGCGTTGCAACAGCAGGCGCGAACGCGACCACCCCATCGCCCATTGCCACCGCACCGGCAGCCAGGCCAGCAACGACTGCCGCCACCAGCGCAGGCTGCTGCCCACGCCGGGCGACAAGCGCCCGCGGGCCCGCACCAGACTGTCACGCCATGCCGTCATCTTGCTGCCATTCCCTGTTCCCAGCGAAGTACTGTGTATGCCGTTCCCGGCGTGCCTGCCGACCCCATCCTCACCACGGCGCGCAGTACCGATACCCGGCCGCGTTCGTCCGTGGCGCGACTCTCGATACTATAGGTGCCACTGCCACCTGCAAGCGGCGTGACCGGCAAACCGGCCTCATCAGCGGCGGCAGCACGTTCGCGCTCGGCCAGCAGGCGCTCAGCGTCCAGCCCCAGTGCCGTCAGCACCGGGCCCGCCGCAAAGCGCGGGTCGGGGCGTGCCTGGCGACTGTACAGGGTCAGCATCGGCTCGATCCGCGCATACAGGTCTGCCTCCATGCCGAGCACGCGCTGCAGTTCACCCACGGTCTCAAAGCGCGCATTGCGTGCGCCGTACGGAAGGCCCGCAGCGACGTAATCGGGCGTCTCCGCGCCGCCACCGGGTTGTTTGAGACTGTCGGCATCGCGCCAGTCGACGATGGCGCCGGCCAGCTGCTGGGCGTGGTCAGGTGCCTCCCCCATCGCGCGCAGGAATGCGCTGAGCAGGCTCACGTCGGCCAGATTCAGATTGATCTTGCCGTTCTCGTCGAGAATCGTCAGATCGATCCGACGCGTATCGAAGGTCCACCTGTAGCGGCGGCCATCGGCTACCCAGGCCGGCTGGGCGGCACGCGGCTGAAGCCGATGCAGCGCATATTCCAGGCCGGCACGGGCGTACTCCTGGCCGATGGCATCGTCGCCGATCACGCGCTGCTGCATATGCTCCACGCGTGCGCTCAGCGCGAACGCGCCGATCACCGCGGTCAGCAGGGCGATCAGCCACAGCACCAGCACCAGTGCGGCACCCCGCGCCGGCCTCACGGGCGATCCCCACGGGCCGGCGGCAGCGCCGCGATCATCGGGGGCCACGCCGGTCCCTGCAGCGGCATGATCTCGATCGAGACCAGCAGCGGTAAACGGCGGGTGTCGTCCCAGCGGTCCAGCCACTGTGTCAGCTGGCCCGTGCGCGGATCGGTGCCGCGATAGCGGAAGCGCACCTCGCGCAGCTGATCGGCCAGCATTTCCGGCGGGCGCGGCGGATTCTCGTCGATCGCCTCGCCGTTCTGCAGCAGGGTCAACCCGACCTCCAACTGCTCTGCCCCCCCGGCACGGCGGACCTGCAGTTCATGCGCATACGGCCCGCCGCGACCGAGATAGCCCGGCAGATCGGACACAAACAGCATGCGCTGCGGCTCGCCGACGAAATACACCGGATCACGGGTCGGGTCCGGTGGCGAGGTCGCAATCACCAGCGCGGTCGACAGGCGCCGGCGCAGGAAGCCTTCGACCGCGCGCATGCGCTCGTTCTGTGCGGCCATGCGTTCGCCACGCTGGCTGATCGCCATGGCCGAGCGCACGGTGGCGAAGGCCAGTGCGAGGCCACCGACCAGCAACGCAGTCGCCAGCAGGATCTCGATCAGGGTGAAGCCACGGGCACGACGGGCGCGTGATGTCATCGCGGCGCGCCCGGTACCGGCGGCAACAGGCGCAGGCTGCGCCACTGCAGCTGCTCGCCATTGCCCTGGCCCCAACGCACCTGCAGGGTGATCTGCGCCAGGGTCGGCCCGCCGACGTCCTGCGTCACCGGCCCCGTGGTGTTGCGTGGTTCCTGATACGGCGCCACCTGCAGCTGCCAGCGGTACCTGCCCTGCTCCCACTCGCCCTGCGTGCCGCCCTCCTGCAACGGGGCCTCCACACCGGTGCTGGCCAGCAGCGACTGCGCATACAGCGTCGCGCGGCTGCGCACATCGGCCTGCCCGACCTGGCGCGCCGCGCCGGACAGACTGCCCAGCAACAGCGTCAACGCCAACGCCAGCAGCGCGAAGGCGATGATCACCTCCAGCAGCGAATACCCACGCTGGCGCTTCATCGTCCCTCCCGGCGCGGGCCGGCGCGGACTTCCCCGGTGATCCAGCCCACGTGGATCTCCCACACTGCGCCGCGCGTGCTCAGGTCGATGCTGCCGCCACTGGCGGCGCCGTCGGCGAAGAAGGCGATCGCCCCCTGCCCGGGCGCAGTGCTGAGCTGGCCGGCGCCGCGGAACCGCACGTCCAGCGCGGCGGGAATCTGCCCGTGGCGGCCGTTGGCGGCCTGCCACGTGCGTTGGCGGGGGTCGATCAGAAAACGCTGGGTCTGCCCGGTGGCGATGGCCTGGGTGCGCGTGTAGCGCAGCTGGCTGGCGATCTCCTTGCCGGCGTTGCGCAGGCGCATGCCATCGATGCCGCCGTTCATCGCGGTGGCGGTGACCACCCCGATGATCGCGATCAGCGCGACCACCAACAGCATTTCCAGCAACGACAGACCACGCGCATGCGCGCCGGTGGGCACGCGGCGCGGCGGTCTGCCTGGCATGGGCCACAGTGCTCCCACTGCCGATTACTCGTACCGGATGTCCGCGTCGTAACTGCTGCCACCCACCTTGCCGTCCTTGCCGAGGCTGATCAGGTCATACGGCTGACCTTCGCCCGGCACGCGGTATTCCAGCGCATGGCCCCACGGGTCGTTGAGGTCGGCCGGCTTGGCATACGGCCCGAGCCAGCCCGCGCTGCCGCTGGGCTGGGTGACCAGATCCTCCAGCTTGGCCGGCAGCTTGCCGGTATCGAGCTGGTAGTTGTCGATCTTGCCGGCCATGGTCTGCACCTGCGCCTTGGCGATGTTGGCCTTGCCGCGGTCGGCGCCGCCAAGCACACGGCTGCCGACCAGGGTCAGCACCGCGCCGATCAGCACAATGACGATGATGATTTCCAGCAGGCTCATGCCGGACTGGTGGCGCGCGGAAGAGAAGCGGGTCAGGCGGCGGCGTTGCATGTGGCGGGCTCCTTGCATCGAAACATAGGGGTATTGACCAGCGGCCGGTCAGCCGATGGCATTGGTCAGGTCGTACAGCGGCACCAGCACGGCCACGATCACCAGGCCGACCACCGAGGCCAGCACCAGGGTGATCACCGGCACCAGTGCCGACAGCAGACGGTCGATCGCGCGGGCGCTTTCCTGCTCGAACGTATCGGCGGTCTTGAGCAGCATCGTATCCAGCGCGCCGGATTCCTCGCCGACCTGGATCATCTGCAGTGCCAGGCGCGGAAAACGCTTGCCACGCGACAACGATGCCGACAGCCCGTTGCCGTTCTTGACCTCGTCGCTGGCGGCATCCACATCGGCCGCCAGCGCGCGGTTGCTCAACACGTTGCGCGCGATGCCCAGGCCGGACAGCAGCGGCACCCCGTTGCGCAGCAATGTGCCCAGGGTGCGGGCCAGACGCGCGGTTTCCAGCTTGCCCAGCAACGGGCCGATGCCTTTGCGCTGCAGCAGCCAGCCATCCACGGCCAGGCGCGTGGCTGGTTGCCGCAGCCGCCGCTCCACCACCAGTGCGGCCACGGCCGGCACCACGATCATGATGAGCCAGCCTTCGCGCACGACCAGCCCGGCGGTGAGCACCCACTGGGTGAACCACGGCAGCGCGACATCCAGGCTCTCGTACATCAGCGCGAACTGCGGCACCACATAGCCGAGCAGGAACAGCAGTGCGCCACCCACCACCGCGAGCAGGATCGCCGGGTAGATCAGCGCGTTGATCACGCGCCCTTTCAGTTCGGCGCTGCGCTCCAGGTAATCCGACAGCCGCTGCAGGGTGTCGTGCAGGCTGCCACCGGCTTCACCGGCACGCACCATGTTGATGTACAGCCGCGAGAACAATCCGTGCTGGCGTTCCAGCGCGGTCGAGAGCGGCGCGCCGCCGCGCACGATGTCGCGGATGTCGGTGATGACCCGGCGCGTGCGCTCGTCTTCGGGCAGCTCCAGCAGGATGCTCAGCGCGCGATCCAGCGGCTGGCCGGCGCCGAGCAGCGTGGCCAGCTGCTGGGTGAACTGCACCAGCGCCCCGCCGTCGAACGGCTTGCGGCGCAGCAGCGCCATCCAGATCGATGCCCCTGCGACACCTTCGCTGGCCAGCCGTGCTTCCATCGGCATGTGCCCCTGGTCCTGCAGGCGCGCGGCCACCTCGGCCTCGCTGGCCGCCTCCATCTGGCCATCGAACAGTTCGCCGTGGGCGTTCAGTGCCTTGTAGCGGTACTGGGGCATGCTCAGTCGCCCACCCGGTGTTGGCCGCAGGCACGCATCAGGATTCCTCCGTCACGCGCAGTACTTCTTCCAATGTGGTGTGGCCCTGCAGCGCTTTGGACAGCCCATCTTCGTACATGGTGCGCATACCCGCAGCACGTGCGATCTGCTCGATCTCGCCCATGCCGGCGCGCCGCATCACCGCGCTGCGCAGCGCGTCGTTCATCACCAGGAATTCGACGATGGTGGTGCGCCCCAGATACCCGGTGGGCGCGATCGCCGACGGTTGCGCGCGGTACAGGAAAATCTCGCCCTCCGGCTGCAGCCGGCGCAGGCCGAATTTCTCGATCTCTTCGGGCGAGGCGAGGTAGCGCTGTGCATGCTGCGGCTCCAGCCGACGGACCAGGCGCTGGGCCAGGATGCCGTTGATGGTGGAGGTCAGCAGATAATCTTCCACGCCCATGTCGAGCAGGCGGGTGATGCCGCCAGCGGCGTTGTTGGTGTGCAGCGTGGACAGCACCAGGTGGCCGGTGAGCGCGGACTGGATCGCGATGCGCGCGGTTTCCAGATCGCGCATCTCGCCGATCATGATGATGTCCGGATCCTGGCGCACGATGCTGCGCAGCGCATTGGCGAAATCCAGCCCGATCTGCGGCTTGGCCTGGATCTGGTTGATGCCTTCGATCTGGTACTCGACCGGGTCTTCGACGGTGATGATCTTCACATCCGCCGTATTGAGCTGGCTCAACGCGGTGTACAGCGTGGTGGTCTTGCCCGAACCGGTCGGGCCGGTGACCAGCAAGATGCCGTGCGGCTGCTCCAGCACGCGGCGGAACTGCGGCAGGAACTCGTCGGTGAAGCCGAGGCGTTGGAAATCGAACACCACCGTTTCGCGATCGAGCAGGCGCATCACCACGCTCTCGCCGTGCGCGGTGGGCATGGTGCTCACGCGCAGGTCCAGTTCCTTGCCCTGCACGCGCAGCTGGATGCGGCCATCCTGCGGCAGCCGGCGCTCGGCGATGTTCAACCGGGCCATGATCTTGACGCGGCTGATCACCGCGGCCGTCAGCTTGGCCGGCGGGCTCTCGCCCTCGATCAATACGCCGTCGACGCGATACCGCACCTTCAGGCGATTTTCGAACGGCTCGATATGAATGTCCGAGGCCCGCAACTCGACGGCGCGCTGGATCAGCAGATTGACCAGGCGAATGACCGGGGCTTCGGAGGCCAGGTCGCGCAGGTGTTCGATGTCCTCGCCTTCGCTGGCCTCGCCGTCGGCGGTCTCGACGATGGCGCCCATGGCGCTGCGGCCCTGGCCGAACCAACGCTCGATCACGTCATCGATCTCCGCGCGCAGGCCCACACGCGCGCGCACCGACATGCCGGTGGCCAGCGCAATCGCATCGCGCGGGTAGGCGTCGTAAGGATCGGCCATCCACAACTCGACCACGCCGCCCTGTTCGCCCAGCGGGCACACGTGGAATTGCTTGAGGAAGCGCGGCGACAAGGCGCGGATCTCTGGCAGCGACTCGGGCGGCGTATCGCCCAGCTCCCGCCCGTCGAGCAGCGGCAAGCCCATCACTTCGGCGCAGGCCTCGGCGTGGTCGCGCTCGGAGACCAGGCCCAGCCGTCCCAGCAGGGCCAGCAGCGGCAGGCCGGATTCGGCCTGCAACTGCCGCGCGCGCGCCAGGTCGGCCTCCTTGAGCCGGCGGTGCGCCAGCAAGGTGTCGACGATGCGCGTCGGGGTGTCCTGGTCCTGCATTGATGGGCGGGCGATCGCGTTCACGCCGGTCTCCTTAACCAGCCCGGACTTTAGCAGTTCGCCCCTGCCGATCGCGGTCTACTGGCTCACCATCACCGTCACGCCCTCGTAGGTCGGCGCACCTTTCAGCAGCACGTGGTATTCCCCCGCCACCGGCGCTGCCACCCGCACCGTCTGATGGCTGCCGATGCGCGCCGAACGCTGGTCGAACCGGTCCGGTTGCGCCGGCGCCCCCTGGCGCACGTACAGGGCCGCATTGCCCTTGCCGCCATAAGTGAATACCCGCAGTGGCCGGCCGGCCTGGGCACGGAAGGTGTAGCGCCGGCCCGCGGCGTCGCCGGACTGGCCGCTGACCGATACCTGCGGCACCAGCGTGACTGGCTGCGTGCAGGACGTCGTGGCGATGTCGCAGGCTTCGTCCAGGGCCATGCGCAAGGCCGCACTGGCATCGACGATGCCGCTGCCGATCGGCTTGTTGGCCGGCGGCGCGACCGGAAACGCACGCGCGCTGCCAACCAGCAATGCCTCCATCCGCGCGGGCGACAGCGGCAGGCGGCCTGCCGCCACGCGTGCGGACTGCACCAACGCCGCGGTCGCCGCCACGTGCGGCGCGGCCATGGAGGTGCCTGCCTTGCCCGCGTAATTGAACGCGCCGGATGTCGGCGTGGTGGCGCCGCTATATCCGTTCTGCCAGACGAGCCCACGGATCGGGCCATTGAAGTCGCCGCCCGGCCCGGAGAGGTCCACGCCCGCGCCGAAATTCGAATAACCGGCGATCCTGCCCGTCGCGCCGGTCGCGCCGACATTGACGATGTTGCCGCAGCTCGCCGGTTGCCGGAGCGCTACGTCGACCGTGGAATTGCCGGCCGCCACCACCACCACGCTGCCGCGGGCGACCGCCAGGTCGATCGCCTCCTGGTAGGCCCGCGAACACGCCCCCACGCCGCCCAGGCTCAGGTTGATGATGTCGGCGGGATGCGCGTTGTCCGGCACGCCCGGCACCGGGCCTCCGCTGGACCAGACCACCGCATCGGCGATATCCGAAGTCCAGCCGCCACAACGGCCGAGCGTGCGCACGGGCAGCAGGGTGACCTCCGGCGCCAGGCCGGCCATGCCGATGCCGTTGTCGGTCGCCTGGCCGATGGTCGCTGCGACATGCGTGCCGTGCCACGAACTTGATTGCACCTGCGAGCCATCGAAGCACTCGTTCGCCTGGGGGTTCCAGTCGCCATAGTCCAGCGCGCCGGCGACGCGGCCGGGATTGGGACGGCGCGAAATGAAGGTGTCGGTGATGAAGTCGTAGCCCGGCAACACGCGGGCGCGATCGAAATCAGGATGTTCGGGCAGAATGCCGGTGTCGATCACCGCGACCACTACCCCCTGCCCGCGCGACATCTCCCAGGCCGCAGGCGCATTGACGCCACCCACCGCGTCGTGCAGGTGCCACTGATGCGAAGCGTATTGCGGGTCGTCGGGCACGAAGGTGGCCGTCGCCGGCGCTTCGATGCGCTGCAGCGTGTCCGGCTCGACATAGCGCACCGCCGGATCGGCGGCGATCTCGGCCACCAGGCGCTGCATGGCCGGTGCATCCAGCGACGCCGGCAGTTGCAACAGCTCTGCGCCGTTGCCCAGGCGCCGCACGTAGGTAGCATCGCTGCGCAGCAAACGGCCCTGCTGCGCCGTGGCGACACCGGCCCGCTGGATCGCGGCGTCCATCGTGCGCGTGATCAGGCGCTGTGGGCTGGCCGCTGCGACGTTGTCGTGGAAGCGAACGATCAATCGCTGCGTGGGTGGAAAAGTGCTGGGCGACACCGGCAGCGGATCGTGCGCGCTTTGCGCCGCGGCATGGAACGAAGGCAGCAGCATCGACACGGCGAGTGCCAACGCGGCACGGCGGGGAAAGGCGATCGAATTGCGCATCGGGGGAAGGTCCTGGGTGGGGCGCGTTGGCGATACGCGAACGCGCAGAGAAGGAGTTACCAGCCGAAGCCGGCACCCATGCCGATGGCGCTTTGGCTGCTGCTGAAAGCGCCGCCGACGGTGAGTGCTGCGCGGTCGCTGATTGCGCGCTGGTAGCCGATCGACAACGCCGACTGCCCACTCTGGAAACCGATGCCCACGCCGACGCGGTTCTGCGTGCGCACGCCGGCCGCGCTGGTGGCCATGTTGAGCATCGCTGCGTTCATCGCGCCTTGCTGGTCGATGCGTCGATCCTGGCGGCGGAAGCGATCGTCGACCTCGCCGCGGTACATGCCCAACTGCTCCCCCATCGCCGAATAGCGTTGGTCGGTATAGGCATTGGCCCGTGCCACGCCGCCGTCCAGCTGCGCCTTGTTCACTGCATCGGTGTCCTGCGTGCCGGGTGCGACGTGGGTGAGCTGGCGCTCGGCACCGGCGCGCCCGATCGAGACGGCATCGGCGCGATCGGCTACCGAGCCCTGGCCCAGCGCCACTGCGCCGGCAGCGTCGGGGTCCACGCGCGCGCCTGCGCCCAGTGCCATGCCGCCGGAACTGGCGGCGTTGGCTTGGCGGCCCAGCGCCACGGCATCGTTGCGGGCGGCATTCGCGCCAGCCCCCAACGCAGCGCTGCCCGGGCCCGCAGCGTTGGCCTGCCGGCCCAGTGCCACGGCATCGGCGCCGGAAGCGCGACTGTCCGCACCCAGCGCCGCACTGCCCGATCCTGCGGCGTCGGCCTGTCGGCCCAGCGCCACGGCATCGGTGCCGGCGGCGTTCGTGTTCGCACCCAATGCGGTACTTCCCGTACCCGCGGCCGTCGCCTGCCGGCCCAGCGCCAGGGAATCGGAATCGGAGGCCGTGGCGCCTACGCCCAACCAGCTGCGCGCCTGCTCGATTGCCCCGAACAACTGCCCGCCGTTCACCGCATCGGTACTGGCCGCTGCAATGCGACCGGCCGCCACGTGGATCAGCCGCCGTTGTGCCGGGCCCTGCACGCCTTCGCCGTTGCCGAACGACACCACGGCATCCTCGCGGGCAATGGCACCGTCACCAATCGCCACCGAGGACACGCCTGATGCCTGCGATGCGGTTCCCAGCGCGACCGCGCCAGCGCCATCGGCCAGCGATTGCGCGCCCAGGCTGGTACTGCCATCGGCCAGCGCACGACTGGCATGGCCGACGGCCAGACTGGCATCGCCGACCACCTGGGCATCGCCTTGACCGCTGGCGCGCAATGGCGACACGGCCTGTTCGAGCTGGGCCACGTTGACGGCATCGGTGGGCGAGGTGCCCATCGCCAGATGGATCAGTTGGCGCTCCTGACCGCTGCTGCCCAGCGATACCGCGCCTGCCCGGTCCGCGACGGCGCCTGCACCGAGCGCCACGCTGCGCGCGGCCAATGCACGCGCCTGTGCACCCAGGGCCAACGCGCCGGCGCCTTCTGCGACGCCGGCATAGCCGAATACGCTGGACAACTGCCCGCTGGCGCGACTGAAGCCGCCGACCGCGATCCCACCCGGTCCCGCGGTATCACTGTTGAAGCCGATGGCCACGCCCTGCAGGCCACTGACGTAGGCCGAGGCACCCATGGCTACGCCATTGGCTGCCTCGGCCTTGGACTGATTGCCGATCGCCACACTGCTCTCGTCGCGGGCCAAGGCATTTCGTCCCAGCGCCAGCGACTGCTCGGCCATGGCGGTCGCGCCGCTGCCCACGGCGACCGCCGAGGCGCCCGCCGCGTGGCTGGCCTCACCCGCCGCCACGGACTCGTCGCCGCTCGCGTTGGCGCCGGATTGGCTGTCCTGCCCGCCCATCGCGGCGAAGTATTCAATCTTCTCCGGTTCCGGTGCCTGTGCGAAAGCGAGCCCGGGCGCCAGCAGCAACAGCCAGCCCAGGCGTCGCGCAAGGCGCGGCAGGGCAATGCAGGCAGGGCGACGGCGGTGCAATGCGATTGGCGGCAACATGGCGGAGCGCTCCAGCGGCTTCAATGGCCGGGAGCGTCGCGATGATCGCCGCGTGCGACAACGCACTTATGACAACATCGAACGTTGCATTGGATTTTTCCAATGCCACACAAAGGCAGCAGCGATCTCACGCGCCAGGCCGGTGAGCGTTCGTGGGCAAGCCGTCAGCCAGAAACGCAAAGGCCCCGGCATTGCGCCGGGGCCCCGTCAGCGCGCGCCGCGATTACTGGCGCGCAACGACGCTTACATTGCTGTAACTCGGATTGCCCAGCAGGCGGATGTAGTAGATGCCGGCCTTGGGCGCGGTGATGCGCACGGTTTCGCTGTTGCCGGTGCGCGTGGACTTGGCATCGAACGCCGTCGTCGTCGGCGCCTGGCCCAGGCTGACGTACAACGACACGTCACCGGTGCCGCCGTAGGTCATGATCGTGAGCACCTGCCCGGCAGCGGCGGTGAAGCTGTACAGCACATCGCCACCGGACTGGCCGCCGATCGCGACCTTGTTGGTCAACGGCGTGGCGTCCGGCGCGCAATCGTCCGTGTTCGGATCGCACGGCGGGGTCAGTGCCTTGTCGATCGCGGCACTGGCGTTGACGATGCCCGCACCGATCGGCTTGTTCGCCGGCGGCGCGACCGGGAAGGGCCGTGCGGTCTGCTTGAGCAGGGCTTCCACGGCCGCCGGGCTCAACGGTGCGCTGCCCGCCGAGGCCAGCGCGCCCTGCACCAGGGCGACCGTGGCGGCGACATGCGGCGAGGCCATCGAGGTACCGGCCATGCCGAAGTAACTGTAGGCACCGGACGTCGGCGTGGTCGTGCCGGTGTAGCCCAATTGCCAGACATACCCGCCCGGGTTGCCGTCGGCACTGCCGCCGCCACCCGGGGCGGACAAGTCCACCTTGGCGCCATAGTTCGAATACGAGGCGATGCCGCCGTTGTTGCGCGTGGCGCCCACCGAAATGACGTTGTTGCACGAGGCCGGGCTGTAGTTGGCGGCATCGTCGGCGTCGTTGCCGGCGGCCACCACCACGGTGGTCCCGCGCGACACCGCGCCGTCAATGGCGACCTGGGTTTCGTCATCGCAGGCCCCGCCACCGCCCAGGCTCATGTTGATGACCTCGGCCGGATTGGCGTTGTCCGGCACGCCATCGATGTGCCCACCGGAGGCCCAGACGATCGCATCGGCGATATCGGAGCTGTAGCCGCCGCAGCGACCGAGCACGCGCACCGGCAGTACGGTCGCCTTGTAGGCCAGGCCGGCCATGCCGGTCGCATTGTTGGTCGCCTCGGCGACGGTGCCGGACACATGCGAGCCGTGCCAGCTGCTGCCGCGCGCCGGCGAGCCGGCGTAGCACTCACCGGCCACCGGGTTCCAGTCGCCGTAGTCCTGCGCGCCGGGCACGCGATCATCCGTGGCGCGGCGCGATACGAACGCATCGGTGATGAAGTCGTAGCCCTGCAACACGTTCAGTGCGATGTCCGGATGCGCGTAGAGGATGCCGGTGTCGAGGATCGCCACCACCACGCCCTCGCCCTGCGCCTTGTCCCATGCCGCTTCCGCGTTCACGCCACCGGTGGCGTTGTTGTAGTGCCACTGATACGTGGCGTAGTACGGATCATTGGGCACCAGCAAGGGCTGCTTGAGGCGATCGATGCTGGCCGACTGCACCGCCGGATCGGCGGCGATCTCCGCGCGCACGCGCTCGGCCTGGGCCGCGGTGAGCTTGCCACTGACGCGCAGCAGATCGGCGCCCGTGCCCAGGCGGCGCACATAGCCGAACTGCGGCGGGGCGGCGCCGCGCGCCGTGGCGGTGGCCAGGCCCGCACGGCCGAGCGCCGCATTGGCGGCGGCGAGCTTGGCGGTGCGATCACCGCCCGCCGCCGCAGTGCCGTCCTTGTAGCGGACGATGATGCGGGTGGCGGCGCCTTGTGCATCGGCCGGGGCCGCGCGCAGCGGCTCGCGCACGGGTAGCGGCTCAGCTGCCAGCGCCGCCTGCGCGCCGGCAAGGCCAAGGGTGGCGGCCAGTACGGCGGCCAGGGGATTGCGGCGGAAAACATGCTTGTCCATCACGGTGAAGTCCTCTTCGTTCGTGTTCCCGGCAAAGGGTGTACGGCCATCCTGTGCAACGCAGCCGCCGCTGGCCTGGCCACGGCTTCGTCCCGCCCCCTCGGGCCTTCCCTGGATGACGGCGCCACGCGGCGCCGTCATCCGATCAATCACCAACCAAAGCCCGCGCCGACGCCGACCGAGGTGTCGTCGCTGCTGACCGCACCGCCGAGCGTGACCGTGGCGCGATCGCTGATCGCCCGCTGGTAGCCGATCGACAGCGCCGACTCGCCGCTCTGGAAACCGACGCCCACGCCTACGCGGTTCTGCGTACGCACGCCCGCCGCGCTGGTCGCCATGTTGAGCATCGCCGCGTTCATCGCGCCCTGCTGGTCGATGCGCTTGTCCTGGCGGCGGAAGCGGTCATCGACCTCGCCCTGGTACATCTCGAAGCTGTCGGCCATGGCGGCGTAGCGCTGGTCGGTGTACGCATTGGCCCGGGTGAGGCCGCCGTCGAGCTGCGCCTTGTTCACTGCATCGGTGTCCTGTGTGCCCGCGGCGACGTTGGCGATCTGCCGTTCGGCGCCGACGCTGCCGACCGACACCGTGTTGGCGCGATCAGCCACCGAGCCCTGGCCCAACGCCACCGCACCTTGCGCGGTTGCGCTGGCGCCCTGGCCGACGGCCGTGGCCGACGCAGCGGCCACCGTGGCGCCCTCGCCCACTGCCACCGCGTTGGTGGCCACTGCCGCCACGTGCGCGTTGGCGCCAATGGCGGTGCTGCCATCCGCATCGACCCGCGTGTTGCTGCCGATGGCGGTGTCGTTGGGACCATGCGCGTAGGCATTGCCGCCGATGGCGGTGCCGGTGATGTCGTTGGCGCGTGCGGCGTTGCCCAGTGCAGTCGGCGTTGCTGCGGCGGTCGCCGTCGCCGTCGCCGTCGTGGCGGCGGGTTCCGTAGCGCTGGCGGTGGCGGTGGCGGTGGCGGTATCGACGCTGGCGGCCTCGGTCGATGCGTCGACCGACGCGGCCTGCACGCTCTGTACCGTCGAGGTACTGCGCAGGCTGCGTGCCGAGGTCGTACTGGCACTGGCCGAAGCGGTGCGCGCATCGAGTTCGCTGACCTTGCTGTCCAGCGCGCTCAAGGCATCGCCTACCGTGTGGAAGCTCGCCCCCTGGATCACGTAGGTCGGCGCGACGAACACGCCCTGCGTGCCGAATGCCGCGCCACCGCCGAGGAAGCTGATGCTGTTGCTCAGCGCCTGGAACAGCTGGCCTCCGTTGACCGCATCCGTGCTGCCGCCAAGCAGGCTGCCGGCACTGACGTTGGTCAGCTTGCGCGTGGCCGGGCCGCCGACGCCGTTGCCACTGCCGAAGGAAACCACGTTGGCATCGTAGGTGCGCGAGCCGGAACCGATCGCGACCGAGTCGGCGCCACTGGCACCGGCATTGGCACCGAGGGCCACACCGTTCTTGCCGCTTTGCCGGACGAAGCTGTTGTAGCCCACGGCCACGCCGTTTTCGCCGATGGCATTGGTCTGCCGGCCGAGCGCGGTGCTGTTGGTGCCGATGGCCAGGCTGTCCACGCCGACTGCACTGCCGCCGGTGCCGGAAGCGGTGCTGCCTGCGCCGAAGGCCGCGCTGCGCGCGCCGCTGGCGGTCGCGCCGGCGCCTGCCGCGGTGCTGTCAGTGCCGCTGGCCGTCGCCACGCCGTCGCCATTGGCCTGGAACGCGGCGGTGGCCGCATCGGCGCCGGCGGCGACTGCATCCAGCTGCGCCTTGTTGACGGCATCGTTGGCGTCGACCGCATCGGAGACGTTGACCACGCGGCGGGTGGCCGGTCCGCCGTCACCGTTGCCGTTGCCCACCGACACCACGTTGTCGGCATCGGCGCGCGATCCACCACCCAGGGCGACGGAGTTTGCGCCGGTCACGCCGGCATTGGCGCCGAGGGCAACACCATCGGTCGCGCTTTCGCGAACGAACGAATTGTAGCCGACGGCTACGCCGTTCTCGCCGATTACGTTGGTCTGGCGGCCAACGCCGGTGCTGTTGACGCCGGTGGTGCTGGCGTCTGCGCCCACCACGGTCGAGCCGATGGCTTCGGCCTGGGCCGCGCTGCCCAGCGCGATGCTGTTGTCGGCGAGTGCGAAGGCGCTTTGGCCCAGTGCCGTGGCGTTGACGCCATCGGCGTAGGAGTTCCAGCCGATCGCGGTGGTGTAGTCGCCGGTGGCCCATGCACCTGCGCCGAAAGCGGCAGCACCGGTGCCCGTGGCCTGCGCCGGGATGAAGCCGAAGAACGTCGTGCCACCGACGGCGACGCTTTCATCGCCACTGGCCACGCTGAACTCGCCCACCGACACTGCGCTAGCGCCGGATGCTGTCGCCGCTACGCCGACGGCGGTCGTGTAATCGCCCGTTGCCGTTGCGCCGTAGCCGAGCGCGGAGCCGAGATAGCCACTCGCTTCGCTATAACCACCGAGTGCAGTCGCACCGATATTCGACGCACTGCTGCGGAAACCCGTGGCTGTGGCCTGGTTCTCCGAGGCAACTGCTTCGCTGCCCGTTGCCGTGCTGTAGGTCGACGTCGCCTGAGCACCAGCACCCGTTGCCGTGGCTGCGGTATCGGCGGCAGTGGCACCATCGCCCAGCGCGATGCTGCTCGCCCCCAGCGCCTGCGCATTGTTTCCGAGCGCTGCCGCGTTCGTGCCCGTAGACAAGGCGTTGAAGCCGATCGCCGTCGCGTTTTCGGCCAATGCATTTGCGCCGCTGCCGAACGCACTCGCACCGTTACCGATGGCATTGCTGGCTTCGCCGGCTGCTACCGCGTTGTCGCCTTCGACATAAGCACCCGCATCGCTGTCATCGCTGCCGCTGGCCTTGAAGTACTTGTTCGTGCTCTCGGCCACTTCTGCCACGGCGTCGAGCTGGCCCTTGTTGACGGCGTCGGTTTCTTCCGTGCCCGCAGCCACGTTGGTGATCTGGCGTTCCGTGCCAGAATCGCCAACCGACACTGTGTTGTCGCGCGTGGCCACCGAGTTGGCGCCCAGGGCCACGCTGTTATCGCCCAGCGCGGTGCTGTAGTAGCCGATGGCGGTGCTCTGCTCGCCACTGGCCCAGGCTTCCGGACCCACCGCCGTGGCATAGCCGCCCGGCGCGTAGGCGAAATAGCCGATCGCCGTGGCCTCCAGCCCGCTGGCCTCGGACAAGGTGCCCGTGGCCGTGGCGTAATCGCCCGAAGCAATCGCGCCCGCACCCAGTGCCGTGGATGCTTCACCCGTTGCCTGGGTATCGACGAAGAAACCCAGGCCCGGGATCAGATCGACCGGGCCACCGAGCGCCACGCTGCTGGTCCCCGCAGCCACGCTCTGCGTGCCAATGGCAGTGCTGTAATCGCCCACGGCATTGGCCACTGCGCCAAAGGCCGAGGACTGCGCGCCGCCGGCAAAGGCGCCGACACCCACGGCCGATGCTGCGAAGCCGCTCGCGTTGGCGCTGGCGCCCAGGGCGGTGCCGCCGACGCCTGCGCTGGTCGCACCGGTATCCACCGGCACGCCACCGCTGGTGATCAACGCATCGCCGTTCTCGTCCACGGCCACGCCACCCACCGCCACGCTTGCCGGGCCGATGGCCTGCGCGTTGTAGCCGATCGCGGCGCTGTTCTGCCCGGTCGCCAGCGCGTTGGTGCCGATGGCGGTGGCGTTGTCGGCCAGGGCATTGCTGCCGCTGCCGAACGCGCTGGCACCGTTGCCGATGGCATTGGTCGCTTCGCCGGCGGCCACGGCGTTGTCGCCTTCGACATAGGCGCCGGCATCGCTGTCGTCGCTGCCGCTGGCCTTGAAGTACTTGTCGGTGGTTTCGGCAACTGCGGAGACGGCGTCGAGTTGGCCCTTGTTGACGGCGTCGTTGGCGTCTATGCCATCGGAGACATTGACGATCCGGCGTGTCGCCGGTCCTCCGACGCCGTTGCCGCTGCCTACCGAGACCGTATCGGCCTCGTAGGTCCGCGAGCCCGCGCCGAGCGCTACGGAATTTTCGCCCGTCGCACCGGCGTTGGCGCCGATCGCCACGCCGTTGGTCGCGCTTTCGCGGACGAACGAGTTGTAGCCGACGGCTACGCCGTTTTCGCCGATCACGTTGGTCTGGCGGCCCACACCGGTGCTGTTGACGCCGGTGGTGCTGGCGTCTGCACCGACCACGGTCGAGCCGATGGCTTCGGCCTGGGCTGCGCTGCCCAACGCGATACTGTTGTCGGCAAGCGCGAAGGCGCTTTGACCCAGCGCGGTGGCGTTGACGCCATCGGCGTAGGAGTTCCAGCCGATCGCGGTGGTGTAGTCGCCGGTAGCCCACGCACCTGCGCCGAACGCCGCCGAGCCGGTGCCCGTGGCCTGCGCCGGGATGAAGCCGAAGAACGTCGTGCCACCGACGGCAACACTTTCATCGCCACTGGCCACGCTGAACTCGCCAACAG
>Ga0160437_1000140_pt1 | contig 41680 bp, 33 predicted proteins | sample HID1975I_E0MG_FD_108227 | JGI IMG/M metagenome (GOLD analysis project Ga0160437, IMG submission 108227) | Enriched soil microbial communities from UW Madison campus, WI, USA - HID1975I_E0 MG | ecosystem: Environmental > Terrestrial > Soil > Unclassified | place: USA: Madison, Wisconsin... | reverse complement strand
CGCTTTCTTGCGATGGGGGAACAAGCTGTCCGTCTCTGTTGGCGACCGCTGCAAAACCGTGTGGTCCGCTGCGGTGAGAGGCCCTCTAAGTGCCACCCGTGATTCGGTCAAACACTAATTTCAAAAAAACGACATACTCGCCAAAAACCACGGCCCGCCGCCGCTTTCCCTCTCCCCTCGTGCAACGATTAGCCCGGCGGTGTCTGGACAGCCGCCGGGCCTTGTTCCGCTATCCGCGCAAGCGGGCTTCCGAGAGGTCCAATTCGCGGGTCAGCTTGCGCATCGTCTCGCTGCCGACCTCGCGTGCGCGGATCAGTTCCGCCAATGCGGCACGCTCCGCCTTTACGCCAACCATGCGGAAATCGCGGAAAAGGCGCTCCTGCTCGCGCGTCGCGATCTTCTCCTCCTCGCCGAGACCCTCGATCCGCTCGCGGTAGAGGTCCATGACGCGGCCGCCTGCCGCCGAATAGCGATCGGCATCCCCGTGGCTTTCGGCAAGCCGGTGCTGATGGCGCTCGATCGCCTTGATCGCGGCCTCCGCGGTCCTGACACGGGCGGCATCCTCCTCGGCCTGCTTGGACGGCTCGCCCGGCATGGTCAGCCCCTTGAGCAGGACCGGCAAGGCTATGCTGGCGACGACCAGAGATACGATGATCACGCCGGCCGCCAGGAAGATCGCCAGATCACGTGCCGGGAAGGGAGTTCCGTCGTTCAAGGCCAGCGGCAGCGTGAGTACGCCTGCCAGCGTGATCGCGCCGCGCACACCGGCGAAGGACATGGCCGCGACCAGCCGCCAGTTGGGGCTGCGCACGGTCGCTGCCACGTTTCCGCCATTCCCTTCGGCATGACGCTTGCGCAGGATTGTGAACTTGAACGAGAGCCACACCCAGGCGAAACGCAGCGCCGCAAGGCCCAGCACGATCGCGACGACATAGAGCGCGAGCCAGCCCGGCTCCGTATGGCCGGTGACCGCCACGGTCAGCTTGGCTTCGGCGAGAATGCCGGGAAGCTGCTCACCCAGCAGCACGAAGATGATGCCGTTCAGCGTGAACTGGATGGTGTCCCATACCGAATTTCGGCGCATGCGCGTGACGGCCATGGCTTCGCGCGAAATCTCGGCAAAGGTCATGGTCACGCCGGCACTGACGGCGGCAAGGATGCCCGAGGCGTGGAAATGCTCGGCCAGCATATAGGAGCCGAAAGGTATCAGCAGGCTGACGAGGATCTGCGAGCCGGTATCCTCTCCCCAGCGGCGCGTGACCCACGCCTTGGCGCGCGAAACGACCAGAGTGACGGCCACGCCGATCACCAGGCCTGCACCGGCAACCCAGAGGAAGTTGAGCGCGGCGCCGCCGGCGGAGAACGTGCCCGTCAGCGCGGCTGCTACGGCGAAACGCAGGCAGACGAGGCCGGAGGCGTCGTTGAGCAGCGATTCCCCTTCGAGAATGTGCATCATGCGCTTGGGGATCGGCACGCGCGCGGCAATGGCCGAGACGGCGATCGGGTCGGTGGGCGAGACGACGGCGGCAAGCGCGAAAGCCACGGCCAGCGGCATGGCCGGGATCATCCAGTTGATGAAGAGACCCATGCCGATGACTGTCGTCAGGACGAGGCCCAGCGCCAGTTCCACCACGGTGGAAACGTCCTTGAACAATTCGTCCTTGGGGATGCGCCAGCCGTCCAGGAACAGCAGGGGCGGCAGGAACAGCAGCAGGAACAGTTCGGGATCGAGGGACACGCTATAAGAGGTCGAGAGACCGATCACGCAGCCGAGCAGGATCTGCACGAGAGGCGTAGGGACCGACCAGGGGAGCATGCGCGATATCGCGCCGCTCACCACTACCGCTAGCAAAAGGAAAAGTACGACCGAAACTGATTCCAAACCTTGGCTCCTTCCATGTCTTCACACGCCATGTTTTCTCGCAGGGGACCATGGGGGTCCGGGCAAAGGATTGCAAATCCTGCATCCGTCATTTTTGCCGTGAATTCGCCCGGGGAAACCGTTTGAAACAGAATCGGATGCGCCGGCATGGCCTCGACGGGTCTTGCGCACGCACCTTGAGGCTGGAAAGATGACATTTCGGTGTCTCCGCCGGCTGTTCGGCCGCGGCCCCTCGAAACGAAAGCGAGCAGTGACGAAGACCGCCCTGATCATCCGGCACGTCCCTTACGAAGGCGTCGCGGGCTATCGCATGCCCATCGAGGCGGCCGGATATGACGTCGACCGCATTGACGTGACCGACCCGGCATTTGCCGCGCTGGATCTGCGCGAACCGGACCTGCTCATCATGATGGGCGGCCCCATGGGCATCTACGAGCAGGACCGGCACCCCTGGATTGCCTGCCAGATGCGCCGCCTTGCACTCAGGCTCGATGCCGCGCGGCCGACGCTGGGCGTCTGCTTCGGCGCCCAGATGATAGCCGCGGCGATGGGGGCAGAGGTCTTTGCCGGGCCGCACAAGGAGGTGGGCTTTCACAGCATCTCGGTGCATGACAACGCCATCGACGGCCCCTTGCGGCATATTGCCGGTGTGCCGGTGCTCCATTGGCACGGCGACACTTTCACCCTGCCCGCCGATGTCGAGCTGCTCGCATCCAGCCATCTCTATGCCCACCAGGCGTTCCGGCGCGGCAGCAATATCCTGGCGCTCCAGTTCCATGCCGAGATGGGGCTGGACCCGCGCTTCGATGCCTGGATCGAACAGTGGCCGGAATCGGTGATCGAGGCCGGCGGAGACGAAGCCTCGCTGCGCGCCGCGCATGACAGCCTTGGCCCTGCCGCGGTTGCGGCCGGACAGGCGATGATCGCGGAGTGGCTCGAAGGGCTGCGTTGAGGCCGAGGAACGCCGGTCAGACTTTCGTGGCTTTCTGCTCCAGCAGAATACGGCGAATCTCACGGCTGCGGGCGGAAAATCCGCTGTGCTCGAAGAGTCCCAGCGGGGGATCGGCCAGGCACGAAGCCAGGGTCAGCGCGGTCTCCAAGCCCGGCCGGCGCAATTGCAGACCCCGCCGCCAGCGCTGGAACGCCACGCGCCAGCCGCGTTCGCCGATGGTCACGCGCACGCCCAGCCACGCCGCCAGCGTGTCCAACTGCACCGCTAGAGCACGCCGGGCGCGTCCGGGCGGGAACAGGGCGGCAAGTTCGCCGCCGTCCAGCCCGCCCTCTTCCTCCGCAAGCCGGGCCATGTCCACAAGGTGGCGCAAATCGATCCGGCCGCGCCAATAGTCGGCTTCCTGCAATTGGTCGTGGAGGACGAAGAGAGCCGTGAGCGCCGCGGGGGACGGCATTGCGGCGGTACCCGTGCCGATGGCAAAGGGGCTGCAGGCATCGACAAGCCACTGCAAATTCCGTCCCCTGCCGATGCGCTTGAGGCGGTAGTGCAAGTCCAGCCCGCCGACGTCACGCTCTCGGCCCAGGTTGGCGCCCTGGCCCGGGCTCGTTTCCGTGGGACCGTCGAGCCGGCGGTAGCCGATGGCCTCCAGTGCGGCGAGGGCGCGCGCGCCCTCGTCTTCGCGAACCATGAGGTCCAGGTCGGTCAGCAGGCGGTCGTCACATTCCGGTCCGCGGCGCGCGAGCAAGGCGGCGCCCTTGAGCAGTACCGGGACGATGCCCTCTGCGGCCAGCGCCGCCACCGCCTCGGTGAGTTGCCCATGCATCATGCGGTTGCGCGCCGCGGTTCGCTCGGCAATGACATGGAGCATCCCGGCGGCCTCAGGCGGAACGCGGGCCTCCTGCCCCCGCAGCGCCCCGGCCAGGGCCGGCGTGACGAGCGTACGATTGGCAAGGCCCAGCACCCCTTCCCAATCGGTCGAAGGCGGGATGCGGCCCTTCAGGCATGCGCACAGATCCAGGAAGGCCGCATGGTCGCGGGAGCGGTTCGCCATTCAGTTCCGGCAGGGCCGGAAAGCGCGACGTCCCGGCATCGGCGCGGCGCGAACGGGATCGTTCGCGAACGTCGCGGCGCGGAATGGCGCGCTTCGCAGCCTCCTCTGGGCGGAACGATGGTCCCGCCTAGGCAAGCAGCGCCTCGATCAGGGGTAGTGCCGCTTCGGCCTCGGCATAATGGAGCGTGCAGGTATCGGCATTGTCCACCATCCGCGCAAGACCGCGCATCTGCGCGGCCGTGCAGCGCCCCTCGCGCACGAAGCCTTCCTCCAGCAGCCGGCCGAGGCAGTCGATCGGGGATTGGGGAACGAGCCCAGCGGCACGGCCGTCCTCCCGGCGCAGATCGACGATGGCGGCAACGCGCTGCCATGCCGGAGCGACAGGCGACGGCAGCGGCGCATAACGCAGCCATTGCCCGTCGGCACGAAGCACAGGCGGCAATGCGGCAAGGCCGGGCAGAACGGCGGCGAGGCGATCCCAGCTACCGCTCTTGACCGTCAGCGGCAGAGGCACGCCCATCACCAGCCCGCTGCGCGGATCGAACAGGACGATATCGTCTCCCGCCAGCCCGAGCGGACCGGCCGAGACGGCGGCCATGGTCGCCAAAGTCGACTTTCCAGCGCCCGGCGCGCCGATCAGCAGCACAGCGCCGCTGTCGGGGCCCTGCGGCGAAACGAGGCAGGCGGCATGAAGGGCCACATATCCCGGCTGCTCCAGCACGAGATCGACGATGGCGCCGCGCAGCACCGGCGCCGCGGCATCGCGGGCGGCAAGCGTCCCGGCCTGTTCGTCGAAGATGCCGGCAAGTTCGTCCGGGCCCTGCCCCATGGCTTCCACGGTGACGCGGGCGGCGGAATCGATCTCCGCGGCACCGGCCCCCACTGCATCCAGGGCTGGCAAATGCGCATAGGCGGCGGCGAGTTCGCGGCCCCATGCCTCCTCGGGAAAGTGTACCAAGATGTCCCGCCCGCCGGCGCGCAGCCGGACCAGATGGCCCTGCGCGTCGGACGGTCCGAAGTCGGCGGCCATGACCCGCTGGGCGCTCCAGGCAACCACGAGGGTGTCGACCTCGCCAGCGGACATGCCCATGGTCTCGTGCAGTTCATGGCGCAGATCGGCAAGGCCGATACCGTCCGCCAGGAGCGCCACAAGCATTCCGGCCGAACCGTTGAGCGCGTTCAGGCGCTGGGTCGCCTCTATGAAAAGGACCGGGCGATCGGCGATGACAAGCGGAACCACCCCGTCCGCCAGGCGCAGGAGCGGACCCCCGGCCTGCTCCTTCCCATCTGGCACGACCTCATCCGGCACGACATCCCCGGCCGTCTGCGTTCCAGACGCCATGCCCCCGTGCATCGCGGCGCCCTCCCCCGGTTGGTTTCGGCCTCGATCCCTGCGAACCCGTCAGGCGCGCAGGTTTTCGAGGCCGAAGACGATCAGTGGCCCGTACCCTTGCCGGCACCGTCCTTGCCCTTGGGCGTAACGCCCTCGGACTTGGGCAGGCTGGCTTCGGCACTCACCGATCCGGCATGGGTATCCCCCGTGCCGGGAACGCCGGTGTCCTTCGGACCCGAGCCCGAACCGCCGCCGTCCTTGACGCTGCCGCCATCTCCGGTGGAACCGCCGCTGCCCGAGCCGCCGCCCGGCGTGCTGCCGGAACCGCCGCCGCTCGAAGACCCGCCGCTGCCACCGCCGCCGCCACCGCCCGACTTCGCAATCGCCGTCGAGGTCAGGGACGTCGACAGGAGCATCGTCATCGCCGGGGGTACGAGAAGCGAATACTTCCCACAGGCGGCAAGAAAGGACCGCCGGTCGTTTTGGCCGAGTTCGGCCAGTTTTTCCTCCGCAAGCTTCATGTATTCGACTCCTCGCCAAGTCTTCCGAAGTTACATGAGTCGCAGGGGCCAGAAAGCGGCAATCTGGACCTGACGGTGACACCTATCCCGATGCCACGGCCGTCGAATCCAAATGGGGCAGGCCACTACCTCCAACGCGCCGCTTACAGGCTACCAAGGACTTAGGGCTTTTTGGACAAGGCCTGTCGGCTTGCCTGTAACGCCCCTGTTTCCGGCCCAGAATCATGGTGTGAAATCACGGCGTGAATCAGGCCGTGACCTAGAGCAGCGGGCTGACCAGACGCGCGCCGTTTTCCACGAAACGCCGCATCCGCGACCGCGCGCGCCATTCCGCCAGGGTCAGTTCGTCACTGCCGGCGATGTAGTTCTTCTGGATCCGCGCCAGATCCTCGATCCCCGGCCGGTCGAGAAGGAGCAGGCTGACTTCCTCGTTGAGCTGGAAAGAGCGCACATCGACATTGCTGGAGCCGACGATGCCCAGGCTCTCGTCTATCCGCACCGCCTTGGCGTGCAGCAGGAAACCGCGATAGCGGTGGATGCGCACCCCGTGCGACAGCAGTTCGTCGTAATAGGACGACTGGGCGAGGTTCACCAGCAGCTGGTCCACCACCTCGGACACGACGATATGCACTTCCACCCCACGCAGGACGGCCGTGATCAGCGCGCCCAGCAGCCCCTCGTCCGGGATGAAGTAAGGCGTGACCAGCACGATCTCGCGCTCTGCCCGGGCCACCTGCCAGGTCAGCAGGGTCAGGAACCCCTCCAGCGGATAGTTCGCGCCGCTCGGCAGGACCTGAAGGATGGAATCGCCCGCGGGAGCCGGCAAGGCGAGTGCCGGTTCCAGCATTTCCTCGGTCTCCATGAACCAGTCCGACACGAAGATCGCCGACATCGCCGCGACGGCCGGACCGGTGACGCGGGCCACGAGTTCGCGGTTGGTCACGCCCGGGCGGAAATCCTTGGCGACGATGTTGAGCGAACCGGCGTAGCCGATCTTTCCGTCGATCAGGAACAGCTTGCGGTGGTTGCGCATGTCGCGCCGGGTGCGCCCCCGGATCAGGCGGAACGGCAGCATCCGGCGCACGCGGACGCCCTGTCCGCGCAGCGCCAGCAAAGTGCCCTTGAGCCAGCGATAGGAGCCGACCGGATCGACCAGGACATGGCAGGGCACGCCGCGATCGACCGCCCGGCCCAGTGCAGCGATCACCCGGCCGGCCGTGGCATCATCGGCAAAGATGTAGGAAAGCAGCCGCACATGCTCGTGCGCCGCGTCGATATCGGCAACCAGCCGCGCGATCACCGCGTCATAGTCGTCCAGCAGTTGCACCGCATTGCCGCCCACGGCGGGCAAGTGGCCCAGCCGGCCCGCCAGTTCGACCACTTCGGCCGGGACAAGCGCGGCACCCGGCGCATCGCGCGCCATGCGCCCGGCGGCATCGCGGAAGAACCCGCGCAGGCTCTCGAAGCGCTCGACCCGCCAGGCGGGGAAGCGCGGACTGCCGATCGCGGTGAAAAGCAGCAGTCCGGGCACCGGCAGGAAGAAGATCAGCAGCAGCCAGCTCGCCGCCGCCGCAGGCGAGCGCCGCAGCGGCACGACTGCCAGCATCGTCAGCCGAATGCCCCACTCGACGATGTAGTAGGCCTCGCCGAGAGTGGGCAGCGTGATCATGCGCGGAAGTCTTGGGCAATCTCCGCATGATGCGCAAGGGCGTTCCCCGTTCTTCGTGCCGCTGCACGGGATGGCGAAGAGCCGAATTCGCCCGGGCAATCAGATCGCCGCGCCTGTCGATAATCCGCGCGTTCGGTCGTAGAGGGGATGCAGCTTCATCGACGCAGCTACAGCAACAGGGCACCTGCATGACCGCCAATCCGTCTTCCGTGGCCAGCCAGCGCATCGCCGATATCCTGGCCGAGCGCATTCTCGCGGGCGACCTCGCCCCCGGTGCCCGGATCAAGCAGGACGAACTGGCGGAGGAACTCGACATCAGCCGCATTCCCGTGCGCGATGCACTGCGGATGCTCGAAGCGCGCGGGCTCGTGGTCATGCGGCCCAATGCCGGGGCGCGGGTCACCGCCCTGACCACGCGCGACCTGGAAGTCTCCTTCGAGATCCGCGCGCGCGTGGAACCTCTGCTGCTGGCCGAAAGCGTGCCCGGCCTGACCGAGGGCGACATTGCCGACCTTTCCGCGACGATGGCCCGGATCGAAAGGGCGACCGATCTCGACGAGACCATCGCGCTGGGCCGCGAATTCCACTGGATCACGTATCGCCGCCACGACACCCCCTTGCTGGCGCAGATCGTCGAGCGTGTGTGGGATACGACGCAAAGCTACCGCCGCGCCTATATGAAGCTCTCGCTCGGCCAGGGAAACCGCACGCACGACGTGGAGCACCGGCTGCTCTACGATGCGATCTGCCGCGGCGAGATCGAGACGGCGCAATCGGTGCTGTCGATGCATATCCGGCGCACTTCGCTGGGCCTGCAGCGCTATGCCCACCTCCTGAGCGCGGCACCCGAGGCGCGCGCTGTGCCGCCCGAATGACCCCGGCATAACGCCGGCCCGATCTCTTCGCCGCCGCGTTGCCTGCCCGCTCCGCAGACGGCTAGAGCATTGTCCCGTCAGGTGGAAACACCTGATGGCTCGGAAAATGCGACACATTGAAAGCTTGGAGCCGGAAAATCGACAGCCAGGAGGGAGCTTGCGCCGGATGCCGGATATTGCCGAACGCGCGCATAACATCGCCCAGTTGCGCGCCCTCGCCCGGCGCCGGCTGCCCCGTGCCATCTGGGAATTCGTGGAACGCGGCACGGAAGACGACCTGCTGATCGGCCGCAACGTTTCGGCGCTGCAGGCCCTGAACCTTCTGCCGCGGACCTTGCGGGACGTGTCCAGCCGCTCGGCCCGCACGACGCTGTTCGGACGCAGCCAGCCGCTGCCGCTCGTCATTGCCCCCACCGGCGTGGCCGATCTCATGTGGCACCGCGGAGAGCGCGCGATCGCGCGCGCGGCGGCGGCGGCCGGCATCCCCTTCACCCAGACGACCAGCTCCACCACCGCCTTTGCCGAGATCGCCAAAGTCGCCTCGGCCGGCCATTGGATGCAGATGTATCTCTGGGAACGGCGAGACCTCTCCTGGCAGGTCGTCGACGCCGCGCGCGATCATGGGGCGGACGTCCTGGTGCTCACGGTCGACACCCCGCTCTGGCCGCTGCGCGAATTCAACCGCCGCGCCGGCATGTCCAACCCGGTGCGCCCCAATGCCCGGCTGATCGGAGATTTCCTGCGCCGCCCCGGCTGGCTGGCCTCGGTGATCGGCCGCTACATGCTCGAAGGCGGCCTGCCCCAGTTCGCCAACTACCCGGCGGAAGTGGGCGGCCGGGTCACGGGCAAAGTCGCCAGGGTGACCAATTCGGCCTCGGTGGACTGGAAGGACGTGGAGGCGCTGCGGCGGCGCTGGCCCGGCAAGCTGGTGGTGAAAGGCCTGCTCCATCCCGAGGATGCCCGGCTTGCCGTTGAGCACGGGGTGGACGGCATCGCGGTCTCCAACCACGGCGGGCGCAATTTCGATTCCTCGCCGCCCGCGATCGCGGCCCTTCCCGCGGTGGTCGATGCCGTTGCCGGCCGGGCGACGGTCCTGTTCGACAGCGGCGTGCGGCGGGGCGCAGACGTCATCAAGGCTTTGGCCCTGGGCGCCGATGCCGTGATGGTCGGCCGTGCGACGCTCTATGGCTGCGCCGCGGCGGGCGAGCGGGGCGCCGCCCATGCACTGTCCCTGCTCGCCAACGAGATCGACGTGGCCATGGCCATGCTGGGGATTGCCGCGCTGGACGAGCTGAACCGGGACTTCGTTTCCCCCGCCGTCTAGCGCGCAACCTCGCGACCTTTCGAAGGCGCGATCTGGCCACCCGCGCGCCCGGCCTGCGGGCTATCGCATTTGGCTATTTCTGCCTCGATTGACCGGCGCCCGGCTTGAGGCGGCCAGCAAAGCTCAGCAATCAGCCCTACACAATTGCGGTGGCGGCCGTGCTCGATGTGATGGCCGAGTCGCAAGATTGCCGACCGTCGCTGGAGCCGGGCCGCTGCCGCGCGTGTCGCCAATAATGTCCGCCTCCCGAAACCAAGAGCAAGGGGCGGGCCAGAGGAGAAGTGCATGGAAGACCCCCGCGCCCTTATTGCGCGCGAACCGATGCATTACCGGCAGGTCATCGCCGTCGGTATCGCCACCGCGCTCAACGCACTCGACGGTTTCGACGTGCTCTCGATCAGCTTCGCCGCGCCCGGCATCGCCAGGGACTGGGGCATCGACCGCGCCGCCCTGGGCCTGGTTCTGTCGATGGAACTGTTCGGCATGGGTATCGGCGCCTTCGTGCTGGGCAACCTGGCCGACAAGGTGGGCCGCCGCCCGATGCTGCTCGCCTGCCTGGTGATCATGAGCATCGGCATGGCGCTCGCCTCGACCGCCGCCACCGTGCCGATCCTGTCCGCCTACCGCCTGTTCACCGGCCTGGGCATCGGCGGCATGCTGGCCGCGACCAATGCCGTCGTCGCGGAATGCTCGAACGCGCGCCGTCGCAACCTCACGGTCGCCATCATGGCAGGGGGCTATCCGATGGGTGCCATCGTCGGCGGTTCGGCCGCATCCTGGCTGCTCGCCGCAACGGGCCGCTGGGAATCGGTCTTCCAGTTCGGCGCCGTGGTGACGGTCTGCTTCATCCCGCTGGTGCTCTGGCTGGTGCCGGAAACCATGGCCTTCCTGCTGCTGAAGCGGCCTGCAGGGGCGCTGGACAAGATCAACCGCACGCTCGAGCGGCAGGGCCGCGCGCCCATCGCCGCCATGCCGCCCGCCGATCCGGTACCGCAGAAGGCCGGCGTCAGCGCGCTCTTCGCGCCCGGCATGGCGCATGTCACGATCATGCTCACCGCCACTTATTTCTTCCACATGATGACCTTCTATTTCCTGGTGAAGTGGATTCCCAAGATCGTCGTCGACCTGGGCTTCCCGCCCGCGCTGGCCGGAGGCGTACTGGTCTGGGGCAACGTGGGCGGCGCGATCGGTTCGATCGCGGTCAGCCTGCTCAGCCAGAAAGTCGGGATCCGCCCGGTGGTGGTCGCCACGATGTTCCTGGGGGCCATGGCAGTCGTCGTCTTCGGCCAGGGCGCCGTCACGCTCGGCAGCCTCTCCGTGATCGCCGCGATCGCGTGCTTCTTCGCCAACGGAGCCACGGCCGGCCTCTATGCCGTGATCGCGCAAAGCTATCCCGCTGCCCTCAGGGCCGGCGGGACCGGTCTGGTCATCGGCATCGGCCGCGCCGGTGCGGCGCTCGGTCCGATCCTGGCGGGCGTGCTGTTCACCGCCGGATGGAGCCTCGCCCCGGTCGCCATCGCGCTGGGCTGCGGCACCCTGGTGGGCGGCGTGCTGCTCTCGCTGACGCGTTACCGTGAGAGCGCCATCGCCTGATAGGCCGATAAGAATCGCCTGATCGGCGGATAAAAGTGACGGGACGGCCAGTTCGCAGCGGCCGTCCCGCTAAAATAGCAAGACCTTCCAGAGAGGACTTCCCGATGCGCTCCCCCCGCGCCCTGCATCTGCTTGCCTGCGGCTCCCTTGCCGTCCTGACCGCCGCTTTCCCCTATCAGCCCGTATTCGCCCAGTCGGTTCCCCCGGAGTCGAAGGACGTGGGCGAAGGCACGCTTTCCACCCAGGCCCCTCCCGGAATTCGCCCGGCCAAGTCGCAGGCCCGTCCGGCCGAGGCGCTCCCCGGCGGCCGTCCCGGCCCCGAGGGCCTGCCCCAGAACATCCGCTGGACGGAAGACTGGTCCAGGCCCGCCGCCGCGGACGATCCCCTGCTGGTGAAGATCAAGCACATCCCCATCGCCAATGACGACGTTTACCTGACGCTCGGCGGCGAGGCGCGCGTCTACTACACCGACTGGCACCACTCCTCGCTGGGCCTGAAGCCGAACGACAACAACGACCCGGTCCAGTCGCGCCTGCGCCTGCTGGCAGACCTGCATGTCGGCCAGAACCTTCGCGCCTATGTCGAGCTGGGCGACAACCGCGAATATGGCGAACAGTTCGCCACCGCGCCCAACCGCGACAAAGTGGACGTCTACCAGGCCTTCGTCGACGTGACGGTGCCGCTGGGCAAGGCCGGCAAAGTGACCTTCCGCCCCGGCCGCTTCGAAATGCCGCTGGGCAACGGCAAGCTGGTGGGCGTGCGCGAAGGCCTGAACATGCGCTTCACCTACCAGGGCGTGCGCGCCACCTACATCCTGCCGGGCAAAGTCTCGGTAGACGTCTTCGCGGTGAAGCCGATCCTGATCGATCCGGGCACGTTCGACGACGGCCCGAACCACGCGCAGGACTTCCACGGCGTCTACATCAGCGCGCCCAACCGCATCGCCGGCTTTGGCACCGACCTCTACTGGTACGAGATGGAGCGCGACCGCGCGACCCTGGCCGCCGGTGTCGGCAAGGACGACCGCAACAACTGGGGCGGCCGCCTCTGGAAGCGCGGGGCCCGCTGGGACCTCGACCTCGAAGCCACCTATCAGAGCGGCTCCTTCATCGGCAAGGATATCGAAGCCTACGGCGCCATGTTCGAAGGCGGCTATACCCTGGGCGGCGCACCGATGAAGCCGCGGCTCGGCCTGCGCGCCAACTACTTCAGCGGCGACAAGGACCTGACCGACGGCAAAGTCGGCACGTTCGTTCCCGCCGCCGCGCGTCTGCCGCTCATCACCGAGGGCGCCTTCTTCAGCTTCTCCAACCTGATGGACATCTATCCCTCGGTGACGGTGAAGCCGCTTCCCGCGATCACCGTCATGGCCGGGCCGGACTTCCTCTGGCGCGCGCGCAAGGGCGACGGCGTCTATATCGGCCCCTCGGGATCGAGCTTCACGCCTTACGATTCCAGCCGCTCGATCGGTACGGACCTCAACCTGGAGGCTTCGTGGCAGGCCACTGATCGCCTGGCGTTCCGTCTCTGGGAAACCTACTTCGCCGTCAGCGATTCGTTCCAGGCGAATGGCGGCAAGAACGGCAACTACTTCGGCCTCATGGCCAACTATCGCTTCTGAGGCGATCTGGAACGGCAGGCGATCCGGTACCGCCGGATCGCCTGCCGTGTACCCAGCTCAAAAGATCCGGCGCCTCGACATGCCGCGAGGACAGCGAAGCGTCAGGCCAGCAGGTCCTCGTAAAAGGCACCGAACGGCCGGGTGGGATGGCGGATCTGCATTTCCAGGATCCATAGCCCCTTGCCGGGCAAGGCATCGAAATCGCCCAGATTCCCGCCCTTGTGCACGGAGTGCGGATAGTCGCCGACCCGGTGTCCGCGGATGTCGAGGTTGAGCACCCAGCCCATCGCCCGCGCTTCTTCCTCGGCACGGGCATAAAGCGCGCGGCCGGTTACCTCGCCCTGCCCCCAGATCGCCTGCACCCGGTCGAACAGCACTTTCACGTCGCGCGCGCAGGCCTGCATCCCGGCATCCTCGCCAACGGTGAACGTGGCGCCCACGTCGCCCTCGTGCCCGAAGAACACCGGGCCCATGTCTATGAAATAGATATCGTCCGCGCCCAGGACGGCGTCGCCCTCGGATCGATCGCTGAAGATCTTCAGCGTGTTCTCGCCGAAGCGCACGAGCACGGGGTGCCAGGATTTCTCCAGGCCCAGTTCCGCCAGCGCCGCCTCGCCGATGGCCACCGCCTCGCGCTCCCGCATGCCCGGGCGGACCTGGGCGACGATCCGCTCCAGCGCGCGCCAGGACAGGGCCTGGGCCTCGCGCAGAGCTTCAGGCGAATAGCCCGGTCCCACGGCTTCGCGCGGGGAAGAAAGGGTCGTCATCTCGGCTCCGTCATGGCTGTGGGAATCCTTCTGCACGCTCACGCCTCCGGATCGCCGTAGACCCAGGCCATCGTGCCCGAGCGCAGGCGCACTTCGCGGCGCAGGTAGTCTATCTCATAGGAATCGGCATGGGCCAGGTCCTCGGCGGAGATCCGGAACAGCGTGCCCTCCACCGCGTCGTCCTCGCGGTCGCTCGGCTCCACCATCGGGTGCCAGCGCGTCCCGCTCTTGGCGATGACATCGGCGTCGGTGATCTCGATCATGCGCTGCCGCCAGCCGGGCATGGCATCCGGCTCGCCCTCGATCCGCCGTCCGAACAGCGCCAGTTGAACCGCTTCCTGTCGCAAGGTGCCGTAGGAAAAGAGGTGAACGTCCTGCATGGTCACTCCGATCGCCGGCCCGAACGGCCGTATCGCGCCGGATACAGCGCTGCCCGCCTTATGCAAGCCCGGGCGCCGTCACGCGAGCACGGCGTTGACGATGCGGGCCTGGGTGAATTCCTCAAGCCCGGCCTGCCCCTGATGGCGCCCGATGCCCGATTGCTTCGCGCCGCCGATCGGCACCTCGAAAGGCAGGCTGAACACCCGGTTGACCCAGACCAGCCCGCTCTCGATGCGCCCCGCCAGCTTCAGGGCGCGCTCCGTGTCGCCGCTCCAGACCGAGGCGCCAAGGCCGTATTCGCTGTCGTTCACGCGGCTCACCGCCTCGTCCAAGCTGTCGTAGGCCAACAGCGGGATGACCGGACCGAACTGCTCCTCGCGCACGAGGCGGGCATGTTCGGGCAAGTCGCGGATCACGGTGGGCGGGACGAACCAGCCCTCTCCCGCCAGTGGCGCGCCGCCAACGACCACGCGCCCAAGCGCGCGGCTCTCTGCCAGAAGTTCCGCCAGCCGCGCGTGCTGTGCGGCGTTCTGGACCGGGCCCAGCGTGATCGCGGGGTCGAGGCCGCTGCCGGTCACGGCCTGCCGCGAGAGGTCTGCCAGAGCGTCGCAGAGCGCGTCGATCTTTCCGCGCGGCGCATAGATGCGCTTGATGCCGATGCAGACTTGCCCGGCATTGGCCATGGCACCTTCGAACAGCCGGGGCGCGATGGCGGAAATGTCCGCATCGTCGAGCACGAGCGCGGCATCGTTGCCGCCCAGTTCCAGCGTGAAGCGCTTCAGGCTGTCCGCCGCCGAGGCCATGACCTTGCGCCCCGTCGCCGTCGATCCGGTGAAGCTGACATGAGCGATGCCGGGATCCGCGGCCAGCAGCGGACCCAGCGTTCCGTCGTCGCCCAAGGTCTGGAACACGCCGGGCGGCAGCAGGTCGGCCGCCAGTTCGCCCAGCAGAAGCGCCGTCAGCGGCGTGGTCGGCGCGGGCTTGGCGATGACGCAGTTTCCCGCGACCAGTGCCGGCGCCAGCTTGAGCACCAGCAGCAGCAGCGGGAAATTCCACGGCACGATCGCCGCGACCACGCCCAGCGGGTAGCGCTGTTCGACGATCCGCTCTCCCGGTGCATCCACCAGCACGCGCTCCTCCAGCGTCAGGCCCGCATGATAGCGCAGCGCTTCGATGGAAGCGCCGACTTCGCCGCGTGCTTCCGCCAGCGGCTTGCCCTGCTCCTGAGTCAGCAGGCGGGCGAAAGCCTCCGCGCGGTCCGCCAGGGCCGAGGCCAGCGCTTCCAGAGCACGGGCACGGTCCTGCGCCGGGCTGTCGCGCCAGGCCGGAAAGGCCCGATTGGCGGCGGCAATCGCGCGTTGCGCCATGGCGCGATCGGCGCACCAGCTAGGCGTGAGCACCGTGCCGGTGGCGGGGTCGAAAACGTCGAAAGTGAAGGCGCCTTCGTGAAGACGCCCGTCGATAAGCATGGCTGGCTGCATGCCTGTCCCTTAGGCGCCGGACGCCGCGCCGTACACCCTGACCGCACCCGCGTCCCGCCCTGCCGGCACAGGCGAGGGAACAATCTCGAACCTTTGCAGTTGATTAGATGCGGGGTTGTGCCCGGCAGCAACGAAAGGAGCAGCCAGCCATGACAAGAATAACGCCCTGTATGGGAGAAGAACGGAGGCTAGACCTCCTGACCATCGCCGGCATCACGGTGGTGCTGTGGATCGCGATCATCGGCATGGCCATGGTCGTGCTGTGACTTTCGACCCGGCACCTCAGCAGGCCACCTTGCGCAGGGATTTCTCGATCTCGCCGCCGCAATAGGCTTCGCCATATCGTTCCTTCGCGTCGCTCGCCAGACGCGCCAGCGCCGGCCTTTGCCCCATGCGGCCAACAAGTGCGGAAACCCGAGGTGCCGCGCGCTCCAGCAGCGATGCGATCTGGCCGAAGCGTTCGGCCATCGTTGACCAGAGCACGGCCGTGACCACATCGGCCAGGCCCGCCTCGTCGCCGCCGAGGAGATAACCCTCGCCGTCGCCCAGGCCGTGCGCGCGGCCGGTCGCTTCCCAGATGGCCATCCAGCGTTCCAGGCGCGGCAGGAACTCCTGCCATTCCTCCTCGTCCCACATCTCCCGTCCACCATCCATCGTGAGTTCGTCGATCACGTCATTGGCGTCGTTCACCACCTTGATCGATGCGGCCCGGCCTTCGGGCGTCGCGGGCAGGAGATCCAGCTTCTCGCCCAGATAGAGCGCGATGGCGGGCATCTGGGCGATGGCGAAGTCGTTCTCCCGGTCGATCAGGACCGGCGGCCCCATGAAAGGCACCGGCTGATCGCCGGGAGACTTGCCCATGAGATCGGCGATCTCATCGCTGTCGTGCTCGTTCCAGGTCTTGCCGGCGAAAGCCAGGATCCCGCGAAGGAACTGGCCGCGAAACGGGACGGGCCAATAGTAAAGATCGAAATCGGACATCGCGCGCAGGCTCCTCGGGACAGGGTCCTGAGGGGAAAGCCTCGCGCCGCGGGACGTTCCCGGGCCAAATCCCCGCAGCCCCACCCGGCCTGCCCCACCGCACGGTGCGGGGACCGAATGCCTCAGGGCTGCGGCGAAGGTCGGGCCTGCGGCGGCGGCGGAGGCGGCGGCGACACGATCTGCTCGATCACCTTGCGCCCGTCGATCTGCAGCCCGTTCTGGTCAAGCTTCACATCGACCGGCGCGCCGTTGATCTGGGTCGAAAGCACCGCCTTGCCCTGTTCGACGCGCAGATTGGCATCGCCCAGCGGAATATCGCCGAGATCGGGCACGTCGAGCGGCTGGACCGGGCCTTCCGGATCGGGGCTCTCGGTCGCGCGCGGACGGGGCGCAGCGCGCTCGCCCAGGGCCTGCTGCATGAAGTCGCGCCAGATGCGCGCGGGGATGGTACCGCCGGAAACCCCCTTGAGCGGCGTATTGTCGTCATTCCCCACCCACACGCCGACCACGAGGTCCTTGGCATAGCCAACGAACAGCGCATCGCGGTTTTCCTGGCTGGTCCCGGTCTTGCCGTAGTTCGCCGCCTGGAGCCGCGCCCCGCGCCCGGTACCGCGATTGACGGCGCCGCGCAGCAGGGTCTCCATGTTCTCGTGGACATCGCTGGACAGGCTGCGGCGGCCGCTGATCAGCCCGTCGAACCAGCCTTCCTCCTTGGACTTGAACGCCGTGGGCACGACCGGGAAACGGTTGCCCGCGACACCCGCGTAAGCGGCGGTCAGTTCCATGAGGTTCATGCTGGAGGTACCCAGCGCCAGGCTGGGATCGCCATGGGGCAGCGGCGCAGTGACGCCCAGCTTGCGGGCCATGTCGATCACCGCCTTGTCGCCCACTTTCTGGAACAGGCGCACGGCGGCGACATTGCTGGAATGGGCGAAGGCATCGGCCAGCGTGATCGTCTTCGAATAGGCCCCGCCCGCGTTCTGGGGGCGGTAGTAGCCGATCTCGAACGGGGTGTTCTCGATGGTATCCTCGGGCTTCCACCCATCGTTCAGCGCGGCCAGGTAGACGAAGAGCTTGAAGGTGGAGCCCGGCTGCCTCTGTGCCTGGGTCACGCGGTTGAACGGCGACTTGGCGTAGTCCCTGCCGCCGACCATCGCCACCACTTCACCGTTCGGACGCATCGCCACGAGCGCAACTTGCGCGTTGCCGAGCGGCGCGCCTTCGATGGCGCGGCGCGCCGCGGCCTGGAGGCGCGAATCGAGCGTGGTCTTGTAAGTCTGCGCGGCATAGCTCGCCTCGTCGATTCCGCGCGCCTGCGGCAGCGCCCAGTCGGCGAAGTACGTGCCGGTCGGCAGGTCGTTGCGCGAGCGCACGTCGAGCCGCGGCGGACGCGTGGCGCGGGCTTGCGCGGGCGTCATGTAGCCGGCATCGACCATGGCCAGAAGCACCACTTTCATGCGCTTTTCGGCCAGGTCGTAATTGTTGGTGGGCGCCAGGCGAGAGGGCGCCTTCATCAGACCGGCCAGCATGGCCGACTGCGCCGGCGTCAGGCTTTCCGGCTTGCGGTGGAAATAGTGGAGCGAGGCGGCGCGAAGCCCATAGGTGTTGTCACCGAAGTAGGCGTTCGAAAGGTAGCGTTCGAGGATCTCGTCCTTGGTGAGCCAGGCTTCCAGCCAGAACGCGATCAGCACTTCCCGCGCCTTGCGGGTGAGGCTGCGTTCGGAGGTGAGGAACGTGAACTTGGCCAGCTGCTGAGTGATCGTGCTGCCGCCCTGGGTGCTGCCGCCGCTGACGTTGCTCCACAAGGCGCGGGCGATCCCGCGCGGGTCGATGCCCCAATGGCTGTAGAAGCGGCGGTCCTCGATGGCGATGAAGGCCTGGGTGACGTGGATCGGCAGCTTCTTCACTTCGACCGGCGCGTCGACGATGGCGCCGTTGCGGGCGATCGGCGTGCCGTCCGCGGCCAGCAGGGTGATCTGCGGCGGCGAGATCGGCTGCAGCGATTTCGACATGGGCGCGGTCACGGCCAGCCAGCCGATCGTCACGATGAAGAGCATGAGCAGCGCCGCCACCCCGCGCGAGAACCACCACCAGCGAGAGCGGCGCCTTCGCGGCTTGCCTTCGGGCGGCGGAGGCGGGTTCGGGGAATGAGGGGAAAGGTCGCCCTGAGCGGGTCCGCCTTCCGGCAGACTGTCCAGGTTATCCAACGTCAAGGCCATGGTTTTCGGCTTCGCCTGCATTTCCCGTGTATCGGGCCCACCCCGGGCCGGATTCCGCCAATACGGGGTTCCGTGCCGCGTTGCGAGGCAATTGTTGTCGCAAAATCGACAAACCGCAGACCCGGCCCGATGACCATCGCGCCGGCCATGCTCTCGTTTACGCAGTCCCCGGGTCATCGGTCCTACCCAGCAGGGATAGGCCTTCGCTCTGCCGGGTTAGAGCGCGCGGCCCGGCCGGGCATTCGGTAGTATATGGTCCTGTAGATACATTCCGCCCTCACCCTCCGGTAGCGTCTTCCCATTCGCTTGAAGGAGGGAACGAGCGTGACGGCACTTGCAAAGATAGAAGCCCCGAGCCGCGAAGACCGGCAGAACCGCGGCCTGCTGACCCTGGACCAGAGCCTTGCGCTCGACAGCGAGTCCGCGATGGGCCTCTACGCCGCCCACCTCAACAAATACATGCTCCAGGTCTTCGACATCCTGGGCCTGGCGCAGATGGACATCGAAAGCGCGCAGGGCGCCGAGATCACCTTGCGCGACGGGCGCAGGATCCTCGATTACTCGGGCGGTTTCGGCGTGCTGGGGCTGGGCCACAACCACCCCCGCATCATCGCCGCAGAGCGCCGCTGCCACGATCTCAAGGTGCTGGACTGCATCAAGATCGCCCCGCACAAGCTGCAGGGCGCGCTGGCCTACAACATCTCCCGCTTCCTGCCGGAACCGCTCGACGTCTCGTTCCTCGCCGTCTCCGGCACCGAGGCCAACGAAGCGGCGATGAAGATCTGCGAGCGCGTGCAAACGCCCAAGGGCAAGACCAAGTTCCTCTGCTTCAAGGGTGCCTTCCACGGCAAGACTCACGGCCCGCTCTCGCTCACCACGGCTACCGACGTGCAGAGCGGCTTCATCATGGGCGTGCCGAAGGAGAACGTGGTCTTCGCGACGTATGGCGACATCGCCTCGGTGCGCGAGGCGATCGCCCGCGAGAAGGCCGATATCGGTAAATCCGGCAGCGGCAACCGCATCATCGCCGGGATCATCGAGACGATCCGCGGCACGTCCTGCCACGTTCCCGATCCCGGCTTCCTCACGGAATTCGCGCAAGTCTGCCGCGAGAACGACATCCTGACGATCTTCGACGAAGTGAAGGTCGGCATGGGACGCACCGGTAAGTTCTGCGCCTTCCAGCACGAGGACGTGGTGCCCGACGTCGTCACGCTCGCCAAGACGCTGGGCGGCGGCAAGCGCGAGCTGGGCGCCATGGTCACTTCGCAGGCGCTGTTCGACAAGGCCTATGGCAACAAGAACGACTGCAACCTGCACAGCTCCAGCTTCAGCGGCATGGGCGAGACCTGCGCCGTCGGCATCGAGACGCTCAACGTGCTGGAGGACGAACGCCTGATCGAGCGCGCCGCCCGCATGGGTGAATATCTGCGCGCCGGGCTGGAGCGCCTGCGCGAGAAGTACCCGCGCAAGATCGTGTCGCTGCGCGGCAAGGGCTGCTTCCAGGCCATCGAGCTGAACTTCGGCCAGCAACTGGCTGAAAAGGCGATCGATATCCGCAAGAACCCGCTTTTCGTCACTTACGAGACGGTCCTGATCGGGGCGATGGCCCGCGAACTCTACGAGCGCCACGGCATCCTGGTGCACTTCCAGCCCGGCGCCCGCGACCTGCTGCATTTCATGCCGCCCTACATCGTTTCCGAAGCGCAGATCGATGCCCTGGTCGATGCCCTCGACGATGTGCTGGGCCGCGGCGTGGCCGATGCCACGGTGCGCTTCGTGGTCAAGAACATCAAGCGCGTGCTGGGCTGACGCCATGGCCACTCCCGCCGACAGGCTCACCCCCGCCCCGCGCAGCTTCACCGCTCCGCATGTCTCCGCCGCCGCTCCGGGCGGATGGATCGCCTGCGCCGCGATCCTGGTCCTCTCGCTGGTGCTGTTCCAGCTCAACGTCCATCACGGCATGGTCGTCACGCCGGACAGCACCCGCTACATGGGGATCAGCCCGATCCCCTACGACGCGCCGGTCTATCACTGGATGCTGGTGCTGCCCCATGCCCTGGGCATGCCGCTGCTGACGGCAGCCAGCGCCTGGGCGCTGGTCACCCTGGTGGCCAACGTGATCCTGATCTTCGCGCTGATCCGGCGCACGGCCGCAGACTGGCGCTATGCCGCCATCGGCACCGCGCTCATCGCATTGGCGCCGCAGTTCGTTTCGCTTCACGCTGCGGTGATCTCCGAGCCCCCGTTCATCACGTTCGTCCTGCTGACCCTGTGGTTCACGCTGGACTATTTCGAACGCGGCGCCCGGCGCGATCTCCTGATCGCCTCGCTGATGCTGGGCATGGCCACGCTTACCCGCTTCACCGCCCCGCCGATCGGCGCCGCCGTGGTCCTGGTGATCCTGGCGAACCCGCGACTGCCCTTCGGACGCCGGATCGCCGACAGTGCCCTGTTCGCCATTCCCGGCGCCGCGCTGTTCTTCGTCTGGGTCGTCGCCAGCACGCTGACGGTCGGCCATTCGATCGGGCGCGAACTGCGCTTCTACGGCAACATGGGTCCGGCACAGTGGTGGGCGAACCTGGAGACGACGGCCGCCTGGCTCCTGCCCGACGCCGTGCCGCTGGCCCTTCGCGTGCTGCTGCTCGTCGCCGTGCTCGGCTTCGCCGGCTGGCAGTTCGCCCGCCAGCTCGCCGCCTGGCGCCGCGTTCGCCCCGATGCGACCCCGCGCGATGGGGGCTGCGACCCGCGCCTGGCGTTCTCGCTGATGCTCGGCCTGTCCTTCGTCGGCTACCTGGCTTTCGTCTGGCTCTCCACGGCGCTGGAAGCGAACCTGCAGTTCGTCGGCCGCTACGGTTTTCCGGCCTATGTCATGCTGGTCATGATGGTCACCGCGCAGGCCAGCGGCCTCGACCAGCGCCTCGGCGGCCTGCGGACGATCTGGCTGACCCTTGCCGCCCTCGCCGCGCTGGTCCTCGTCGGCCACACGGTCCGCACTTCGGCCCGCACGTATCAGGTGTACCGCGAGGGCATCGGCTTCCTCAGCCTCGAATGGCGCGCCTCGCCGACCATCGCCGCCGTCGAAGGGCTCCCGGGCAATGCCTCGCTCTTTTCCAACGGCCCCGAAGTGGTCGCCCTGCTCACCCAGCGCAGCGCCCAGATCGTGCCGCAGGAACGCCTGCTGCGCACCAACAGGCCCGATCCGGCCAACCCGCCCGAAGCCCAGCTTGCCCGCATCCGGGCCCAGGCGGACGCGGGCCTGCCGGTCTACGTGGTGTGCTTCGACCGGATCGACTGGCGCTTCTACCTCGCCAGCGAAGAGCGCCTGAAGCGCGACCTCTCGCTAGAACCTGCCGGCGCCTTCGCCGACGGCCGCATCTACCGCGTCAAAGCCACCCTGCATCCGTGAATGCCCCAAGTTCACCCCTCCGTTCCAGGAGAATCCGGAAATGAACACATCTGAAATGAGGGGGCCTGAAATTGCGGGACCCACCACGAAGGGCGCCGCATCGCGCAACCGGAAGACCGCGCGCCTGCGCGACTACCTGAGCCTTGCCCGCTTCGATCACGCCACCAAGCACGTCTTCGTGATCCCGGGCCTGATCCTGGCCTATGCGCTGCGCGAACCTTCGCTGCTGGACGCCCCGGCGCGGATCGTGATCGGCTTCGTGGTGGCGATCGCCATCGCCTCGGCCAACTATATCATCAACGAGTGGCTGGACCGCGAATCCGATGCCCACCATCCCAGCAAGCACCACCGCACCGCGGTGTCGCTGCAGCTCTCCCCGGCGCTGGTCTACCTGCAATACACGGTCTTCGCGGCCTTCGGCCTGGCCCTGGCGACCTCGCTGGGCAGCGCCTTCTTTACCGTGGCGGTCGTGTTTTTGGTCTCCGGCATCGTCTACAACGTGCGCCCGCTGCGCTCCAAGGACCGGCCGTTCCTGGACGTGGTCTCGGAATCGGTGAACAACCCCATCCGCCTGACCCTGGGCTGGCTGATGATGGACCCCTCCAGCATGCCGCCCGCCAGCCTCCTGCTGGCCTACTGGGCCGGCGGCGCGTTCCTGATGGGCTCCAAGCGCCTTTCCGAATATCGCGACATCACCGCCATGGTGGGGATCGAGACGCTGACCCGCTACCGCAAGTCCTTCGCCGGCTATACGGCGGAAAGCCTGGTGGTGAGCTGCCTGGTCTATGCCATGCTCTCCTCGTTCTTCCTGGGCGTGTTCCTCATCAAGTACCGCGTGGAATACATCCTGGCCTTCCCGTTCATCGCCGGGCTGTTCGGCTGCTACCTCTGGCTTTCGATGCTGCGCGACTCCATCGCCCAGCGGCCTGAGCGCATGTTCCGCTCGCGCCGCCTGATGACCACGCTGGGCATCACCGTGGGTGTGCTGCTGCTGCTCTCCTTCGTCGACCTGCCCAGCCTCACCGCGCTTTCCAACCGCAGCTTCACGCCGGTGGACATGCTGCCCGGCCACGGCAAGTAAGGGAGTGGAAACCGTGACCGACGTGGCCTGGAGCAAGGTGCGGCTCGTGGTGTTCGACCTCGACGGTACGCTCTACGACCAACCGCCGCTCCGCCGCGCGATGGCGCTGGAACTGGTCAAGCACAGCCTTCGCCGCCGCAGCCTGCGCACGGTGGAGACGCTGCGGGCCTTCCGCCAGATCCGCGAACTGCTGGGCGAGGTTCAGGGGGACGACTTCAACAACGAGCAGTTCCGCCTCACCGCGCGGCGTTGCGGCTGCTCGGAAGGCGAGGTCCGCGCGCTTGTCGAGGAGTGGATCGAGCGCCGCCCGCTGGCCTTGCTGCCGCGCTACAAGGCGCGCGGGATCGACGGCCTGTTCTCGGCCCTGAGGGCGACCGGGCGGCGGATCGCGGTCTGGTCGGACTATCCCGTGAACGACAAGCTCGCCGCGCTCGGCCTCAAGGCGGACCACGTCATCTGGTCCGGAGACCGCGGTATCGGCCGGCTCAAGCCCGATCCCACCGGCTTGCTGGCCCTGCTGGAAGAGGCCGAAGTCACGGCGGAGGAAACGCTGGTCATCGGCGACCGGCAGGACCGCGACGCCGCCGGTGCCGCCGCGATCGGCGTGCCCTCGCTGATCCGCAGCGCCCGTTCCAGCGGCGATGCCCTGTTCCGTCGTTTCGACGATCCCCCGTTCGCACCCATCCTTGCGGAGGCCCGCCATGTCTGACCGAACCCGGCGCCATACCGACGCGGTCGCGCGCTGCGTGACGGCCATCGTCGATGTCCTGATCGACGAATCCCGCCCGGACCTGCCCGCGCCGGAGCGCGGCCTGGTGGCGGACTATGTGCGCGCAACCCTGGCCAGCATGCCGGACTATTTCCGCATCGGCTTCCGCGCGCTGGCCCTGGCTTTCGACGTGGCGGCGCTGCCGGCCCACGGGCAGCGCTTCTCGCGCCTCGGCGCGGCGGAGCGACAGGCCCATCTCGCCGCCTGGCGCCGGTCCCGCATCGGCTTTCGCCGTTCGATGATCGCTTTCTACACGACTTTCGCCTGCTACGGCCTCTATTCGCTGCCCAATGCCGCGAACAGTGCGCAGGCGGCGAGGATCGCGGCATGAAGGGGGCTGTCAACGGCGCCAGACACGGCTCGGGCGAGATCGAGACCGAGATCCTCGTCATCGGATCCGGCCCCGGCGGCGCGGTGAGCGGAACGCTCTTCGCCGAAGCCGGACGGGACGTGACCATGGTGGAGGAAGGCGATCATCTCGCCCTCGAAGCAGCGCCCCACTTCTCGCGCGAGGAAATGCTCCTCAAGTACCGCAATGCCGGTGTCGGCGTGGCGCTGGGGCGGCACAAGCTGGCCTGGGTGGAGGGCCGCTGCGTGGGCGGCGGGAGCGAGGTCAATCGCGGCCTCTATCACCGCACCCCCGGCTATGTCTTCGACGACTGGCGGCGGCGCTTCGCGGTGCACAGTCTGGACCTGGCGGAAATGACGCCGCATTTCGCGGCCTGCGAGGCCGTCGCTCGGGTGGAATACGCCGGTAGTGCCGCCTCCGACATGTCGCGCCGCCTCCAGCAGGGCGCCCAGGCGCAAGGCTGGCTGGCGATCGAGGCGCCGCGCCTCTACCGCTACGACCATGACCATGGGCGCGGCGTGAAGCAATCGATGTCGGCCACATTCGTGCGCCGCTTCCTGGAGGCCGGCGGCGCGCTGCTTCCGGCAACCCGCATCGCCCGGCTCCGCCGCATGAACGGCCACTGGATCGCCGAGGGCACGCGCCGCGGCGAGGATGGCAGTCGGCGCGCGGTCACCTTCCGCGCGAAGACGGTGGTGGTCGCCTGCGGCGCGGTCCAGACGCCCGCCCTGCTGCGCCGCTCGGGGATCACGAAAAACGTCGGCGACAGCCTGCGCTTTCATCCCATGGTCAAAGTCGTCGCCGAATTCGACCGCGACGTGAACCATCCCGGAGACTTCGACCCGGTCCACCAGGTCAAGGAATTCGAGCCGCGCTTCGGCATGGGCTGCTCCATCAGCACGCCGGCCATGCTCGGCGTCGCGCTGTCGGGGCGGCCCGGCCACTGGGACCTGGTGGCGGAGCGCTGGCGGCGCATGGGTATATATTACGTCCAGTCCGGCGGCGGCGAGGCGAGCGTTCGCAACCTGCCCGGCTTCGAGGATCCCATCGTGCGGGTGCGCTTCTCGCAAGGCGATCTCTCGGTGCTGGGCGAAGGCCTGCGCCGGCTGTGCGAGGCGCTGTTCGCGGCGGGTGCGCAGCGGATCTATCCCTGTCTCGCAGGCTATCCGGACCTGCATTCCCCGGCGGACCTTGCCGGCCTGCCCGAACTGCTTCAGGCCAGCGACGGCAACGTCACGTCGGTCCACGTCTTCTCGTCCTGCCCGATGGGCGAGGACGACCGGCGCACCGCGGCCAATTCCTTCGGCAAGGTTCACGGCACCGACGGCCTCTACATCAACGACGCCTCGCTGCTCTGCGGGCCCACTTCGGTCAACCCGCAAGGCACGGTCATGGCCGTCGCCCATCGCAATGCCACCGAGGCGCTGACCCGCCGGTTCCACTGAACGGGTGAGGTGCGGGCCGGGTCGGCCCGCACCGACGCCTTTTGCCGCGGCGCCAAAGGCCAGCCGCGCTCTATCCCTCCATCATCGGGAATCCGACAAGAAGCAGCGTCCTGCCCGCGGGCCTTCCGGTGTCCCGGCGCATGCCTCACGCTGCGGCGCAAGCCTAGCCGGCCTGGCCCGCCTTCATGACCAGCAGCGGAGACTCCCGCCGCATCGATACCAGCCAGCCCAGCGCGAACAGCGCGGTGGGCAGCCAGAGCAGCAGATGGGCCAGCAGGATCGTCGCCGTCGCCTGCTCGGCATCGACGCCGACGGCGCGGTAGGAAAGCATGCCGAAGAATTCGTAGGACCCGAAATGGCCCGGCAACGCGGGCACCAGCGTGCCCAAAGTCGAGAATGCAAAGGCCACCAGCGGTTTCAATGCGCCGCCCACCTCGCCGCCCAGGCTCACCCAGGCACCGAGCATGACGAGGCTTTCCAGCAGCCACAGCGCGAAGGACAGCAGGACCATGCCCAGGATGCGGCGCGGATCGCCGGTGCCGCGCACGGCCCCCGCCACCGAGCGGGCGGTCTGGGCAATGCGGGCCACCAGAGACACGGGAAACGTGCGTTCGGCCCATCCGGCCACCGCCTCGATCGCGCCGGGCGACAGCAGAACGAGCAGGCTCGCCCCTACCGCCACTAACAGCACGAGGCGAAACTGCGCCACGATCTCGGCCGGCAAGGCCGTGTCGACCAGAAGCAGCGCCAGCCCGGCGACCATCAGGATCGAGACGAGATCGAGCACGCGCTCCACCACCATGGCGCCGAGCACATGGCCCATCGGCAGCGAGAAGCTGCGGTGGAACCAGTAGACGCGGAACACGTCGCCGAGGCGGAACGGCAGGATATCGCTGATCCCGAAGCTGGCGACGAAAGGCGCAACGCTCGGCCCGAACGGCACTTGCCGCCCGCCCGGATCGAGCAGGACGCGAAACCGCCAGGCGCGGAGCAGGAAATCGAGCCCATAGGCAAGCAGCGCCAGCACCAGCGGCGGCCAGCTCGCCCGCGCCAGCAAGGCGCCCACGGCCGCCATGTCCACCGAAGTCCAGAGCAGCCCCAGGAACACCGCACCAACCAGGGCGCCGAGCCAGAAGCGCAGTTGTCCGCCGCCCTTTTTGCTGCCGGCGTCGCCCTCCGCTCCTGCCGCTGCCCGGTCCATGGTCAGCCGTTGTCGCTGATCTGGGACTGATACTTGACGAAAAGCGTGGCCAGGGTGGTGCGGCTGGAAATGTCGAGCTTGCGGTAGATGTTGTGCAGGTGGATGCTCACCGTGCCTTCGGTCGATCCCACCATCCCGGCGATGGCCTTGTTCGAGAAGCCCCGGCAGACCAGCGCGCTGATCTCCTTTTCGCGCGGCGTCAGGCTGGCGATCTCGCCGCCGATATCGACGCCGCCGCCGCGCTTGGCCTTGGCCACGAGGTCTTCGGGCAGCCACTTGCGGCCGGCCATGACCTCATGCAGGCAATCCAGCAGCGAATCCGAGGCATAGTCCTTCAGCAGCAAGCCCCAGACGCCAAGCCCGATGGCCTCGGCGATTTGCCTTCCGGTCATCGTGGCCGAGAGGAATATGACCCGCACAGGCCAGCCGTTCTCGCGAATGGCACGCAGGATCGCCAGTCCGCCGACATCGGGCATCGACACGTCGAGCACGGCGACTTCGGGCCGCTTGTCGCGGATCACCGCCAAGGCGCGCGTACCGCTGCCCGTCGCTTCCACCAGTTCGACTTCGCGGGTCGCCTGGAGCAGGTCGGCCAGCCCGCGCAGCAGCAGCGGATGGTCGTCGGCAACCAGGACCCGGCAGGTCTTGAGGTTCACGACGCTCATGCCGCCTCGTCCAGCGGGATGACCATCGTGACGCGCAGCCCGTCGGCACTGTCATTGAGCGCGATCGAGCCGCCGAGCTGCATGGCGCGGCTGCGGAGCGAAACCGGGCCGATCCCGTTCGCCGCCGGTCCCAGCCCGCGCCCGTTGTCCACCACGCCGAGTTCGAGCGCGCTGCCAACGCGCCGCGCTTCCAGTGCGACGCGGGTGGCGGACCCGTGGCGCACGGCATTGGCCGTCGCCTCGGAGAACAGCGCGATCACTTCCTCCACCAGGTTGCGCGGCAAGTGGGTGGAACGGCCGTGCCAGTCGAACGCGACGGTGACGCCCCATTTCTTCTCCAGCAGGTCCGCCTGGCGGCGCAAGTCCGCCACCATATCGGTGGGCTGGTCCGCATAGACGTCGCGCTGTTCCTCCACGAAGCGGCGAATGCGCCGCTGCTGCTCGGTGACGAGTTCCTCGATCGCCTTGAGGTCCTGCGCCACCTCGGGTTCGCGGGCGGCCAGGCTGCGCAGTTTCAGACTGGTCGCCGTGAGATCCTGGAGCACGCTGTCGTGCAGGTCCTGCCCCAAGCGGCTGCGCTCCTCGGCACGGGCACTGTCGGCGCGCCGTGCCACAAGCTCGACGTGCTCCAGCTCGGAACCGGTGCGCGCGGCGATGATCTCGGTCAGGGCCAGGGCATCTTCGGGGCGGCCGTCCGGGTCCACCACGATCATCGCGCCGCGAAAGCGCAGGCCCGAAAAGCCGGAGCGCACGGCGTAGTCGTGCGGCAGGGGGCGCGGCAATCCCAGCGCATCGAGCGCCAGCGTCAATCCGGACATTTCTGCGGGGCTGACGAGGCTGGCGCGGGTGCGGTCCATGAAGTCCAGCCGCGCCTCGGCGAAGACGCTGCGGAACGTCGCCGGGTCGAGCGGCAGCAGGCGCAGGCCTTCCTTGCGCCAGTGGGCGATGAACCCGGTCGGCTCGTCCTGCTCGCGCCAGATGAGGATCAGGCTTTCGCAGCCGGTGATCGCGCCGGAATGGCCGCAGAGTTCCGCCAGCCAGCCGCGCCGGTCGCCGACGCCCGCATCCATCGGCCAGCCGGCCAGGCGCGCCAGCCGTTCGCGGCTGCTCTCGCGGTAGGCGCCGAAATAGCCGAGCATCACCGCGCAGACCAGGAAGTAGACGGTGCGGATAATCAGCACGTTCAGTTCCGATTCCCCGTCGAGGATGTCGGGAATGCCGATCGTGAACAGCACCACTTCCAGCATGACCGCGCCGATCATGGCGCCCATGAAGCCCCAGCGCACGGTCATCGCCAGCAAAGTGAAGGGCAGGAACGAGAAGAAGGGGCTGGTCAGTTCGTTGGTCAGGAATGCCAGCCAGCCGAGAATGGCGGTGTCCAGCACATGTACGAGGAAATGGACCGGACTGTCGACCGGCCGCCGGATCGGCACGGCCACCAGCACGATCGCCATGACGAGGTAGATCGCCAGCACGTCCTGCACTTCCGCGCGGTAGCGGCTGGGCTGGGTGGGGTCGAGATAGATGGCGATGACGGCGAAGATCGCCGTAATCAGCCGTCCATAGCTGATCAGCCGATTGGGATCGGTGATCAGCAAGGCATTGCGTGCCCGGCTGACGCCGGATGCCGTCGCGTCGAAAGTCCGCCCCATGTGTTCTTCGGTTCCTCGCGCCCGCGCGGCATAACGGCCGGAAGCGTAGGAAAAAGCTACGAAGCTGCCGCAATTTCGTCGAGTCAGACTTACTGCTGATCGGCCTGCGAAAAGGGATAAGTGTGCGGTCGAATCCGCAGAACCGGTTGACGAATTCGGGCGCTGGGCCTAGTCAGCGCCCCAGCATCAAGAGTCGGGATCGCGCCCGGCACCAACCTGCTCCCGAGCAAGGTGGTACCTTCGCAGACATGCGAAGGGATGTGGCCGGACCGGCAACAAACGGGTTTTCCAGCTGCATCGCCGTCGTTCCTTCCCGGCTCGCCCGAAGTCCATCGCGCGCCAGAAGGAAGACCGCATGTCCGAACAGTTCCCCTCAGGACCCACGCAGCAGTTCGCCAGCGACAACTATGCCGGCATCTGCCCGGAAGCGTGGAACGCCATGGAGCAGGCCAACCGCGGCTCCGCGACCGCTTATGGCGAAGACGAATGGACCCGCCGCGCCGCCGACGCCTTCCGCGACCTTTTCGCCACCGACTGCGACGTCTATTTCGCCTTCAACGGCACGGCCGCCAATTCGCTGGCGCTGGCCGCGCTGTGCCAGTCCTACCACTCGGTGATCTGCTCGTCCTCGGCCCATGTCGAGACGGACGAGTGCGGCGCGCCGGAGTTCTTCTCCAACGGCTCCAAGCTGCTCGTCGCCCAAAGCGCTGACGGCAAGCTGACCCCCGCCGCCATCCGCGGCCTGGCGACCGGCCGCTCGGACATCCACTTCCCCAAGCCCCGCGTCGTCACGATCACCCAGCCCACCGAAACCGGGCAGGTCTATACCGTGGCCGAGATCGAGGCGATTTCCGCCACCTGCCGCGAACTCGGGCTGAAGCTGCACATGGACGGCGCCCGTTTCGCCCATGCCTGCGCCGCCCTGGACTGCGCGCCGGCGCAGATCACCTGGCAGGCCGGCGTGGACGTGCTCTGCTTCGGCGGCACCAAGAACGGCATGGCGGCGGGCGAGGCGGTGATCTTCTTCGACCACGCCCTGTCCGAGGACTTCGCCTATCGCTGCAAGCAGGCGGGCCAGCTCGCCTCGAAGATGCGCTACCTTTCGGCGCCGTGGATCGGCGTGCTGGAAACCGGCGCCTGGCTGGGCAATGCCCGCCACGCCAATGCCTGCGCCCGCCGGCTGGCCGGCGCCGTCACCGGGATCGAAGGACTGGATCTCATCTTCCCGGTGGAGGCCAATGCCGTGTTCCTGGCCGCGCCCGAGCCGGTGCTGGACGGGCTGCGCGCCCGGGGATGGCGTTTCTACACGTTCATCGGCGGCGGTGCGCGGTTCATGTTCGCCTGGGATGCCGACCCCGCCCAAGTCGACCGTCTCGCCGCCGACGTGATCGCGCTGGCGCGGGAAAGCACCCTCGTGCCGCAAGGTTCGGGGATCGCGAATTTTCAGAGAAGCTCTGAGGAATTGGCAGTAAACACCGCATAACTTGCATGTTACGATCGCCCTTTGTGACGAGACGGGGGGCGATCCTTGGCAGAAGTGCGCAAAACGGCAGTCATTCTCGTCCACGGCATCGGCGAGCAGCGGCCGATGGACACGCTCTGGAGCTTCATCGACGCGGCATGGTCGAAAGACCGCTCGCTCGTCGCGGGCTATGACAATACCGTCTACTCCAAGCCCGACGTCACTTCGGACAATTTCGAGCTGCGCCGGGTGACGACGCGTTACTTCGACCCGCCGGATCCCCGCCGCGTCGATTTCTTCGAGTATTACTGGGCGCACATGATGATCGGCAACACGGTGGCCGGGATCGGCCGCTGGATCGCCTCCCTGTTCTTCCGCAGCCCGCAGAGCATTCCGCGCGCCTACCTGCCCTACTGGATCGCGGGTTGGCTGGTGGGCCTGGCGATCACCATCGCCATCGTCGCCTGGCAGCTCCTGTCCGGCGACGAAGCGGATCACCGCCTCTGGTGGACGCTGCTGCCCGGCCTGATCGGCCCCGCGCTCACGAGCGTGATCGTGGGCATGCTGGTGCCCTATGTCGGCGACGCGGCACGCTACTTGCGCGCGGAGCCGGACAATGTCGAAGCCCGTCAGCGGATCCGGGCCGGCGGCGTCGAGCTGCTGCGCAAGCTGACCGAAAGCGGCGAGTACGACCGGATCGTGCTGGTCGGCCACAGCCTCGGCTCAGTGATCGCCTATGACATCCTGACCCAGGCCTGGGCGCAGCTCGATCCGCTTCGCCTCCAGGCGCTCCATGCCGCCGGCTCGCCCCTGTTGGAACGACTGACCGCGCTGGAGAAGGCCGGGGCGGTACTCGAAGCGGCCCGGCGCGGCGGCGATTCTGCCCTGGAGGAAACCGCCCTGCCCGCCTGGCGCAATGCCCAGCGCGCCTATCGCCGCGCCCTGGCCGGTGTGCCGGAAGCCCCCTGGCTGGTGAGCGACCTGGTGACGCTCGGCTCGCCGCTGGGCAAGGCGGACCTGCTGCTGGCCGATGATGCCGCCGCCTTCGAGCGCCGAAAGAACCGGCGCGAATTTCCCGTCGACCCGCCGCTCTTCGAATATTGGAGCGAGCGGAACCGGCAGTTCTCCTATCCCGAAGGCAAAGGCGCGCGTATCCCCCATCACGCAGCGCCTTTCGCGCCGACCGTCTGGACAAACCACTGGTTTCCCACCTCGTTGCTGGTTCTGGGAGATCCCATCTCCGGCCCGGTGGCGCGCCATTTCGGCGCCGGCGTGAAGGACGTGAAGCTACCGGGCAAGCGCCTGCGCTTCCAGCACCTGGACTACTGGACGCGAACGCCCGCGCAAGAGACCACCCCGGCCGTCGAGGCCCTGCGACAGGCGCTCAACCTCCGCGACCTGGACGAATAGCGCTCGCCCCGTCGATCCCGCAAACGTGTGAAATCCCCATTGCTATTGCGATTGTATCTCATTAGCGGAGCAAATAGAGGGGAAGCTGGCGAAAGTTCGGGATGCTTATCGGCACCTGCTTTCCAGGGTAACGGTGAGTGGCGCCACCAGATTTTTGGAAAGCGATCAGGGTGACGCGGCAAGTATTGTTCCAAATTCACTGGTTCCTCGGAATCACGGCCGGCTTCGTGCTGGCAGTCATGGGTTTGACCGGCGCCACGCTGAGTTTCGAGAACGAGATCATGCGCGCCCTCAGCCCGGGCATCGTCACGCTCTCCCACGCCACCGGCCCCGCCCTCTCGCCCGACGAAGTGATCGCCCGCGCCGCCGCCCAGCGCCCCGGCCAGGCCGTGGAGCGTTTGAACGTGGAGAGCGATCCCGCCGCGGCCTGGACCGTCCAGTTCGCGGCCCGGGAAGGTGAGCGGCGCGGCGAGCGCAGCTATGTCGACCCGCATAGTGGCATGCTGCTGGGCCAGGCGACCGGCGCGGGCTTCTTCCGCACGATCGAGAACCTGCACCGCTGGCTGGCCCTGCCCGGCGGCCCCAATGGCATCGGCCGCCAGATCACGGCCTTCTCGGCGATCTCGCTGGTGTTCTTCGCCATTTCCGGTCTCTATTTGCGCTGGCCGCGTCGCACGTTCGACTGGCGGGCCTGGCTCGTGCTCGATCTCAGGAAGAGCGGCCGCAATCTCTATCGCGCGCTCCATGCCGTCATCGGCGGCTGGGTGGCCCTGGTCTATCTGCTCAGCGCCATGACCGGCCTCTGGTGGTCCTACGACTGGTACCGCCAGGGCGTGCTCTACACCCTCACCGGCAAGACCAGCCGCGAGGAAGGCGGACACGGCGGCGCAAAGCCCGACCATGCCGAGGACCCCGCAGCCCCGCCGCGCCTCCTGCGCGCCTGGCCCACCGTGATGACCGCCATGGACGGCCGCTACAGCTCCATTTCCGTCACGCTGCCAGAAGGGCACGAACCCGCGACGTTCCGGGTCCTGCTGGCCGATGCCCGCCACGACCGCATGACCGACGATCTCAAGGTGGACCTTGCGACGGGCAAGCTCGTCAAGGCGGACCGCTATGCCGACCGCAATCTCGGCAAGGTCATCACCACCAGCATGTACGAGCTGCACCGCGGCGCCTTCTTCGGCATCGGCGGACGCATCCTGCTCCTGCTGACCAGCCTGACGATGCCCCTGTTCACCGTCACCGGCCTGCTGCTCTATCTCGCCCGCCGCAAGCGCAAACGCGCCCTGGCGGAAGTGGCCGAAGCGGCGGCGAGCCAGCCCGCAGGCAACCCCGGCGCCGCGGGCGGGATCGGCGACATGCTGATCGCCTTCGCCAGCCAGACCGGCGGCGCCGAGCGTCTCGCCCGGCAGACCGCCTCGGCACTGGGCGGCGCGCGCGTGCTGCCGCTTTCGGCCGTGGACGAAGGCGTGCTCTCCGAAGTCGACCGCGCGCTCTTCGTGGTCAGCACGTATGGTGAAGGCGAACCGCCGGACCCGGCGCGCCGCTTCGCGCGCCAGACCATGGCGACGCCTCCCGGCGCCGATCATCTCGAATATGCCGTGCTGGCGCTGGGTGACCGCGAATATCCCGAGTTCTGCGCCTTCGGCCATTCGGTAGACCGCTGGCTCCATGCCGGCGGCGCCCGCCGCCTGTTCGACATGATCGAGGTCGACGGTGACGACACCGACGCCCAGCGCCAGTGGCAGCAGCAGCTCGCCGCGCTCGGCGCCGAGCCGGACATGCCGGACTGGGAACCTGCCGCCTATTCCCGCTGGCGGCTGGCCTACCGGCGCCGGCTCAACGCCGGAAGTGCCGGCGGCCCCGCCTTCCTCGTCAGTCTGGAGCCCTGCGACGGCAGCGCTGCCTGGCAGGCCGGCGACATTGCCGAAGTGCTCCCCGGCGCCAACGATCCCGCCCGCGTCGCGGCCTATCTGGCTCACTGCGGCCTGGCCGGGTCGGAGATGGCGAGGGGCCAGCCGCTGGCCCACCACCTCGCCCTGGCGCTGATTCCCGACCATCCCGTCGCCACTGCAGAGGAACTTCTGGCGGCGCTGCGCCCGCTGCCTCACCGCGAATATTCGATTGCATCGATCCCGGCGGACGGCCGCCTCGACCTGCTGATCCGGCAAGTCGAACGAACCGACGGCACCCTGGGACTGGGCTCGGGCTGGCTAACGCATTTCGCCCCGCTCGGCAGCGAAATCGCCCTGCGGCTGCGCGGCAATGAAGGGTTCCACGCGCCCGTGGCCGGCCCTGCCGGACCGCGGCGGATGATCCTGATCGGCAACGGGACGGGCCTTGCCGGGCTGCGCGGCCATTTGCGCGCTTCCGAAGCGGCTGGGCGCGGCGGTCACTGGCTGCTGTTCGGTGAGCGCAATCGCGATCACGACGCCCTGCTGCCTGACGAGATCGAGCACTGGCTGGCACGCGGCACCCTCACCCGGCTCGACCGCGCCTGGTCACGCGATGCCGACTGCGGGCGCTACGTCCAGCACCTCTGCGCCGAGGCCGAAGCCGACTTGCGCGATTGGGTGGAGAACGGCGCGGCGATCATGGTCTGCGGCAGCCTTCAGGGCATGGCCCCCGCCGTCGACGCCGCATTGCGCGCGGCGCTTGGCGACGAGCGCCTGGAAGGGATGGCCGAAGCCGGGCTCTACCGCCGCGACATCTATTGAGGCCCCGGCCCGGAGAAACATTCCGAAACGCGTGGGACACCAACAGGAAGCCGGTTCCTGAGCAATATGCGGTTCGTCAACGCAAGCGGAAAGGAACCGGCGATGGTCCGTAGGCGTAACATGGCTCCGGGGTGGCTGCTGCCGCTCCTGCTGGTCGGATCGATGGTCGCGGCCGCAATCGCCGTCGCTTTCGTCTCGACCGTGGAGTGAAGGATTCGCCGGTGGTGAAACACGCCAGGAGTCCCGATTGCCCCATAGTACGCCTCTCGTCGCAACGGTCGTCGCCGGTCTGGTCGCCGCCTTCGCGATGGGCGCTCTTGCCCACCGGCTGAGGATATCGCCGGTCGCCGGCTATCTCTTCGCCGGAGTGCTGGTCGGCCCCTTCACGCCGGGCGTCGTGGCGGACAGCGCGCTGGCGAACGAACTGGCGGAGTTGGGCGTGATCCTGCTGATGTTCGGCGTCGGCCTGCACTTTTCCGTCCGCGACCTGCTCTCGGTCCGCAAGATTGCCGTGCCCGGTGCCGTGCTCCAGATCGCCTTCGCCACCGCGCTGGGAGCGGGGCTGGCGACCTGGCTCGGTTGGAACCTTGCCGGCGGCCTGGTGTTCGGCCTTGCGCTGTCGGTGGCCAGTACCGTGGTGCTGCTGAGAGCGATGCAGGTCGGCAAGCTGATGGACACCGAACGCGGCCGCATCGCGGTCGGCTGGCTGATCGTCGAGGATCTGGCCATGGTCCTCGTTCTCGTGCTGCTGCCCGCGCTCGCCGGCCTGGCCAACGGACGCGCGCAATCGGGCATGGAACTGGCGTGGATGATCGGCCTGACCCTGGCGAAAGTCGGCGGCTTCATCGCACTCATGCTGATCGTCGGCAAGCGGGTGATCCCGGCCGCGCTGCACTGGGCCGCCCATACCGGCTCGCGTGAGCTGTTCCGCCTCGCGGTCCTGGCGATCGCACTGGGCGTCGCGTTCGGAGCGGCCTACGTCTTCGACGTCTCCTTCGCGCTGGGCGCCTTCTTCGCCGGCATGGTCATGGGCGAGAAGCAGCTCAGCCGCCGCGCCGCCGAAGAGACTTTGCCGCTGCGCGACGCTTTCGCCGTACTGTTCTTCGTCTCGGTCGGCATGTTGTTCGACCCGGCGGTGGTGGTGGAGCATGGCGGCGCGGTTCTGGCCACGGTGCTGATCGTCATCCTCGGCAAATCCCTGGCCGCCATCGCCATCGTGCGGTTCTTCGGCCACTCGCTGCATACCGCGCTGACGGTCGCCGCCGGTCTCGCCCAGATCGGCGAGTTCTCCTTCATGCTGGCCGCGCTGGGCGTCAAACTTGGCGTCCTGCCCGAAGAGGGGCGCGACCTCATCCTGGCCGGTGCGATCTTCTCGATCTTCGCCAATCCCCTGCTCTTCCGCTGGCTGGCCGGGCGGCACAGCATCGTCAAGTCCGTGGCCGCGTCGGAGAGTGCAAGACGCGCGCCGTCCGCAGCCGGAGAGCGCGTGGTGCTGGTCGGCTACGGCCGGGTCGGACGGCTGGTGGCGGAAGGCATCTCCGGCGAGGCCCGCCAGATGGTCATCGTGGAAGAACGCGCCGACCTGGCCCGTTCGGCGCGGGAGATCGGCCATGAGGTGGTGGAGGGAAATGCCTCCAGCATGGATATTCTCGAAGAAGCGGGCATCGGCGAAGCCACGCGGTTGATGATCGCCATACCGGAAGGTTTCGAAGCCGGCGTGATCGCCCAGCATGCCCGTCAGCGAAATCCCGACATCCAGATCCTCGCTCGGGCGCATTCCGACGAGGAGGTCGATCACCTCGAAAAGATCGGCGCGGACCATGTCGTGATGGGTGAACGCGAGATCGCCCGCCGCCTGCTGGAGCTTCTGCAATCGTCGCGGCGCCAGGGCAGCGGCGAGCCCGCCTGAATGCGGCGCCAGTTCCTCCATTTGGCTGATCGCTGGGCGGGAATGGTGAATTTCTCCTAAGCTATCCGAAGCGGCCCTGCAAAAGCGTGTTAGCTGCCGGCGCCATACGGCGTAGCGCTTCGAAAATCTGGTGAGGGCGGGCCATCCTCAAGAGCGGCTTAACAGCCCGCGACGTTCCTGTACTTTCATGACTGGGGCGGAATGCGGAGATAAGTCATGGAAAAGCCCAAAATCTTCAATGGACCGGAAGGAGAGAGCGATCGCCGCTCGTTCCTGACCGCCTGCGGTAAATATTCGCTGCTGGTGCCGCCAACCATGACCATGCTCCTGTCCACGACACTAACTTCGCCCGCCATCGCCAAGTCCGGCGGACATGCCGGCGGCGGAAACGGCGGCGGTGGAGCCGGCGGTGGCGGTGGCGGCGGGGGAGGAGCCGGGGGCGGTGGCGGAGGTGGTGGCGGCGGAGGTGGTGGCGGCGGAGCCGGTGGAGGCGGCGGCGCGGGCGGTCCCGTCGCCCGCGTGGACGACATCTGCAACACAGGCGAATCCTCGACCGAGACACTCGGAGACCGCACCCAGCTTGCCGCCAATCAGGATCTGGAGGTCCGCGCGCGGACGTGGAAAGCCACATGCTGCAGCGATCCGGAACCGAAGGCGCGCAGCCGTCCTTTCCTTGCCCGGGTGCAAGCCAAGTTCGGCAAGGCGCCGGGCCGGGTTCCCAATTCGTCCTGCCAGCGCGTCTGACAGGATGATTGCTACCTGAGCAGGCCCGGCGTTTTCTAGCGTTCGCGCATCGCTTCAGCTGCCTTGTTGATGGGCTTCATGAGGTACTGCAGGATCGTCTTCCGCCCGGTCCTGATCTCCACGGTCGACACCATGCCGGGCATGATCGCGTATTCATGGCCGTTCTTGGCGCGCAAGGTCGAACGCTGGGTCCGCACATAGACACGGTAATAGACCTGATCGCGATGGACCTCGTCCTGGAGCGTATCGGGGGAAATGCGATCGACCGTCCCGGCCAGGGTGCCGTAGATCGAGGGATCGTATGCGGTGATCTTCACCGTCGCAGGCTGCCCCGGACGGATGAAGGCGATGTCCCTCGGCTGCACGCGGGATTCGATCAGGAGCTGGTCCTCCAACGGCACGATTTCCATCAGCGAACCGCCCGGCTGGATCACGCCGCCGATGGTGGTCACTTCTAGGTTCTTCACGATGCCGCGAACGGGTGAATAGAGGATCGTGCGGTCCAACTGGTCGCGGCGACCGCCGATGACCTGGGTGACCTGGTCCAGTTCCGCCCGCGCTTTCGCATAGTCCGCGCTGGCATCGATGACGTATTGGTTGCGCATTGAATCGAGCTTGGCCTGTATCTCGTTCTCCTGCCGGCGAAGCTGGATGATCTCCACCTGGTTCGCAGCGCCCAGATCGACGAGCGGCTCGGTCATGGCCAGCTGGCGGCGGGTCAGGGCCAGAGACTGCCGCATGCTGGCCGTCGCGACATCAAGGTTCTGGCGCCGCGATCGCATCAGCTCCAGCTCGCGCGCCATGAGACCGGGGGTATCCTTGACCGACGCGGGAAAGTTGGGACTGCCACCGCTGATTTCAGCCTCCAGCCGCGCGGCGGTCGCCTCCAGCGCCCGCGCTTTCGCCTCCGCCTCGCCCAGCATCGAACTGAAGCGCGCGCGGTCAAGCGTGGCGAGCTTTTCATGGGGGCGGACAATATCGCCTTCATGCACGAAGATGCCGTTGACGATCCCGCCCTCAAGGCTCTGGATCACCTGCGAGCGCGACGGCGGCGTGACTTTGCCGGAACCGACCGTCACTTCGTCCAGCACGCCGAAATAGCTCCAGACCAGGAAGGCTAGGATGCCCACCGAGAGGATCGGGATGATCCGCAGCCGCCCCACGGTTCGCAGCCACCGGCTGTCTTCCTCTCCGCGCAGGCCCTCGAGCAGGCCGCCGCCGGCAATCGCGCTTGTGGGGTTACCGGCGGTCATACCTGCTTCTCCCTGATCCCGGCCGGTCCGGCCAGGGCGCCGAGCACTTTCTCCTTCGGCCCATCCAGCGCGATGCGGCCGGAGTCTATGACGACGATACGGTCGACCAGTTCGAGCAGACCCGGCCGATTGGTGGTGACCACCAGCGTGCGGCCGCGCAGCCATTGCCCAAGGTTGGCGACGAGCGCCCGCTCGCTGATGTCGTCGAGCGGGGCGGAAGGCTCGTCGAGCAGGAGGATGTTGCTATTGCGCAGCAGGGCGCGGGTCAGGAGCAACGTCTGCCTTTGCCCGCCAGACAGCCCGGCGCCGCCCTCCTGCAGCAGCAGGTCGAGACCTTGCGGCTGGTTCTGCACGAGCGGCAGCCCCCCGGTGACGGCCAGAGCGTGGAGGATCTGTTCGTCGTTCACGCCCGGCGCGCCGATCAGCAGGTTTTCGCGGATGGTGCCCAGGAAGAGCTGCGCGCCCTGCCCCAGATAGGCCGTGTCGCGGCGGACATCGACGGGGTTGATAAGCGTCAGGTTCGTCCCGTCCAGGAGCACTTCGCCGCTGGTCGGCCAGGCGAGGCCCGACAGCAAGCGGAGCAGCGTGGACTTGCCCGCCCCGATCCGGCCGAGGAATGCCACGCGCTCCCCGGCGCGGATCGACAGACGCTCCACTTTCAGTGCAAGCGGGCCATCGGGATCGTAAGCGTATGTCAAATCCTTGATTTCATAGTAGCCGTTGAGCGTCGCCCGGCGCAGCAGGCCGCGCTCGGGATCGTGGTCCACCGGCTTGTCGAACAGATCCTCCAACCCGGTCATCGCCACTTTGGCATTCTGCCAGCGGGTGAATATCTGCCCGAACGGCACGAACAGGACCAGTGCGCGGCTGGTGAGGATCGAACAGGCGATCAGCGCGCCCATCGTCATGTCGCCTTCCATGACCTTGAAGGCGCCCGCCACGACGACGGCCGTATAGGCGAGTTGCTGAAGCGTCTGCGTCCAGTTGACGAAAAGCGCGGAAAGGAAGCGCTGTTCGGCACCGACACGGGTGCCGGCAAGGGTCAGGCGTTCCCAAAGCGACTGGAAACGGGCTTCGGCCTGTGCCGACTTGATCTCGTCGATCCGTTCGATCGATTCGACCAGGATCGCGTTGCGCAGCGCCCCTTCCCGCATGCCTTCGGTGGCGAGACGGGCCAGCGGGCGCTGAAGCAGCAGTCCCGGCAGCAGGATCAGGACAGCCGCGCCGATCAGCACGAAGGTCAATTGTCCCGCCAGGAAGGCGAAGAGCACCAGGAACAGCAGGATGAACGGCAGGTCGATCATCGCCGAAACGGTGGTGGACGTCAGCATTTCGCGTATCTGCTCGACATCGCGCAACTGGGCGATCAGCGCGCCGGTCGAGCGCGGACGGGCATCGTTGCGGATGTCCAGCGCGCGGGCGAAAATGCGCGAGGAAATGGCGATGTCGGCGCGCCGGCCGATGCGGTCCACCAGTTGGACGCGCGCCGTGCGCAGCAACAGTTCCAGGAACAGCGCCAGCCCGGTCCCCAGCGCCAGCACCCATAGCGTGGGGACGGACTGGGCCGGGATCACCCGGTCCCACACCTGCATGGCGAAGAGCGAGGTCGCGAACGTGAGGAGATTGCCGAAGACCGAGCCGAGCACAACTTCGCCATAGCCGCGCCGGTCGGCCATGATGATGTCCCACAGCCAGGACCGCGAAGGTGCCCGCAGGAATTCGTCCAGCCGGGCGTCGCGCGAACGCGTGGAGAGCGGCTCCACGAAACCGACGCGGCCGGTGGTGCGGCCGCGGAACGCGTCGAGCGACAGTTCCACGGGCGCATCGTGCCGCATTCCGGGCATGGACACGCGCACGCCCAGCCCGTCCCGGGCGTGAAGGATCGCCGTGCTCTGGTCGTTGAGTTCGACGATGGCCGGGAGCAGCAGTTGCGGCACGTCGTCAACGCGCATGTTCACGATCTGGAAGTCCAGCCCCGAGAGGCGCGCGGCGTGAACCAGGGTCTTCTCGGCGTCCAGGCCTTCGGACCAGTAGAGGCGTTTCGCCAGTTCCTGCGCGCCCACCGGCACGCCTTTCAGAGTGCCGAGGGCCGCGACGGCGGCGGTCCAGGGCGGCTGGACGATATCGGCGCTGTCAGCCATCGAAGTCTTCCTCCTCACGCAGGCGGGCAGGCAGGCCGAGCGAAGGCCGCAGGGTGCCGCTGACGTTTTCGAAACGGACGCGCGCTTCCATGATGTCGTATTGCGCAGCGATGCGCGAACTGGCTGCGCGGTAGATCTCAAGCTGGGTGTTCAGCAGTTCCGTAAGGGTGCGCTTGCCCAGCTTGTATTCCTCGAAGAAGATGCGGCTGGCGGTGACAGCCTGCTCTTCCTGGCGGGAATAGGCCGAGATGCGGGCCTGCCCGGCGCGGATTTGCTGGCGGGCCGAAAGCGCCTTGCCCCGTGCTTCCAGCACCGCGGAGTCGCGCGCCGCCTCGGCCCCGCGGCGATCTTCCTCTGCGGCCTCGATCAGGTAGTGGTTGCTGCGGCGATAGAGGTCTCCGGTAACGGTCACCATCCCCGCGAAGGAATTGTCGCGCGTGTTGTAGGTGTAGTTGTTGCGCGTGTAGCCGAGCTGGAGGCCCAGCCGGGGGTAGCGTTCGGCCTTGGCCTGGCCGATCTTCGAGGCGGCGGCATGTTCGGCCTGTTCCGTGGCCACCACCGCGGGCAGCTTGTCATAGTCCGGCTCGTCGTCGCCCGTCTCGAAGCGGGATATCTGTGCGGTCGGGTCCTCATAGCTCTGCGGAAGATCGCCGATGAGATTGAGCAGGCCGGACTGCGCGACGGCGAGCGAGGTTTCCGCCTGGATCGCCTCTCCCCGGGCGCTTTCCACCCGGACATCGGCGAGCATGAGGTCCGACTTGTCGGACACGCCGGCGTTGACCCGCAGGCCGATCAGGTGGCGCAGCCGTTCCAGCTCCT
>Ga0160437_1000138_pt1 | contig 41862 bp, 43 predicted proteins | sample HID1975I_E0MG_FD_108227 | JGI IMG/M metagenome (GOLD analysis project Ga0160437, IMG submission 108227) | Enriched soil microbial communities from UW Madison campus, WI, USA - HID1975I_E0 MG | ecosystem: Environmental > Terrestrial > Soil > Unclassified | place: USA: Madison, Wisconsin... | reverse complement strand
GGCGTGGCCGCGGGCAGGTTGTCGAGCTGCAGCACCAGGCATTCGGCCAGGTCGCGCGCGCCGATGCCGACCGGGTCCAGGCGCTGCACCTGGCGCAGCACGGCCAGGACTTCGTCGGGCGTGCATCGGGTTTCGGGCAGCAGTGACTGGGCGATGGCGTCCAGAGGCTCGCGCAGGTAGCCATCGTCGTCGATCGCGTCGATCAGCATCAGGCCGATGCGGCGGTCGCGTTCGGACAGGTGGGTCAGGTGCAGCTGCCAGGACAGGTGGTCCTGCAGCGAGTCGGTCTGCACCATGCGGTCGGTCGGGTCGCCGCCATCCTCGCCGTTCCAGCCGCGCGATTCCTGCCAGGCCTCGCCGGCGGGGCTCCAGTCGTCGTCGCGGAAGTCGTTGTCGCCGGACTCGCCGTCGGCGGGTGTTTCGGTGGAGGCCGGCGCGCCGTCGTCGGCGACGCGCAGCGGTTCGGATTCGTCCCAGTCGAGCAGCGGGTTGCTTTCGACCGCGGCGTTGATCTCGGCTTCCAGTTCCAGCGTCGACAGCTGCAACAGGTGCAGCGCCTGGCGCAGCTGCGGCGTCAGGACGAGCTGTTGACCCAGCGATGTCTGGAGGCGTGGCTTCATCTTCCCCTGCGGCCCATGCCGATACTGGAACCCGAGCACGGCCATCCTACCTGCCATTCATGGCGGGGCAGACGCCTCGCCGGCATCCGCCGGCTGCGTCCTTCACCTGCTACAGGCGGAAGGAATCCCCCAGGTAGACGCGACGCACGTCAGGATTGGCCAGCAGCGCGTCCGGAGCCCCCTGCGCGAGCACGCCGCCTTCGCTGAGGATATACGCGCGGTCGCAAATGCCCAAGGTCTCGCGGACGTTGTGGTCGGTGATCAGCACGCCGATGCCGCGGTTCTTGAGGTGGCGGACGATGCGCTGGATCTCGCCGACCGAAATCGGGTCGACGCCGGCGAACGGCTCGTCGAGCAGCATCAGCCGCGGGTTGGCGGCCAGCGCGCGCGCGATCTCGACCCGGCGGCGCTCGCCGCCGGACAGGCTGGCACCGATCTGCTCGGCCACGTGCGCGACCTGCAGTTCGTCCATCAGGCTGGACAGCTCGCGCTCGCGCGCCTCGTGGTCGAGGTCGTCGCGCAGTTCCAGCACCAGGCGGATGTTGTCGGCCACGCTGAGCTTGCGGAACACCGAGGCTTCCTGCGGCAGGTAGCCGACACCGAGGCGGGCGCGGGTGTACATGGGCTCGGCGGTGATGTCGCGGCCGTCGAGCACGATCTCGCCTTCGTCGGCCGGGACCAGGCCGACGATCATGTAGAAGCAGGTGGTCTTGCCGGCGCCGTTGGGACCGAGCAGGCCGACGACCTCGCCGGCATCGAGCGTCAGCCCGAAGTCGCGCACGACCTCGCGCGAGCGGTAGCGCTTGCGCAGTCCCTTGGCGACCAGCATCAGTTGTCGTCCTGGCCGGCGGGCTCTGGCGTGGGTTCGGCCTTTTCGGGCGTGGCCTTGCCGTTGCCGGCGGACTTGTTCTTCGGTTCGAAGGTCATGTTGACGCGGCCGCCGCCGGCGGCGGCACCGCTCTGCACCTGCCCGGTGGCCATGTTGTAGACGATGCGTTCGCCGGAGATGCTGCCCTTGCCCGGCTGCTTGACCACGGCGTTGCCGCTGAAGACGACGGTGTCGCGGTTCTGGTCGTAGTCGATCTGCGCCGCGGTGGCGTTCATCCAGCCGCCGTCGTCCATCTGCTGCTTCATCTGCACCGGCGAGCCGGTGAGCTTGATGACCTGCTGGTCGCCGCCACGGCGCAGGTCCGCCTTCGACGACTTGATGTCGAGCGTCCCCTGCGAGATGTGGACGTTGCCGGTCAGGATGCAGGGGCCCGAGTCGTCGACCGAGCAGTCGCTGGCGTCGGCGGACACGTTCATGCGCTGGTTGCGGTCCGAGGACTTGGCCCAGGCGCTGCCCGCGGCCACGCATGCCAGGGCGGCGAGGAGTGGCAGGGTGCTAGCGACGCGTCGGTTCATGGCTCATGCTGACCTTGGAAAGGAGCTCGATGCGATTGGTGGCCAGGTCGGCCCGCATTCCGGTGCCCCGCATTGTAGAGGCGGGGCTGGTGACGGTCACCAGAACCGGTGACGTGGCCTCGTCCTTGTCGGGGAATATGTTCAGCTGCTCGGTCTTCATCACCGTCGGGCGCGCGTCCGAGGGCGGGCTGGTGGCCTCGACCTTGCCGCGCAGGCGCACTTCGCTGTTGTCGGCGGCGACCCAGCCGGTCTTCGAGCGCAGCTGCCAGCGCTGGCCTTCGTTGTCCGGGATCAGGAACAGCGGCGTTGCGATCGACAGGGTCTTGTCGTCGGGGCTGCGGGTCAGTTCCGGCGCGCGCAGCATGAACGCCTCCTTGCCCTGCTTGTCGAGCGCGACCAGTTCGAAATCGTGCAGCACGTAGTCGGGGCGCGCGGGGCCGGTGTCGGCGACCGGCTGGGTCGCGCGCTGGCGCCACGCCGACCAGCCGGTGATGCCGGCGGCGACCAGCAGGACGAGGGTGAGGACGCCGCGCCAGCTCATGGCGCGTCCGCCGCGGCCAGCAGTGCGTCGAGGTGGCCCTGCGCCGACAGCAGCAGGTCGCACAGTTCGCGCGCCGCGCCCTCGCCGCCGCGGGCCGCGGTGCACCAGCGCGCCCGCTCGCGCGCCCAGGCGTGCGCGCTGGCCGGGGCCACCGACAGGCCCACCGCGCGCATGATCCGCAGGTCGGGCAGGTCGTCGCCCATGAACGACACCTGCTCCAGGGTGATGCCGAGCTCGGTCGCCAGCCCCTGGACGCAGCCGAACTTGTCGCCGATGCCCACGCAGGAGCGCACGCCCAGGTCGCGCGCCCGGTGCGAGGCGGCTGCGCTGTTGCGCGCGGTGACGAACGCAACCTCGATGCCAGACTTGCGCAGCAGCGCCAGGCCCTGGCCGTCGAGCACGCTGAAGGCCTTGGCCTCGCGGCCGTCGGCGTCGAACCACAGGCGCCCGTCGGTCAGCGTGCCGTCGACGTCGAAGCAGGCCAGCCGGATCCTGGCGGCGCGGTCGATGATGTCGGCGGGGATGGCGTGGCTGGGCATGCAGTTGGCTTCTTGTCCGTGGCGAGTGTTGGCGTCGTGCGGTGAAAGACGGGCTCCGCGACGGGGCCCGCGCGGCAGGAATCCCGAATCCCCGCAGTTAAACCACCCGCGCGCGCAACAGGTCGTGAATGTTGAGGGCGCCGACCACGCGGCGTTCGCGGTCGAGCACCAGCAGCATGGTGATCTTGCGGTCTTCCATCAGCCGCGCCGCCTCGCTGGCCAGTGCGTCGGCCTCGATCACCACCGGCGAGCGCGTCATCACGTCGGCGATGCGCGCGCGGTGCACGTCGATGGCCGGATCGGCCAGCGTGCGGCGCAGGTCGCCGTCGGTGTACAGGCCCACCAGACGGTCATCGCCGTCGACGATCGCGGTCATGCCCAGGCGCTTGCGGCTCATCTCCATCAGCGCGTCGGCCAGCGATGCATCGGCGGCGACGCGCGGGATTTCGTCGCCGGCGTGCATCACGTCGCGGATGTGCAGCAGCAGCCGGCGGCCCAGCGATCCGGCCGGGTGCGAGCGGGCGAAATCGTCGGCGGTGAAGCCGCGTGCCTCCAGCAGCGCGACCGCCAGCGCATCGCCCATCGCCATCGATGCGGTGGTGCTGGACGTCGGCGCCAGGTGCAGCGGGCAGGCCTCGGTCGGCACGCTCACGTCCAGGTGCACGTCGGCCTCGCGCGCGAGCATGGACTGCGGGCGTCCGGTCATCGCCAGCAGCGGGTTGCCCTGGCGCTTGAGCACCGGCAGCAGCATCAGGATTTCGTCCGACTCGCCGGAGTACGAAATCGCCAGCACCACGTCGGCGTCGGTGATCATGCCCAGGTCGCCGTGCCCGGCCTCGCCCGGATGCACGTAGAACGCCGGCGTGCCGGTAGAGGCCAGGGTGGCGGCGATCTTGCGCGCCACGTGCCCGGACTTGCCCATGCCGATGCAGACCACGCGCCCGCGGCAGGCGAGCAGCACGCGGCAGGCGCGGGAGAAATCGCCGTTGATACGGCCGCTGACCGCCTCCAGCCCGCGGGCTTCGGTGTCGAGCACGCGGCGGCCGCTGGCGGCCAGCGTCGCGTCGTCGATGGTGGGGGATACCGTGCTGTCGGCCATATCGAAGCCGGGGCCTTTCCGTTAGGCTAATCCGCTCATTTTATGCGCTCGAGGCCGCAAAAGCCCGCCTGCCGGCACCCTGGCTCATGCGGGCTTCACGAGCGCAATCCGACGAGGAGCAGGAATTGGACATCGATACCATCCGCCAGCTGATCGAACAGGGCCTGCCCGGCGCACGGGTTGCCGTGCGCGGCGACGACGGCGTGCACTTCGAGGCGCTGGTCGTTTCCGAGGCGTTCGACGGCAAGCTGCCGCTGGCCCGGCACCGGCTGGTCTACGCCACCCTGGGCGAACGGATGGGCGGCGAGATCCACGCCCTGGCCCTGCGCACGCTGACCCCCGCCGAGTACGCGGCGCGCGGGGCGGAGGGCTGATGCAGAAGATCATCGTCAGCGGCGGCCTGCCGCTCGACGGCGAGGTCGCCGTCTCGGGCGCCAAGAACGCCGTCCTGCCGATCCTGTGCGCCACCCTGCTGGCCGACGGGCCGGTCACCATCGGCAACGTGCCCGAGTTGCATGACGTACGGACGACGCTGCGCCTGCTGGCAGAGCTGGGCGCCGGCATCATCGTCGAGGACGGCGCCGACCTGCAGGTCGACCCGCGCACCGTGCGCAGCCACGTCGCGCCCTACGAACTGGTCAAGACCATGCGCGCCTCGGTGCTGGTGCTGGGCCCGCTGCTGGCCAGGTACGGCGCGGCCGAAGTCTCGCTGCCGGGCGGCTGCGCGATCGGCTCGCGGCCGGTCGACCTGCACATCCGCGCGCTGGAGGCGCTGGGCGCCAGGATCAGCGTGGAACACGGCTTCATCAAGGCCAGCGCGGACCGGCTGCGCGGCGGCAAGGTCGCCTTCGACATCGTCAGCGTCGGCGCGACCGAGAACGTGCTGATGGCCGCGACCCTGGCCGAAGGCACGACGGTGATCGAAAACGCCGCGAAGGAGCCGGAAATCGTCGATCTCGCCGATTGCCTGGTGGCGATGGGCGCGGACATCGAGGGCGCCGGCAGCGAACGCATCGTGGTGCATGGCGTCGAGCGCCTGCGCGGCGGCAGCCATCGCGTCGTCGCCGACCGCATCGAGACCGGCACCTTCCTCGTGGCCGCGGCAATGACCGGTGGTCACGTCACCGCCACCCACGCGCGTCCCGGGACGCTGGATGCCGTGCTCGACAAGCTGGTGGAGGCGGGCGCCGACGTCGGCACCCGCGGCGACCGCATCACCGTCGACATGCGCGGCCGCCGGCCGAAGGCGGTGGACATCACGACCGCGCCGCACCCGGGTTTCCCCACCGACATGCAGGCCCAGTTCATGGCCATGAACTGCATTGCCGAAGGCGTTTCCACCATCGACGAGACGATTTTCGAGAACCGCTTCATGCACGTGCAGGAACTGGCCCGCCTGGGCGCCGAGATCCACGTCGAAGGCAGCCGCGCGATCGTCACCGGCGTGCCCAAGCTCAGCGGCGCACCGGTGATGGCGACCGACCTGCGCGCCTCGGCATCGCTGATCCTCGCCGGCCTTGTGGCCGAGGGCGAGACCACCATCGACCGCATCTACCACCTCGACCGCGGCTACGAGAACATCGAGGGCAAGCTGTCGGGGCTGGGCGCGAAGATCCGGAGGGTCGACTGAGCATGCCATCCATCGGTCGCCCGTCGGGAGTCCCGCTGCGCCGCAAAGTGCTGTTCGGCGCGCTTGCGCTGCTGGTGCTGTACTCGGGCTGGGCCTGGCATGCGGGCCTGGCGTTCACCGCCGGCATCGCGGCCGAGGACATGGACTGGAACGGCGACGGCCGGGTGTCGACGCAGGAAACCCTGCAGTCCTGGTATGCCGTGACGGTGCGCAGCAGGCGGGAAGGGCATCGCCATTGCAACAGCTTCTACTGGCGCGGCCACGAGGACGGGGAACCGATCCGGGTCGACTGCAGGACGAGCTTCGGGGAGTCCGACTGAGGTCGGACTCCGTGGTTTGCCGAAGGCTGGGACCAAGGACAGGGGTCAGGGCCGGCAGGAGGCTGCAAGCAGCGTCGTCATGAACTGTCATCCCGAGCGCAGCGAGGGATCTTTTTTTGCCCTCCCAGCAGATCCCTCGCTGCGCTCGCGATGACAGCCGTTTTTCTCGCTTTGATCTTGCTTTTGATCTTGCCCTTCGCTTCTGAAGGCCCCACCGCACCTCGGCATGCCTGCAGACCCGGAGGGCGCTGCACATGGACGTGCAGCGTTTTTCTATGGGACAGGATGTCCCGTAGAAAAATCCCTTTACCAGTGAATAGCCGGGTTTGCTGTGGACACAAAGCGTTTTTCTTTGCTTCCGTTTCTTTTGACGCTCATCAAAAGAAATGAAGTCGCCGAAGGCGAAAGCTTCTGACGTTTGCACTTATGGCTTTTGGGTGTTTGCGCCCGCCAGGCATGTCAGCCAAGGCAAGATCAAAGGCATTTCGCCCGCTACGCGGCCAAAGCCAAGGCCGGGCTACTGCACCGACTGGATCCGCAGGTCGATCTCGTCCTTGCCATCCTTGCGCTGCAGGATGCGCGCCGGGACCGGGATGCCTTCGACCACCCAGGCAATGGTTTCCTTGTTGCCGTTCCTGTTCGACACCTTGGTCGCGGTGTGGGTCTTGCCGCCGACGGTGATCTCGTCCTTGCCGACGACCTTGTAAGCCAGCGTCTTGACCCGGCCGTCCTCGACCATGCGGTACTGCAGCGGCTTGCCGGCGGGCACGTCGCGCGCGAGTTCCAGGTTGAGCAGGAGCGCGTCGACGTCGCCGGCCTGCAGCTTCACCGGACCGGCGCGGTCGGCCTTGACGTCGCCGCTCCAGGTGGCCACGCCCTTGTCCCAGTCGTAGGTCGCTTTCTTGTCGGTCTTCTTGATCAGCAGCATCGACGAGTCGGTGCCCGACAGCGGGCGCCACTTGCCGTCACGGTCCTCGAACACGGTGCTCTGGTTGAGCTGGATGCCGTTGCTGCCGATGCTCAGGGTGTACTTCCAGCGGTCGTTGCCCTGCGACTCGAGCGTCATCCTGCCGTTGCCCTGCAGGCCCATGTAGCTGGCCTGGTAGCTGGCGGAGAACGGCTCGACCGCGAGCGCGGACGTGCTGGCCAGCGCGAACAGCGCCGCGCCGAGGAGGAGAGGCTTCTTGATGCCGGTGGTTTTCATCATCATTGGGTTCCCTGGTATTCGATCAGGCGCAGGTCGATGCCGTCCCTGCCGTTTTCGCGCTGGAGCATGCGCACCGGCGTCGGCACGCCGTTGACGACCCAGAAGATCGTCTCATCGTTGCCGCCGTTGACGCGTGAAACGCGCATCGCGGTGTAGCTCAGCCCGGCGACCTCGACCGTCTCGGTCTCGTCGGCGACCTGGTAGATATGGTCGCGCACGCGGCCGCCGTCGACGAAGTGGTACTGCAGCCGCGCGCCGGGGCGGGCGTCGCGGATCACCGCGAGGTTGATCAGCAGGCCGCTCATGTCGCCTTCGTGCAGGACGATCGGCTTGCTGCGTTCGTCCTTGATGCTGCCCTGCCACTGCGCGGTGTGCGTGTCCCAGTCGTAGACGCCGTTGATCTTCTTGCCCAGGAACAGGCCCTTGCGGACCGTGCTCTGGGTGAGCGGGCGGAACTGGCCGCCGATGTCGTCGAACACCGTGCTCTGCTGGATGTTGAGCCCGAGGATGCCGGCGAAGCCGCGGTTGCCCTTGATGCCCAGGTCGACGCGCCACTGCTGGCCGCCGTTGTGCACGACCTGCATGGTGGCGTTGCCGGCCAGGTCGCCCTTGTTGTACGCCTCGTAGGTGGCAACGAAGGGTTCCAGCGCGGGCCGCGGCGTTTCTTCCGCGGTTTGCGCGGCCGTCTGCGCCAGCTGTGGCGCGGCTGCCTCCTGCGCATGGGCCGTCGGCCAGGCCAGCGCGGTGAGCAGGGCGAGGGTGGGGAGGGTTTTCATCGGGGCGCCATCATGCAAAGCGCTGGTTGGCTGCCAGCTGAAGCGGCGGCCCGGCAACGCCGTCCACCTGAACGGCGTCTTCAGCCAGCGCGATGCGGTCGGCGGCGAGCCAGCGCACCGTTTCCACCAGCAGCGGGTGTTCGCGCTCGAGCACGCGCGCGGCAAGGGTGTCGGCGTCGTCGCCCGGCAGCACCGGCACCCGCGCCTGCGCGATCACCGGGCCGCCGTCGAGATCGGGGGTGACGAAGTGGACGCTGGCGCCATGCTCGGCCACGCCGGCATCGAGCGCCTGCTGGTGGGTGTGCAGGCCCTTGAACGCCGGCAGCAGCGACGGATGGATATTGATGATGCGGCCGCGGCGGGCGTCGACGGCTCCGCCGCTGATCAGGCGCATGTAGCCGGCGCAGACGATCAGGTCCGGCTGCACCTCGTCGATCGCGTCGAACAGCGCGGCGTCGAATGCGGCGCGGCTGGCAAACGCCTTCGGCGACAGCGATCGTGCCGGGATGCCGGCGTCGCGCGCGCGCTGCAGGGCAACGGCTTTCGAACGGTCCGAGAACACCCCGACGACCTGCGCCGCCAGCGATCCGCCGTCGATCGCGTCCAGCAGTGCCTGCAGGTTGCTGCCGCGTCCGGAGGCGAGGGCGGCGATGCGGCAGGGAGGCCGGGAATCGGGAATCGGGAATCGGGAATCGGAAGAGCGGTCAGCCGATGCGGACACGTTCGCCACCGCTGGACTTGACGACTTCGCCGATCCGCCGGTGCGACAGCGCGAGACGGTCGAGGTCGGCTTCCACCGCCGCGAGGGCCGCCGCGGGCACCACCAGCACGAAGCCGATGCCGCAGTTGAAGGTACGCCACATCTCCGCGTCGGCGACCGCGCCTTCGCGCTGCAGCCATTCGAACACCGGTGGCAGCACGATCGCCGAGGCTTCGATCTCCAGCCCCAGGCCGTCGGGCACGACGCGGATGATGTTCTCGGTCAGGCCGCCACCTGTGATGTGGGCCATGGCGTGGATCGCCGCGCCGCTGTCGCCGCGCAGCAGCGCCAGCACCGGCTTGACGTACAGCGCGGTCGGCGCCATCAGCGCGTCCTCCAGCGTCACGCCGCCGAGGTCGAGCCCGCCCGGTCGGCCGGCGCGGTCGAAGATGCGGCGGACCAGCGAGTAGCCGTTCGAATGCGGGCCGCTGGAGGCGATGCCAATGAGCACGTCGCCGGCCTCGACGCGGCCGCCGTCGCGCAGTTCGGACTTCTCGACCGCGCCGACGGTGAAGCCGGCCAGGTCGTATTCGCCCGCCGCGTACATGTCCGGCATTTCCGCGGTCTCGCCGCCGATCAGCGCGCAGCCGGCCAGTTCGCAGCCCCGGGCGATGCCGCCGACCACGGCGGCGGCGGTGTCGATGTCGAGCTTGCCGGTGGCGAAGTAGTCGAGGAAGAACAGCGGCTCGGCGCCCTGCACCAGCACGTCGTTGACGCACATGCCGACCAGGTCGATGCCGATCGTGTCGTGGCGGCCCAGCTGCTGGGCGAGCTTGAGCTTGGTGCCCACGCCGTCGGTGCCGGAGACCAGTACCGGCTCGCGGTACTTGCCGGACAGGTCGAACAGGGCGCCGAAGCCGCCCAGCCCGCCCATCACCTCGGGGCGGAAACTGCGCTTGACCAGCGGCTTGATGCGTTCGACCAGTTCGTTGCCCGCGTCGATGTCGACGCCGGCTTCGCGATAGGTCATCGGAGCGGGTGCGGAAGGGGTCTGGCCGGTCACGACGACTCGCCTGGGCAGGGAAACGGCGATTTTAACAGCCGCGGGCGCCGCGGCCGTGCCCGCGGGACGCCTGGTGTCCAGGGCGTGGTGTTCAGGAAATGGCACCGCTGCGGAGCACCGACGCGAAATCAGGCGGACGCCTTTGTGGCACCATTTCCGCTGGCGTGCAGGCAGGATGGAACAATGCAGCGAACAATCCGGAACCGGTGGGCCTGGGCAACCAGCCTCTTGCTGGCGACGATGCTGGCGGCGACCGGTGCCCAGGCGCAGCGCATGGAGGGCGATCGCGCGGTCGCGCAAAGCGTCTATGCCGCCGAGGTGACGGTCAACAGCCAGGGCGAGGCCGAGCGCAAGGCGGCGTTCTCGCGTGCGCTGGCCGAAGTGCTGGGCAAGCTGTCCGGCGACCGCGGCGTGGCCCGCATGCCGGGCGTCAGCCGCGAACTGCGCCGCGCCGGCGACTACGTCGACGGCTACGACTACCGGCAGGACGAGGGCGTGTCGGCGAGCGGCGCGCCGAGCTTCAGCACCAAGCTGGTCGTGCGCTTCCGCGAGGATGATGTGGATGCGCTGGCGTCGGCGCTGGGCGTGCCGGTATGGCCGACCCCGCGGCCCAAGCCGGTACTGTGGCTGGCGATCGACGACGGCTCCGGCCCGCGCCTGGTGGCGCTGGGGCAGAACAACGTCGCCCGCTCGGTGCTGCAGCGAGCCAAGCAGCGTGGCTTCAGCCTCGGCCTGCCGTCGGGCAGCGCCGCCGAACAGGCGGCCGTGGGCGCGATCTGGCGCGGCGAGACCGCGACGATCGCGCGCCTGTCGTCGCGCTACAGCCCGCCGATGCAGCTGATCGGCAAGCTTTACCGCAGCAAGGGCGGCTGGACGGCGGACTGGATCTTCGTCGACAACGGCCGCGTACTGTCGAAGTGGAGCGACAGCGAGGGCGACGCGCGCCGCGCGATGGCCGGTGGCGCCGACGGCGCGGCCAACGCGCTGACCAAGCGCTATGCCAAGCGCAGCCCGTCGGGACCGGCGGGCAAGTACCGCGTGACCTTCACCGGCATCGACAGCGGCGCCGACTACGCGCGCCTGTCGGGACTGCTGCAGGGCATGTCGGTGGTGCGCGGGATCACGCCGCTGCGGGCGACCCAGGACACGCTGGAAGTCGACCTCGACCTGCTCACCGGCCTGCCGGGCTTCCGGCGCATGGTCGACAAGGACGTGCTGCTGGAGGTGGGTGCGCCCGCCGACGGGGAGGAGCCTGCACAGGACGTGGTCGTCGCGCCCGCGGTGTTCCGCCTGCTCTGATTGCGCCTGCCTGACGGACGCCACTGATGAACGACACCAAAGCACTGGGCGACATCGCCCGTTTCGTCAGGCGCCTGCAGTGGGCGCTGGTGGCGCTGGCCACCGGCTGGCTGGTGTGGCTGATGGGCCCGATCCTGACGCCGTTCGTCGTCGCCGCGCTGCTTGGCTGGCTGGGTGACCCGCTGGTCGACCGGCTGGAGCGGGCGGGGCGGTCGCGCAACCTTTCGGTGATCCTGGTGTTCGCGCTGATGGCGCTGCTGCTGGCGCTGTCGCTGCTGATCCTGGTGCCGATGCTGCAGCGGCAGGTCGCCACCCTGGTGCAGTCGCTGCCGCACTACCGCGACTGGTTCGCCGAAACGGCGGTGCCGTGGCTGGAGCAGCGCACGCGGCTGGAGCTGTCGACCTGGCTCGACCCCGAATACCTGATCGAACAGCTGCGCGTGCACTGGGAGCGCGCCGGCGGCTTTGCCACCACCGCGCTGGGCTACCTGTCGCGCTCGGGGTTCGCGGTGTTCGCGATGGTGGCCAACGTCGTGCTGATCCCGGTGCTGACGTTCTTCTTCCTGCGCGACTGGGACGTGTTCGTCGAACGTGCTGCGTCGCTGGTGCCGCGCGACCACCTGCCGGTGGTGTCGCGGCTGGCGGAGGAGTCGAGCGAGATGCTCGGCGGATTCCTGCGCGGGCAGTTCACGGTGATGCTGGTGCTCGGCGCGATGTACGGCATCGGCCTGTGGGCGATCGGCCTGGACCTGGGCCTGTTGATCGGCATCGTCGCCGGCCTGCTGACCTTCGTGCCCTACCTGGGGCCGGCCAGCGGCCTGATCTTCGGCGTCATCGCCGCGCTGGTGCAGTACGGCGACTGGAAGCACGTGGCCGGCGTGCTGGCCGTGTTCGGCATCGGCCAGGTCATCGAGAGCTATTGGCTCACGCCCAAGCTGGTCGGCGACCGCATCGGCCTGCATCCGGTGGCAGTGATCTTCGCGGTGCTGGCCGGCGGCCAGCTGTTCGGCTTCCTCGGCATGCTGCTGGCGCTGCCGGTGGCGGCGGTGGCCAACGTGCTGCTGCGCTACGCGCATGAGCGCTACACGCAGAGCCGCCTGTATGCGGGCAGGGCGCCGGCGATCGTGGTCCCGGCCGAGCGCGCCACGGAAAGCGGTATCGTCATCGTCGGCGACGACGTCGAAGACGACGGCGAAGGCGAAGACAAGGCATGAGCGGCACGCGCGAGCCAGCGGCCGCGCAGCTGCCGTTGGCGCTGCGCTATCCGCCCGACCAGCGACTCGATGGTTTTGTCGGCGCACCGACCGGTGCGCTGGCGCAGGTCGAGGCGCTGGCCACAGGCCAGGGCGGCGACTGGCTGTACCTGGCCGGTGCGCCGGCGTCGGGCAAGACCCACCTCGCGCTGGCCGCGTGCGCGGCGGCCGAGGCCGCGGGACGCCGCGTCGCCTACCTGCCGCTGCCGGCGGCTGCGGGCCGGATGCGCGAGGCGCTCGACGCGCTGCAGGACAACGACTTCATCGCGCTCGACGGGCTGGATGCCGTCGCCGGCCTGCGCGACGACGAGGTCGCGCTGTTCGCCTTCCACAACCGCGCCCGCGATGCCGGCACCGAGGTGCTCTATACCGCGCGCGTCGCGCCCGACGCGCTGCCGCTGGCACTGCCCGACCTGCGCTCGCGGCTGTCGCAGTGCACCCGCATCGTGCTGGCGCCGCTCGACGACGACGGTCGCCGCAAAGTGCTGCGGCTGCGCGCCCGGCGCCGCGGGCTGTCGATCGACGAAGCGGCCATCGACTGGCTGCTGCGGCGCGTCGACCGCGACCTGTCGAGCCTGGCCGCGCTGTTCGACCGTCTCGACCGGGCATCGCTGGCAGCGCAGCGGCGGATCACGGTGCCATTCCTGCGCGAGGTGCTGGAGGGCGCGGCGCGCAGCTGAAATGCCGCGGCCGGCCCGTGCGTGCGCGGATTCCGAGCTGATGTTGCTGCGGAAGCTGCCTTGTGATCAGCGGCAGGATTCGGCGACGGTGCGCCAGACCACGGGCTCCCAGTAGCTGTTGTCGCGGATCGCCGAGGTGCTGATCGGCCTGGAAGTCTGCGCGCCGACGAAATAGCTCGTGTCGGGCTGCACGTCGACGATCAGCACCTTGTCCAGGCGCGCGCCGTGGCGTTCGCGCTGGCGCGCGCGCTCCTTGAGTCCGAATTCGCTGAAGCGCTGGCCGTCGATGAGTTCGCGGACGACAAGCACCCGCCGCCCGGCATCAACGCGGTAGTAGCCGGATCGCACCGGCAGCTTGTGGTCGCCGTCGATGCTGAGGACCACGACCGGGAAAACATCGCGCGTTGCGCGCGGATGCGTGCCGCCCGAGGAGATGTGGCCGCAGCCTTCAATCTTGTCCGCAACGGGCCCCTGGCCATCAAGGGCGCCCGACAGGGTCCGGCGCTGGCCGTCACGCACGATGTCCAGCCGCAGTCCGGCGCCCGATCCGGAGAGCGCAGTGGCCAGCACGGAGGAGGGGCGATTGGTCGCGGCGAGGCTTTGGCCATTGGCGGCCACGATGCGATCCCCGGCGCGCAAGCCAAGCCGCTCGCCGAGTCCCCCGGGCGTCACCGCCAGCACGGTCACGCCTTCGACGTCGACGCGACGGAAGTCGATGACCGCGCCGAGGTCCAGGGCACCGTCCTGCGCCGCGGACAGCAGGACTGCCGGGGCCGTGGTGGCTGGCATGGTTGCGCCGGCGGGCGTGCATGCGGCGCCTGCCAGCAGCAGCACGCAGGCGATGTTCGAGAGTGTCGCCACGGGATGACTCCTGGTCAGATGTCGGCGGGGTGGATGGGGCGGCCGAGCAACCTCGCCCGCGCGGCCCAGAGCGGTGCGATCTCGTCGTCGCTGGCATTGCGTTCGTAGGCGGTTTGCAGGGCGCGGTCGAGTGCGCGCACGTCGGCGAGCTTTTCCCGGTCGATCGCCGGTGTACTGGCGACCCCTGGTGTGGCCCGCATGGGTTCACGCTGCAGCGCCGGCACGATGGCGACGCAGGCCACGACCAGGGCCGCGGCGATCGCGCCTGCGCGGAGCCGGCGCAGGCGGCTGCGATGCGCGCGGCCGATGCGTTCGCCCAGGGAAGGGGGCGGCGTGACCTGCGGCAGCGCGGTGAAGCGTTTGCGAAGGCGTTGTCCGGGTGTGGTCATCTGCAATGTCCTGTGTCTGTTTCAAGTTCGTCCCGCAGCTTCGCCAGCGAGCGGGACACGATGGATTTCGACCAGCTGGGGCTCTGCCGGAAGCGGGCCGCCAGTTCCGCGTGGGTCCAGCCTTCCATTTCGTGCAGCCATACGAGGGTGCGCTGCAGGGGCGGCAGGCGTCGCAGCAGGCCAGCGGCATCCGCAGCGCTGGCGGGCGTGCCGTTCTCCGCATGGGCCTGCTCTTCCGTGACCTCGTCCATGAGGTGGTGGCGGTCGCGTCGCAGGCGGTCGATCGCGGCATTGGCGGCAACGCGCTTCAGCCAGGGCCGCAGCGGCAATCCGTCCTTGAAGCCGTTGAGGAACTGCAGCATCCGCAGGAAGGTTTCCTGGGTGATGTCCTCGGCGGTCGCCGGATTGCCGGTCAGGCGATGCGCGAGCGTGTACACCGCTGCGGCGTGCAGCCGGTACAGCTCATCGAACGCGGCGTGGTCGCCCCAGCGCGCCTTGCGCACCAGGGCCGGTTCGTCCCCGGCGATGATTGGCGAATTCATGAGCATCCATGACAGGTACGCACCAGCGCGGGAAAGCGTCGCAGTGCTTTACCGCGCCGCCGCGAGCGCCGCATCCAGCCGGGCCAGCCGCTGCGGGGTGCCGACGTCGGTCCACGCGCCTGCGTGGTGTTCGCCGGTGGCGGCGCCGTCCCGGATCGCGGCCCGCAGGAGCGGGGCGAGGGGGAATCGCGGCGGCGTATCGCCGCTGCCCGGTGCGTCGCCGATGATGCTGCGCCAGTCGTGCAGCAGCGCGGGCCGGTAGACGCCGATGCCGGAGAAGGTCAGGCGCTGCGTGTCCCCGCCGTGCAGGCGGCCATCCGGCAGCAGGACGAAATCGCCCCCGGGGTGGTGCGGTGGATTGTCGACCATCACCAGGTGGGCGTTGCCTGCGGGCTCGCGCGGCAGGCGGGAGAAGTCGTAGTCGGTCCAGATGTCCCCGTTGACGGCGATGAACGGCGCGTCGCCGTCGCTGCACAGCAGCGGCAGCGCGTGGTGCATGCCGCCTCCTGTTTCCAGGGGTGTTCCACCCTCGTACGAGTAGTGGATTCGCAGGCCCCAGCGGCTGCCGTCGCCCAGCGCCTCCGGGAACTGCGCGGCCAGCCAGCTGGTATTGATGACCACCTCGCGCACGCCGATCGCGGCGAGTTTCTCCAGGTGCCAGGCGATCAGCGGCTTGCCGCCGGCTTCCAGCAGGGGCTTGGGCGTGGTGTCGGTGAGCGGACGCATGCGCTCGCCGAGGCCCGCGGCGAAGACGAGCGCCTTCACTTCGTGGCCGCGCGGCGTTGCTCGCCGCGTTCGCCTGGGCGTGGGGACATGCTGGAGCTGGACATCCGGCCTCCGGACAACGGAAGAATTCCGGGCACAGGGTAAACTCCAGTCGCCCGCTTCGACGAGACGACAGATGCCCGATCAAGCCATTCCGCTGCAACCGGTCCTGCTTTCCGGCGGCTCCGGCACGCGCCTGTGGCCGCTATCGCGCGAGGCGTATCCCAAGCAGTTCCTGCCGTTGGCCGGCGAACGCACGATGCTGCAGGACACCTGGCTGCGGGTGGCAGGCCTGGCCGGCGATGCCGCGCCGCTCGTAGTGGCGAACGAGGAACACCGGTTCCTTGCGGCCGAACAGCTGCGGCAGGTTGGCGTGGAGCACGCGGCCATCGTGCTCGAACCCGTCGGCCGCAACACCGCGCCGGCGATCGCCGCGGCCGCGCTGCAGGCCATGGCGGGCGGCGACGACCCGCTGCTGCTGGTGCTGCCGTCCGACCACGTGGTACGCGACGCGGACGCGTTCCGCGACGCGGTGCGCGCCGCCAGCCCGGCGGCTGCGGAGGGCGAGCTGGTGACCTTCGGCATCGTGCCCGAGTCGCCGGAAACCGGCTTCGGCTACATCCAGGCCGAGCCGGGCGAGGGCGTGCGCCGCGTACTGCGCTTCGTCGAGAAGCCCGACGCCGACACCGCGCGCCAGTACCTCGATGCCGGCGGCTACTACTGGAACAGCGGCATGTTCCTGCTGCGCGCCTCGCGCTACCTCGAGGAACTCGGCCGCTTCCGCCCCGACATCCTCGCCGCCGTGCGCGCCGCCTTCGATGCCGCGAAGCGGGACGGCGACTTCGTGCGCCTGGACAAGGACGCGTTTGCCGCCAGCCCTTCGGATTCGATCGACTACGCGGTGATGGAAAAGACCGACCGCGCGATGGTGCTGCCCGTTGACATCGGCTGGAACGACGTCGGCTCGTGGTCCGCGCTGTGGGACGTCAGCGAGCAGGACGGCGACGGTAACGCCCGCCACGGCGACGTGATCGCGGTCGACAGCCGCAACAGCTACGCGTATGCGCGGCGGCTGGTGGCGCTGGTCGGCGTCGAGGACCTAGTGGTGGTGGAGACCGACGACGCGGTGCTGGTCGCGCGCAAGGACAAGGTGCAGCAGGTCAAGGACGTGGTTGCCAGGTTGAAGGCCGACCAGCGCAGCCACGCTGTCCTCCACCGCGAGGTGCACCGGCCGTGGGGCAGCTACGACTCGGTGGACCAGGACGATGGCTTCCAGGTCAAGCGGATCAAGGTCAAGCCCGGCGCGCGGCTGTCGCTGCAATCGCACAAGCACCGTGCCGAGCACTGGATCGTGGTCCGCGGCACGGCCCGCGTGACCCGCGACAACGACGTGTTCGACCTGCACGCCAACCAGTCGGCCTATATCCCGCTGGGCGCCAGGCACCGGCTGGAGAACCCGGGCACCGGGATGCTGGAGCTGATCGAGGTGCAGTCGGGCGACTACCTGGGCGAGGACGACATCGTGCGCTACGAGGACGTGTACGGGCGGGCCTGATTCCAGCCGCGATCCCCGGCCCCCAACCTCCGTGCTGGCTACAATGCCAGCCGATGACCGCCCCCGACGACCGCGACCTCGACCTGCTCGAGGCCGAAAGCCTGTACATCCTGCGCGAGGTCGCTGCCCAGTGCCGCAACCCGGTGCTGCTGTATTCGATCGGCAAGGACAGCTCGGTGCTGCTGCACCTGCTGCTCAAGGCCTTTGCGCCGGCCAGGCCGGCGATTCCGCTGCTGCACGTCGATACCACCTGGAAGTTCCGCGAGATGATCGCCTTCCGCGACCGCCGCGCCGCGGAAACCGGGGTCGAGCTTCGCGTGCACGTCAACGCCGACGGCGTGCGCGACGGCGTCGGGCCGCAGACCCACGGCGCCAGCGTCCACACCGACGTCATGAAGACCCAGGCGCTGAAGCAGGCGCTGGAGGCGGGCGGGTACGACGCCGCCATCGGCGGTGCCCGCCGCGACGAGGAGAAGTCCCGTGCCAAGGAGCGCGTGTTTTCCTTCCGCGATGCGCGCCACCGCTGGGATCCACGCCGGCAGCGCCCGGAGCTGTGGGACCAGTACAACGCGCAGGTTGGCCCCGGCGAAAGCGTGCGCGTGTTCCCGCTGTCGAACTGGACCGAGCTGGACGTGTGGCGCTACATCCGCCGCGAGGGGATTCCCGTGGTGTCGCTGTACTTCGCCGCGCCGCGGCCGGTGGTCGAGCGCGGCGGCGCGCTGATCATGGTCGACGACGACCGCTTCCGGCTCGAACCCGGCGAATCTCCGGCGATGCGCCGCGTGCGGTTCCGCACCCTGGGCTGTTATCCGCTGACCGGGGCGGTGGAATCGGATGCGACCGACCTCGATGCGCTCATCGCCGAGATGGAGGCGGGCACGCAGTCGGAGCGTTCCGGGCGGCTGATCGACCATGCCGAGGGCGATTCGATGGAGAAGAAGAAGCGCGAGGGTTACTTCTGAAAGCTCGGGACTCGGGACTCGGGACTCGCGGTCGAGCGATCCATCCAACTGGACAATGTGTTTGCCATGAATGAACCGGCTTCATCCTCCCCGCATGCGCAGGCTGCTGCGGGCTCCACCGGGACCCGCGCCCCGGGTCCCGGCTCCCGGCTCCTGCGCGTCGTCGCTTGCGGCAGCGTCGACGACGGCAAGAGCACGCTGATCGGGCGCCTGCTGTTCGAAGCCGGGCGCGTGCCGGAGGACGAGAAGGCCGCGCTCGTGCGCGCCAGCGCCGCACACGGGACGCGCGGCACCGACATCGATTACGCACTGCTGCTCGACGGCCTCGAGGCCGAACGCGAGCAGGGCATCACCATCGACGTGGCCTGGCGCCACCTGCAGACGCCGCGACGCCGGTTCCTGATCGCCGACTGCCCCGGGCACGCGCAGTACACGCGCAACATGGCCACGGGTGCGTCGCTCGCCGACCTTGCCATCGTGCTGGTGGACGCGACGCGCGGGCTGCTGCCGCAGACTTTCCGGCATACCGCGATCGCGGGACTGTTCGGCGTGCGCCATGTGCTGCTGGCGGTGAACAAGATGGACCGCACCGGCTACGACCAGGCGGTGTTCGACGCCATCGCCGCCGCCTATCGCGCACACGCCGCGCGGCTGGGCATCGACGCCGTCGTTGCGATCCCGCTGGCCGCGGCCACGGGCGAGAACGTGACGCAACACTCGTCGAACTTCGCCTGGTACGACGGCCCGGACGTGCTTGGCCATCTCGAAAGCGTGCAGGTCGAACCGCGCGCCGCGGGACTGCCCGCGCGCCTGCCGGTGCAGGGCGTGCTGCGCGACGCGGACGGCGCGCGCTGGCTGTCGGGCACGCTGCGCTCCGGCGCGCTCGCGCCGGGCGACCAGGTGCGGGTGGAGCCTGCGGGCGTCGCCGCCCGCGTTGCCGCGATCACCGTTGCCGGCGCGCGCGGCGGACATGCCGGTGCGGGGGACGCGGTGACCGTGCGCCTGGCCGACGACGTCGACGCCGGCCGCGGCGACGTGCTCGCCGCTGCGCAGGCGCCGCTGGCCGCCAGCGACCAGTTCTCCGCCGACCTGCTGTGGTTCGACGAGGCGGCCCTGCTGCCCGGGCGCCGCTACCGGTTCCGGCTCGGCACGCGCGACGTCGGTGTGCGCATCAGCGAACTGCGCCACCGGCTCGATCCCGCGACCCTGCAGCCGCTGGCCGCGCGCCACCTGGAGGCCAACGAGATCGGCGAGGTGACCCTGTCGCTGGATGCGGAGGTGGCCTTCGCGCCGTACCGCGAGGAGCCGGCGCTGGGCGGTTTCATCCTGGTCGACCCGCTGACCCGCGCCACGGTGGCGGCGGGCATGATCCGCCACGGCCTGCGCCGCGCCGACAACATCCACTGGCAGGCGCTGGATGTCGACCGCGCCATACGCGCCGCGCAGAAGGGCCAGCGACCACGCTGCGTGTGGTTCACCGGCCTGTCCGGCGCGGGCAAGTCGACGATCGCCAACCTGGTCGAGCGCGGCCTGGTCGCACGCGGCTGCCACACCTACCTGCTCGACGGCGACAACGTGCGCCACGGCCTCAACCGCGACCTGGGCTTCACCGACGAGGACCGCGTCGAGAACCAGCGCCGCGTCGCCGAGGTGGCCAGGCTGATGACCGACGCCGGCCTGATCGTGCTGGTCAGCTTCATCTCGCCGTTCCGCGCCGAACGCGACGCGGCGCGCGCGCTGTTCGCCGAGGGGGATTTCCTGGAAGTGTTCGTCGATACCCCGCTGGCCGAGGCCGAGCGCCGCGACGCCAAGGGCCTGTACGCGAAGGCGCGGCGTGGCGAACTGCCGAACTTCACCGGCATCGATTCGCCGTACGAGCCACCGGAGCGGGCGGAGCTGGTGCTCGACACGATGGCGGCGGCACCGGAGGTGCTGGCGGACCAGGTGGTCGCCCGCCTGCTCGACTGACGCCGGGAGGCCGGGGGCGGCTCGGCTCCGTTTGCGACACAACAAAAAGCCGGGCATTGCCCGGCTTCTTGCGTTCCGCCGTCACGTCAGCGCGGCGGCAGCGTGGTGCGCTTGCGCCGGAACAGGCCGACGACGACCAGGATCACGATCGCGCCCAGCAGGGCGCCGATGAAGCCTGCCGGTTCGCCGGGCCGGTAATAGCCGGTGGCCTGGCCGATCCAGCCTGCCAGCAGCGCGCCCGCGATGCCCAGCAGGATCGTCAGGATGATGCCCATGCTGTCCTTGCCGGGCTTGAGCAGGCGCGCCAGCACGCCGACGATGAAGCCGATCAGGATGATGTAGAGCCAGTTGCTGCTGCCGAACAATTCCATTCCAATCCCCTTGTATCTGGTGGAAGATCGCGCCGAAGCTTAACAGGCCCCGGCGCGCTCGCCGGACCGGCTGTCAGCAGCAGCCGTGGTCGCCGTGGCGGTCGCCGCTGTCGGCGGCCACCGCGCTACCGCTGGTCTCGCCGCGCAGGCTGGCCGCGTGGTGGTCGGCGATCACGCGTGCCACGCAGGCAGTCACGCGCTTGCCCATCGGGATGTGCAGGAACTCGTTGGGCCCGTGCGCATTGGAATGCGGCCCCAGCACGCCGGTGATCATGAACTGCGCGCCCGGGAACTTCTCGCCGAGCATGCCCATGAACGGGATCGAGCCGCCTTCGCCCATGTACATCGCCGGGCGGCCGTAGAACGCCTGGCTGGCGTCGTCGATGGACGTCTCCAGCCACGGCGACATCGCCGGGGCATTCCAGCCGGTGGAGGCCTTTTCCAGCTCCAGGGTGATGTCGGCGCCGTTGGGCGGGTCGCTCAGCAGCGCGTCCTTGAGCACATCGCCGGCGGCCTTGCCGTCCAGCGTCGGCGGCAGCCGCAGCGAGAGCTTGACCGCGGTGTGCGGGCGCAGCACGTTGCCGGCCGAGGCCAGCGACGGCATGCCGTCGACGCCGGTCACCGACAGCGCCGGACGCCAGGTGCGGTTGAGCACCAGTTCGGTGAGATCGTCGGCCATCGGCGTCATGCCCGGCAGGAACGGGAACTTGTCGTAGACGGCGGTATCGAGCACTTCGGCGCACTTGCGCGCCTGCGCCATGCGGTCGGCCGGCACTTCGGCCTGCAGGCCCTCGGGCAGGATGCGGCCGGTGTCGGCGTCCTCAACGCGCGAGAGCAGCTGGCGCAGCAGGCGGAAGCTCGACGGCACCACGCCCGAGGCGTCGCCGGAATGCACGCCTTCCTCCAGCACCTTCACGGTGAGGTTGCCGCCGGCCAGGCCGCGCAGCGAGGTCGTGCACCACAGCTGGTCGTAGTTGCCGCAGCCCGAGTCCAGGCACACCACCAGCGACGGCTTGCCGATGCGGTCGGCGAGGTGGTCGACGTAGGCCGGCAGGTCGTAGCTGCCCGACTCCTCGCAGGCCTCGATCAGCACCACGCAGCGCGCATGCGGCGCGCCCTGGTCCTGCAGCGCCTGGACCGCGGTCAGCGAGCCGTAGATCGCGTAGCCGTCGTCGGCGCCGCCGCGGCCGTAGAGCTTGTCGCCGCGCAGCACCGGCTTCCACGGGCCGAGGTCGTCGTCCCAGCCGGTCATTTCCGGCTGCTTGTCCAGGTGGCCGTAGAGCAGTACGCAGTCGTCGCCGGTTTCCGGGCCGGAGGCGGGGATGTCGATGAAGATCAGCGGCGTGCGGCCTTCCAGGCGCACCACCTCGAGCGTCATGCCCGGGATCGACTGCGCGCGGGCCCAGCCTTCCATCAGCTTGACGGCGTCGTCCATGTAGCCGTTCTTGACCCAGTCGGCGTCGAACATCGGCGATTTGTTGGGGATCCGGATGTACTCGACGAGCTGGGGGACGATTTCGTCGTCCCATTTGCCGGCGACGAAGCTTTCGATCTTGCTGGCATCCATGGAGCGGGGCCTCGCAGTCTTTGAAACCCCTGATTCTACGCTCCCGGCCGTGTAGGGATTTCCCTACGCCGTGGCGCGGGAAATCCCTGCGCCAGCGCGCGGCTTGCGCCGATGGGCCGGGCCCGCGGGAGCGGGGACACTGTCTCCACCGGCGCAACGGACGCCGGCGAACGGAATCCACCACTGAATCGAAGGAACCAGACATGACTTCCATCAAGACGCTTCTCGCCTCGCTGTTCCTGTCCCTGCTGCTGGCCGGCGCTGCGCTGGCGGGCGAACGGATCAACATCAACACCGCCGACGTGGACACCATCGACCGCGTGCTGGTCAACATTGGCCCGTCCAAGGCGCAGGCCATCGTCGACTACCGCAAGACGCACGGAGCATTCAAGAGCGTCGAGCAGCTGGCGCTGGTCAAGGGCATCGGCCTCAAGACGATCGAGAAGAACCGCGACCGCATCTCGTTCGGCAGCGATGTCGCCCGGCAGCCGAAGGCGCTGACCGCCAAGCCGCGTGCCGCGACGCCGGCGACGCGTACCGCCAACCGCTGAGCAACAGGTCGTCACCGGTGCCGCCACGGAAAGGCGGGGCCGGCGGTCGGGAGCCGGAGGCTCCGCTGGAACGGGCAAGACGCCCCACAGGGAAGTGGCCACCCCGGGTTGCGAGGGATCGCAATCCGGGGTGGCGCTGTTTTTGGGGTTGTCCAGCCATCGGGCACCGACATCAGGAGTCTGGTGTCCGTCCCCTGCCCAGCGGCTAGACTTCCGGCATGACTGGCCGCTCCCGCGTCATCTCTGCCAACGAGTACCGCCGCGAGCACTGGCGCAACGGCCTTGGCTGGACGCGCGAGATCCATGCGCAGCGGGCTGTACCGGACGCGGACTGGGACTGGCGGCTGTCGATTGCCGAGATCGAGCGCGATGCGCCGTTCTCCGCGTTCCCCGGCGTCGACCGCGAGCTCGTGCTGCTGCGCGGCAACGGCCTGCGGCTGCGCTTCGACGACGGCGAATGCCGTCTGCTGGAACCGCCGCACGGGCGGATGCGGTTCGTCGGGGAGCGGTCGCTGGTCGGCGAGCTGGTCGACGGCCCCACGCACGACTTCAACCTGATGTGGCGGCGCGACGCGGTCGCGGCCGAGTTGCTCTACCGCCCGCTGGTAGGGCCGATGGTGTTCTTCGCCGCACCGGGGACAACGTGGGCGCTGCACCTGCTGGCGGGCCAGGCGCGGTTCGACGGGGCCGCCGGTCCGGGCGGGATGCAGGCGGGAGACACGGCGCTGCTGGTCGCGCCGGAGCGGACGCGTTACCTGCTCGATGGCGGAGGGGAGCTGCTGGTGATCCGGATCGACCGTCCGGCTTCCGCGCGCACCTAGGTCTGCGCCGCCGCGCCTGTCAGCTTCGAATCCGTCATCCCGCGCAGGCGGGTGCCGGGGACATTTGCATCCCCGGAAGCAGGCAAGCCATTCAATACACGTCGCGGCGATAGCGGCCTTCGAGCAGGAGCTGCTCGACCCGCGCTTCCCCCAGCACTTCGCGCAGCACCGCGTCGACGCCCGGTGCCATGCCCTGCAGGCTGCCGCAGACGTAGATCGCGGCATCCGCGTCGATCCAGACGCGCAGGGCGTCGGCGGCGTCGCGCAGGGCATGCTGGACGTAGCGGCGCCCGTTGCCATCGCGGGAGAAAGCGAGTTCGAGGCGTTCGATGAAGCCGTCGGCCTGCCAGCGCTCGATGTCGCCGCGATAGTGGAAGTCGCGCTCGCGGTTGCGTTCGCCGAACAGCAGCCAGTTGCGGTGCGCGCCCGCGGCCACGCGTGCGGCCAGGTGCGCGCGCAGGCCGGCGATGCCGGTGCCGTTGCCGATGAGCACCAGGGGCCGCTCGGGCGCGGGCGGATGGAAGTTGGCGTTGCCGCGGATGCGCAGGTCGATACGGTCGCCCACGGCGGCGTGCCCGCACAGCCAGCCGCTGCCCAGGCCGCTGCGGCCGTCGGGACGGCGCATGTGGCGGACCAGCAACTGCAGGCTGCCTTCGCCCGGCATCGAGGCGATCGAGTATTCGCGGTGCGGCAGCGGCTTGAGCGCAGCGGCAAGCGCCTGCGCGTCGAGGCCGGCGACGTCCGCGGGTTCCGGCAGGTGGGCGCGTGCGAGTGCCTCCGACAACGGCCGCATCCCGTGGCCGGACGCGACCGGTGTGTCGCCCGCCAGGCCCAGCGTGCCCAGCAGCGCGTCGACCGCAGCGGCGGCGTTGCGCGGGCCGATTTCGGCGATGTCGCCGGCCTGCCATTGCGGCTGCGCACCGGGCGGTGCCGCCAGCGCAAGGTGGAACACCGGACCACCGGCGCTGCCGGGATTGAGCTCGACGCGCTCGCGCAGCTGCCAGGGCTCGTAGCTGACCGGCGACCAGTCCGGCAGCTCCGGCGCCTGCGCGAGCAGGCCCAGGTGGTGCTGCCAGTGGCGCAGTGCGCCGGCATCACCGTTGTCGACCTCGACCAGGTCGAACAGCGGCGTCGCCCCGGACCGACGCAGCCACTGGTCGAGGCTGTGGCCGAAGCCGCAGAAGTGCTCGTACTCGCGGTCGCCCAGCGCCAGTACCGCGAACTGCAGCGAACCCAGCGCGGCCGGCGCGGCGAGCACGTCGCGGACGAACGCCAGCGCGGGGTCGGGCGGGTCGCCTTCGCCGGTCGTGCTGACCACGAACAACGCGCGCGGCGTGGCGGCCAGCGTGGCCGCATCGACCTGCGACAGTTCGCGCAGCCGCACCGGCGTGCCGGCGCCCGCGAGCGTAGCCGCGGTGCGTTCGGCCAGCTCCTGCGCGAAGCCCGTCTGGCTGGCCCAGGCCACCAGCAGCTGCGAGCCGTTGCCGGCCGTTGCGTCGTGTTCGCGGCGCGGACGCGAACGCCACAGCAGCCACCCGCATGCCGCGGTGTAGGCCGCGACCGCGGCCGCTGCCCACGCCCAGCGCGCGCGCTGCGGCATCGCCGGCCACCAGGCGTCGTCGTGCAGGGGCAGGAAGGCCAGTGCCAGCGCGACCACGCCGGCCACGGCGAGGGCGTTGCCGATGGTCGCGTACGACGGGCGGCGGGGCGCGGGGGAGGTCGAGGTCATGCGGCCGGACTCACGATGCAAGCCGCTCCCGGAACGGGGCAGTCATCCGGATTGCGTCGTCGCCGCCTTCCGCGGCGACGAAGCGCGCCGCCAGTCCGTGCGCGGTGGCGAAGGCGAAGCCTTCCCCGAATCCCATCACCGTCAGCGCGGTTGCCCAGGCGTCGGCGTGCATGGCGTCGCCGGCGATCACGGTGACGGCGGCGGGCGCGCGTTCGACCGGTGTGCCGGTGCGCGGGTCGAGCGTGTGCGCGTAGGTCCTGCCGTCGCGTTCGAAGCGGTGCCAGTGCACGCCGGAGGTAGCGACGGCGATGCCGTCCAGCGGCAGCACGCAGGGCACGTCGTCCGCCTGGTCGGGCGCGGCCTCGACCAGCACGCGCCAGGGCATGCCGTCGGGCTTGCGACCGAAGCCGGACAGCTCGCCTCCGACGTCGACCAGGACATTGTCGATGCCGTGCGCGCGCAGGCACGCGGCGACCGCGTCCACGCCGTGACCCTTGGCGATCGCCGACAGGTCGAGCGCGGCGTCTCCCGGCTGCAGGACTTCCGGTGGATCGCCGCGCAGCGCGATCCGCTGCCAGCCGATGCGCGCGCGCACCGCTTCGATCTCGTCGGCTTCGGGCACGCGCGGGCCGCGGCCACCGGCGCCGAATCCCCACAGGTCGACCAGCGGGCCGATGGTGGGGTCGTAGGCGCCGCCGCTGGCTTCGGCGATCTCCAGCGCGCAGCGCAGTACGTCGGAGAACGGGCACGGCAGCGGTTGCCAGCTTCCCGCGCCGGCGCGGTTGTAGCGGCTGATGTCCGAGTCGGCTTCCCACGTGCTCATCTGCGCGACGATGCCGTCGAGCGTGGCCTGCACGGCATCGTGCAGCGGCGGCAGCGACACGCGCGCGCCGGCGACCAGGCACACGCGCCAGCGGGTGCCCATGGTTTCGCCGTAGAGGGTGTGGACGACGCGGTCGCCGGTGGCGGTTACGGTGTTCAAGTTCGGGACCGGTCGCGCCAGCGGAACACGATGGCGCGGCCGGAAAGCCTTACTGCGGCAGCACTTCCAGCGTGGCGACGTAGCTCAGGCGGCGGGCGTTGGCTTCCTTGACGCTGGTGTTCTTGTCCTGCGCGCGCGCCTGCAGCCAGTACATGCCCGGCTCGGGCCAGGTCACGCTGAACTCGCCGTTGGCGTCGCTGGTGACCCGGATCTCGTCCTGCGCGTTGCGGTAACGGGTGGCGCCGCGCACGATCAAGACTTCCAGGTCCGCCGCCGGCTTGCCGTCGAGCTGCAGCTGGAACCTGGCCTCCTCGCCCGCGAACAGGTCGTTGGGGTGGGTCGAAGGCACCAGTTCCAGGCCCTTGCCGGTCGGCTTGACCGGGGTCGGTTCACCGTTGGTGATGAACGTCTCGATCCGCGACAGGGTCTCGGTGATTTCGACGTTCTTCGCGCCCGCCGGGATCTTCGTGGGCAGTTCCTCGACCGTCACGCTGCGCAGGGAGCCGGATGCCTTGGGATCGGCAGGCGGCTTGCTGCCGGGTGCCCGGCGTTCGCCCCAGCGCGCCGAAAGGCCCTCGTTGACGTTGGCGATGCGGTAGGTGCCCTGCTGGGCGAGATTGACGTCGAACACGCTGCGGGTCTTCAGCGTGGCGCCGTTCTCGGGCTTGCCGACGCTGCCGTCCGGGGCGATGACGCTGATGTTGTCCAGCTTCACCGGCACGAAATCCGGATAGAACAGGTCGTTGGACACCGCGGCATCGACCGTCACCCAGCGTTCGCCTTCGCCGGCGACCACGGTGACGGAAGGCACCAGCCACTGCTTGTGCGCCGAGGCGGTGATGGGGAGCGCGGCGGCCAGGGCGAGCGCGAGGACGAGGGAACGCTTCATGGTGTTCTCCGGAACGTGGATGGAAAGGTGTGCGGCGCTCAGGGCGTGATCGTCAGCGCGACGGCGCCGAGTTCGGTCTTGCCCTGCGCCTTGCCCGACTGCGGCGCGGTCGCCGGCCAGGTGAAGGGGATCTTGAGCAGCTCGCGGCCGCCGACTTCGCGAACCGCTTCGACCACCAGCGTGTATTGGCCGGGCGCCAGCTTCGCCAGGCGCGGATCGGCGGCGTCGAAGTTCAGCGCGTGCTCGCCGGCCGGGCGGGTGGGGCCGGTGACGCCGTCCACCGGCAGGTCCAGCGTGCGGCCCGAGCGGCGCCACCACTGGCGCAGGTCGGGCAGCCACTTGGTGCCGTGGCCTTCCTTGGTGTCCTTGTCCTGGTACCAGACGGCAAGGTTGGCGGCTGCCTTGTTGTCCGCGCCCTCGATCCAGACCGCGACGTAGGGCCGGTGGTACTCGGCGACCCGCATCTGCGGGATCTGGACGTCGACGTCGAATTCCGCGGCATAGGCCGGCACGGCCAGCAGGCCGCTGAGAGCGATGGTGAGGGTGACGCGCATGGGGACCTCGTCGGTATTGGATGGGTTTCAGTGGATGAAGATCAGGGCGAGCAGGACCGGCACCAGCAGCCCGAGTCCCACGTAGGGCCAGGTCATGCGGCGCTGGCGCGCATGCATCTGCAGCAGGAACAGGCCGGTGACGGTGAACACCACGCAGGCGATGGCGAACACGTCGATGAACCAGCCCCAGGCCGGGCCGGCGTTGCGGCCCTTGTGCAGGTCATTGAGATACGAGACCCAGCCGCGGTCGGTGCGCTCGAATTCGACCGCACCGTCCTCGCGCTGGATGCTCAGCCAGGCGTCGGCGCCGGGACCGGGCATCGACAGGTAGACCTCGTCCCCGGACCACTCGGCCTCGCGGCTGCCGATCGAAGTGCCCAGTGTGTCGTCGAGCCAGTCGGCCACGCTGGCGGGCAGGGGCGCCTTGCCTTCCTCCGGCCCTGCCAGTCCCTGCAGCAGCGGCGCCGGCAGGATGGCGGTCTGGTTGGCCACCTGCGGATTGCCCTCGATCTTCGCCGCGTGGTTGAGGGTGATGCCGGTCACCGCGAACAGCAGCATCCCGACCAGGCAGACGGCCGAGCTGATCCAGTGCCACTGGTGCAGGGTGCGCAGCCAGAAGCCGCGGCGCTGCTGGCCGGTGCCGGGGTCCGTGGCTGTGGAGGCGGGGGATGGCAAGGAGGCGGTTCCGGGGGCAAAGAGCGGCATTATAGGGTATGGATGAGAATCATTCTCAAAATTGCACCGGTCTCTTGCAGGGGCGGGTGTACGAGCGCCCCTGGCTGTTAAGGGTGGGGGAGCGAACGGCCGCGAGCGGCCGTGGTTGACGCGCCGGCTCCGGAAGCAGCGTCCCGGTCGGGGCATGCTCCCCGGCTCCATGCCTGACTCGCCGCCGCAGGCCGCCATAACCTGCTTTACGCATGCCCCGACCGGGACGCCTCACCGGCGGTTCGCCGTCGCCGTGTTTTCGCGCTGGAAGCTGCCAGGAGAAGCGGTTTTCGCCGGATCTGCGCGCAGTCGTGGCGGACTGCCTTTCCTCAGGTCTCGGCCCACTGCCGCAGCAGGTTGTGGTACACGCCGGTCAGCTGCAGCAGCACCGCGCGGTCGGCGCCGGACTGGGTCAGGCTCTGGATCGATGCGTCGAGTTCGAACAGCATCCTTCGCCGGGCGTCGTCGCGGACCAGGCTCTGGACCCAGAAGAACGATGCCAGTCGCGCGCCGCGGGTCACCGGCTCCACCCGGTGCAGGCTGCTGGATGGATAGAGGATCACGTCGCCGGCCGGCAGCTTGACCTCGTGCTCGCCGTAGGTGTCGTGGATGACCAGTTCGCCGCCGTCGTATTCGTCCGGCTCGCACAGGAACAGCGTGCAGGAGATGTCGGTACGCATCGTGTCCGGCGGCTGGCCGGGCCGGGCGACGTGCATTACCGAGCCGTCCACGTGCATGCCGTACGTGCCGCCGCCCTGGTAGCGGTTGAAGCGCGGCGGCAGCGTGCGCAGCGGCAGCGCCGCGGCGTGGTAGAGCGGGCTGGCGGCCAGTGCCGCGAGTACCGCGGCGCCGAGTTCGCGCGCCAGCGGCGAGCCGTCGGCCAGCTGCTGGTTGCGCTTGACCTGCGCGCCCTGCGCGCCGACCGTCGCCTTGCCGTCGATCCATTCGCCGCCGTCGAGCGCCTTGCGGAAGCGGGCGACCTGCGCGGCGTCGAGGATGGCGGGGACGTGCAGCAGCATGGCGGGTGTTCCCTCGGCCGCGGCCGGGGCACGGATGCCCCGGCGCGCAGTGGATCAGAAGCGGAAGTCGGCGCTGAGCAGGAACGTGCGCGGCGCACCCGGAGTGTAGCGGTAGCCGCTCTTGTTGATCGCGGTGACGTACTGCTTGTCGAACAGGTTGTACCCGTTCAGGCGCAGGCTGACGTTGTCGTTGATGGCGTACGAGACCACCGCGTCGTACACCGTCCACGACTTGGTGTACTCCGGCGTGCCGACCGCGCCATCGGTGCCCCTGTGCAGGCGTGAGGTGTAGCGCACGCCGCCGCCGATGGTCAGGCCGAACGGGAACTGGTACGTCGTCCAGCTGGTGACCGCCTCGTCCGGCGTGTAGGTCAGGTTATTGGTGCCGTCCGCGGCGAGGTTGGTGCCTTCCCTGACCTTGGCGTTCTGGTGCAGGTAGCCCAGCGAGAGGTTCCAGTTGTCGGTGATGTTGCCGACCGCGGAGATCTCGACGCCCTGCACGCGCTTCTCGCCGGTCTGCGAATAGCCGCCCGGTGCATCGGCGTCCGGGGCGATCTCGTTGGTCACGTTGGTCTGGAACAGGGCCAGGTTCAGCGCCAGGCCGCTCTCGGCCAGCATCCACTTGGTGCCGACCTCGTAGGTCCTGGCCTTCTGCGGATCGTTGTTGATGTTGTCGGCGCTGTTGGCGGCGGTGCTGAGGCTGAAGTTGGCGCCGCCGGGAGGCTGTTGCGACAGCGCCACGTTGGCGTAGAGACTCAGCGCGTCGACCGGCTTGTACACCGCGCCGACCTTGTAGTTGAGCAGGGTGTCGGACGACTTCAGGTCGGCGGTGGACACAAGGCTGCCGACGGGCGCGGCGTCGCAGTACACGATGCCGCGGCCGCTGCCGCCGCTGGTGCCCGGCGTGTTGCAGACGGCGGTGGCGTCGTAATCGGTGGTGTAGTGATCGGCGCGGACGCCGGCGGTGAGCAGGAAGTTCTCGCCGAACTTCAGCGTGTCGAACACGTACAGCGCCGCGGTGTCGGTGCGGCCGTTGGCGACCGCGCCGCTGCGGCCGTAGGCCACGTCGCCGACATCGTTCCAGCTGGGGTGGTAGAGGCTGGTCGGAGCGAGGCTGCCGGTGGTGGTGATGCCGTGGGCGGTCTGCTCCTCGCGTGTGAGTTCCAGGCCGGTGCTGAGGAAGTGGTCGACGGCGCCCGTGCTGAAGTCCGCGCGCAGGTTCAGCTGGTCGGTGAGGATCCTGTTCTGCTGGTCGCGGGGGGTCAGGTTGGTGCGCAGCAGGGTGTAGGTGGACAGGTCGTTCTTGTCCGTCCAGCGGATGTTGCCGGCCTGCTCGTTGTCGGCGTTGCCGCCGGTGGTCATGAACGCGGTCAGCAGGTAGTCCTGCTCGGTCTTGCCCCAGCGCAGGGTGTTGCTGAGCTTCACCGTGTCCGAGAAATCATGCTCGAAACGCACGGTGGCCATCTGCGAGGTCACGTCGTCGTGGTCGAGGCGGCTGCCGTAGAAGTTTTCCGGGTCGACCGGGTGCCCGGCGAGCTGCTCCAGGCCCGGTTGCGGCACCCAGCTCGGCAGGCCGATGGTGGGCACGAAGCCGTCCGGCACGTTGTCCTGCTTCACGTACAGCAGGTTGAGGAACACGCGGGTGTCGGTGCCCAGGCCGAAGCCCAGCGATGGCGCGATGCCCCAGCGCGAGTTGTTGACGTGGTCGCGGCCGGCCACGTCGCTGTCCTGCCACATCGCGTTCAGGCGCAGCGCGCTGGTGTCGCCCAGGCGGGTGTTCCAGTCGGCGGTGGCGCGCTGCTGGCCGTCGCTGCCGGCCGAAACGCTGGCGGAGGTCGCGCCGAGCAGGTTGGCCTGCTTGGACACCATGTTGATCGCGCCGGTCGGCGCCGAACGGCCGGTGTCGGTGCCGGCCGGGCCCTTCACCACTTCCACCTGCTCGATGTTGAACAGGTCGCGCGACACCGCGCCGAGGTCGCGTGCGCCGTCGACGAAGATGCTGCTGGAAGTGTCGAAGCCGCGCATGTACAGCGCGTCGCCGGTGGTGGTGTTGCCGTTCTCGCCGGCATAGAAGGTGCCCACGCCGGGGCTGTTGCGCAGCGCCTCGGTCAGCGTGGTGGCCCCCTGCTGCTGCAGCAGTTCCTTGCCGAGCACCTCGATGGTCTGCGGCGTGTCCTGCAGGGTCTGGGTGAACTTGGGCGAGACCACGAAGCTGTTCAGGCCGTGCACTTCGACCTTGTCGAGGGTCGTGGCCTGCAGCTCCGGCTCGGGACCGGCGGCGGCATCGGCTGCCGCGGCGCTGGCCGGCAGCCCCAGCGCCAGCCCGGTCAGCAGGGTGGCGGCGGTGACGGATTGCGACGACTTCGTGGACGGAACGGCGTGCTTGCGACTCTTGATGTGGGCCATGGTGTCTTTCGTTGCGATGTGGGGGAGCCGGCCGGACGCGCACGCGCGAACGGGTGGGAGGTGGCGGGCATCCGGAACCTCGTAGCGGGCCTGTGGCGGGCTGGGGGCGGCTTGGATTTCGACGCGGACTGCGGAGCCGGCCCGGGTCTTTCGCGGGTGCCGGCGGCCGGAGAGGGCGGCGGGGTGCGCGTATTCAACCGCAAACGATAATGATTCGCAATGCTTTTCTCATCGGCAACGCATACAGGGTGCGCCCTGTCGCATTACGCGGGCTGTTGCAGGGGCGCCTTCAGCCGCGAGTTTTTCCCGATGGTCCGTGAGGGACGTCGTGCGCCGGCGCCAGTCTCCCGAGCTTGCGGCTGAAGCCGCTCCTGCAGTGGACAACAGCATTGCGGGGAGGGGACCGCAGGCCCTAGCGGTCGTCGCGCGTCCAGACCGCGCCGTCCTCGACCTTCACCGGGAACTTCGCCACCGGCGCGTATGCCGGCGCGCACAGCGCACGGCCGTCGCGGACGTCGAACCTGGCGCCGTGCAGGGTGCATTCGATCGTGCCGTCGCCGCCGTTGAACTCGCCCGCCGAGAGTTCGAAGTCCTCGTGGCTGCAGCGGTCCTCCAGCGCGTAGAAGTCGCCGTCGACGTTGAACACGATGATCGGCGTGTCGCCGTCCCAGGCCACGGCGGTTTCGCCGGGAAGCAGTTCGGAGGTGGCGCAGACGCGGATCCAGTCGGACATGGCAGCAGCTCGTGTCGGGTATGGCGATTGTAGGAGCGGTTCGTGCCGCGAGCCTTTGAGGCCCGCGGGGCAGCCAGGATCGCGACTGGAGCCGGCCCTACAGTGTCTTCTCCAGGACCTCGAAGCGCAGGTCGTCGCGCCTGGGGATGCCGAAGCGTTCGTCGCCGTGCGGGAACGGCCTGTACACGCCGGTACGGCGGTAGCCGCGGCGCGCATAGAAGGCGATCAGTTCGTCGCGGATGTCGATCACGGTCATGCGCATGTCCGGCAGCCGCCATTCCTCGCGCGCGATGCGCTCGCATTCGGCCAGCAGCGCCTTGCCGATGCCGACGCCCTGCAGCCCCGGCACCACGGCGAACATGCCGAAATAGCCGTGGCCGCCCTCGTCGGCGACATGCGCGCAGGCCAGCAGCCTCTGCCCCGGCCCGGGACCGGGACCGGGGGCGTCATCGCGTTCGGCGAGTACGACGCGGCTGCGCGGACGCTCGATGTCGGCGCGCAGCACCTCGGCGTCGATGCGATTGCCGTCGAGGAAGTCGGCCTCGGTGGTCCAGCCGGCGCGGCTGGACTCGCCGCGGTAGGCGGAGGTAACCAGCGCGACGAGGGCGTCGACGTCGGCGGCGGTGGCGTTGCGGAAGGTGAGTTCGGTCATGGCGGCCCTGATTTTTCCACAGCCACTTGCAGGAGCGGCTTCAGCCGCGAGCTTTTGTTCACGCTGCAAAGGAAAGGGAGGGGGCAAAGGCAAGGGCTCGCGGCTGAAGCCGCTCCTACAACGGTGGCCGGCTTCAGCCCAGCAGCCCGCGCACCTTGCGCAGCGCGGCGACGAAGGCCTCGATTTCCCCGTGCGTGTTGTAGAACGCCAGCGACGCGCGGCAGGTGGCGCCGATGCCGAACCACTGCAGCAGCGGATGCGCGCAGTGCTGGCCGGAGCGGATCGCCACGCCTTCGATGTCGAGCAGGGTGGCCAGGTCGTGCGCGTGCGCGCCTTCCACCAGGAACGAGACGACCGCCGCCTTTCCGGGCGCGGTGCCGTAGACGCGCAGGCCGTCGATCTTCGCCAGTTCCTCCTCCAGGTGCGCCAGCAGCGCCTGTTCGCGCGCTTCCACGTTGGCCATGCCCAGCGCGTCGAGATAGTCGACCGCCGCGCCCAGCCCGGCGAAGCCGGCGATGTTGGGCGTGCCGGCCTCGAACTTCTGCGGCGCGTCGTTGAACACGGTGCCGTCGAAGCGCACCTCCTTGATCATTTCGCCGCCGCCGATGAACGGCGGCATCGCCTCCAGGTGCTCGCGGCGCGCCCACAGTGCGCCGGTGCCGGTGGGGCCGCACATCTTGTGGCCGGTGAGCGCGTAGAAGTCGCAGTCGATCGCGGCGATGTCGACCGGGCGGTGCGGCATCGCCTGCGAGCCGTCGACGACGGTGACGATGCCGCGACGGCGCGCCTCGCGGCAGATTTCGCGCACCGGGTTGACCGTGCCCAGCACGTTGCTGACGTGGGCGACGGCGAGCAGCTTCACGTCCGCGGTCATCTTCGCGCGCAGCATGTCGAGGTCGAGCGAGCCATCGGGCAGCAGTTCGACCACCTCGATGCGAGCGCCGGTGCGCTGTGCCACCAGCTGCCAAGGCACGATGTTGGCGTGGTGCTCCATGCGCGTGAGCAGGATCGCGTCGCCGGCCTTCAGCCGCGGCAGCGCCCACGAGTACGCGACCAGATTGATCGCGAAGGTGGTGCCGCTGCACAGCACGACTTCCTCGGTGAGCACGTTGGTGAAGCGCGCCAGCTTGCGTCGCGCGCTCTCGTAAAGTTCCGTCGCCTCGCCGCCGAGGGTGTGCACGGCGCGGCTGACGTTGGCGTTGTGCTGGCGATAGAAATCGTCGACCGCCTCGATCACCGCCGCAGGCTTCTGCCCGGTGTTGGCGGAATCGAAATAGACCAGCGGCTTGCCGTTGACCTGCCGCTGCAGCAGCGGGAAATCGCCGCGCACCCGCGCCCAGTCGACCGGGCCGCCGTCCGCTGGCCGGGCGCCAGTGGCGGAAGCAGGTGTCATGCGTCGCCCACCAGCGACGCCAACGCCGCATCGAGCCGGACCTCCAGCGCGTCGCGCAGGGTGTCGGAGGCGATCACCCCCAGCGGCTCGCGCATGAAGGCGGCGGTCAGCAGGCGGCGCGCATCGGCTTCCGGCAGGCCGCGCGAGCGCAGGTAGAACATCGCGGTCGGGTCGAGCTGGCCGACGGTGGCGCCGTGTGCAGCCTTGACCTCGTCGGCGTGGATCACCAGCACCGGCTGGGTGTCGATCTCCGCGCCCTCGGACAGCAGCAGGTTCTTGTTCGACAGGTTGGCGTCGCTGCCGTCCGCGCCCTCGTGGATGGTGATGCCGCCGTGGAACACCGCGCGGCCGCGTCCGGCGCCGATGCCGCGCCAGGTCAGCTCGCAGGCGGTGTCGCGGGCGACATGCTCGATGCCCAGGCGGGTGTCGAGGTGGCGCTTGCCGGTGGCCAGCAGCACGCCGTTGGCGACCACGCGCGCGCGGTCGCCAAGCAGGCGCACGTTGAACTCGTGGCGTGACAGCGCGGCGCCCAGTTCCAGGTCCAGGCGCCGGTATTCGGCGTCCCCGGCGAGCGCGGCGTCGGTGCGCAGGAAGCTGGTCGCGCCGTCCGCGGCATCGTGGACGCGGGCATGGCGCAGGCGCGCGCGCGCTCCGAGCCGCAGCGAGAGCGTGGCGGTGTCGAGGTGGCGGTGCGCGCCTGCGGCCAGGTGGTGTTCGGCGAGCACCAGCGAGGCGCCTTCGCCGATCTCGATGGCGTGACGCAGGTGCCATGCGCGGTCGGCGTCCGAAGGGGCGCCGATGAAGACCAGGTGCAGCGGGGTTTCGACCTGCGCGCCGGCCTCGACGCGGACTGCCGCGCCCGTTCGTGCCAGCGCGGCATTGAGGCGGGCGAACACGTCGTCGCTGCGGTTGCGCGCGCCATCGTCTGCGTCGGTTTCGCGCGTTGCGTCGCCGACGCCTTGCGGCGACAGCGTGACGCCCTCGGGCAGTGCGTCGAGGTCGGAGTGCGCGGGGTCATGGACGCCGTTGACGAACACCAGCCGCGGCGCCGGGATGCTGGCGATCAATGCCGGGTCGAATGCCGCGACACCCGCTTCGGCGGGCGCAAAGGCACGCCGCTCCAGCGCGCGCAGCGGAGTGTACTTCCACGCCTCGCTGCGCGGGCCCGGCAGGCCATCGCTGACGATCGCATCCAGCGCCGCCTTGCCGGCGTTGTCGCCTTCGAAGCCGGCGGCGAGCGAATCGAGCAGGGTAGCCATCAGGCCACCGCTTCCGGCGTGACGCGGTCCTTGATCCACGCGTAGCCGTGCGCTTCGAGCTCCAGCGCCAGCTCCGGCCCGCCGCTCTCGACGATGCGGCCATCGGCCAGCACGTGCACGACGTCCGGCTTGATGTAGTCCAGCAGGCGCTGGTAGTGGGTGATCAGCAGGAACGCGCGATCCGGCGAGCGCAGTGCGTTCACGCCTTCGGCGACGTTCTTCAGTGCGTCGATGTCCAGGCCGGAATCGGTTTCGTCAAGGATCGCCAGCTTCGGCTCCAGCACTGCCATCTGGAAGATCTCGTTGCGCTTCTTCTCGCCGCCGGAGAATCCCTCGTTGACGCCACGGTGCAGCAGCTGGTCGTCCAGGTGCAGGACCGCGAGCTTCTCGCGGACGATCTTGAGGAACTGCATCGAGTCCAGTTCCGGCTCGCCGCGCAGCTTGCGTTGTGCGTTGAGCGCGCTGCGCAGGAAGTAGGTGTTGTTCACGCCCGGGATCTCGACCGGATACTGGAAGGCGAGGAACACGCCGGCGGCGGCGCGTTCCTCTGGCTCCAGTTCCAGCAGGTCGCGGCCGTCGTACTGCACGCTGCCTTCGGTGATCTCGTAGCCGTCGCGGCCCGCGAGGATGTTGCCGAGCGTCGACTTTCCGGCGCCGTTGGGGCCCATGATGGCGTGGACTTCACCGGGCTTCACGTCGAGCGTGAGTCCCTTGAGGATTTCGCGGCCGGCGACGGTGGCGTGGAGGTTCTCGATCTTGAGCATGGCTTGGGCTTCAGGAAGACAGGGGGTGGGAGCGTAATCAGCGGCCGTCATCAGGCTGCGCGGAAAACTGCCCGCGCAGGTACGCGGTGCGTTGGCGCGTGAGCTCGGCTTTGGCGCTGGCGTATTCGAGCGGGTAGATCGAGCCGTACTCCAGCCGGGCGTCCTGGCCGTCGGCCAGAGGGAACTGCGCGGCAAGGTCGGCGTCGCGCAGCTGTATCCACAGCCGTTGTGCGGTTCTGAGGCGCTGGAGCGCCACCGGTTCGTTCTTCATCGTCGCCACGATCCGCGCATAAGCGGAATTGAGCTCCGCATCGGCCTGGTCGAGGTCATCCAGGGCGCACCGGTTCATTTCGGCCTGGCTGCCTTCCGGGTTGCATGCGGCCTCCTGCGCCATGGCGGCAGGGACGACAAGGGTGAGCAGGAGCAGGAAACGGATCATCCGACCGATCCCTCCAGCGACACTTCCAGCAGCTTCTTCGCCTCCACCGCGAACTCCATCGGCAGCTCGCGGAACACCTGCTTGCAGAAGCCGTCGACGATCAGGCTCACCGCGTCCTCCTGCGAGATCCCGCGCGAACGGCAATAGAACATCTGGTCGTCGGAGATCTTCGAGGTGGTGGCCTCGTGCTCGACGGTGGCGCCGGGGTTCTTCACCTCGATGTAGGGGAAGGTGTGCGCGCCGCAGCGCTTGCCGATCAGCAACGAGTCGCACTGGGTGTAATTGCGCGCGCCGTCCGCCGAGGCGGCGACCTTGACCAGGCCGCGGTAGGTGTTCTGGCCGCGGCCGGCGCTGATGCCCTTGCTGATGATCTTGCTCTTGGTGCGCTTGCCGACGTGGATCATCTTGGTGCCGGTGTCGGCCTGCTGGCGGTGGTGGGTGAGTGCGACCGAATGGAATTCGCCGGTCGAGTCGTCGCCCAGCAGCACGCAACTGGGGTACTTCCAGGTGATCGCCGAGCCGGTCTCGACCTGGGTCCAGGTGACCTTGCTGCGGTCGCCGCGGCATTCGGCGCGCTTGGTGACGAAGTTGTAGATGCCGCCGCGGCCTTCCTCGTCGCCCGGGTACCAGTTCTGCACGGTCGAGTACTTGATCTCCGCATCCTCGAGCGCCACCAGCTCCACCACCGCCGCGTGCAGCTGGTTCTCGTCGCGCATCGGCGCGGTGCAGCCTTCCAGGTAGGAGACGTGGCCGCGGTCCTCGCAGATGATCAGGGTGCGCTCGAACTGGCCGGTATGGCCGGCGTTGATGCGGAAGTAGGTGCTCAGCTCCATCGGGCACTTCACGCCCGCGGGGATGAACACGAACGAGCCGTCGGAAAACACCGCGGAATTCAGCGCGGCGAAGTAGTTGTCGCCCGGCGGAACCACGCTGCCCAGGTACTGCTTCACCAGCTCCGGATGGTCCTTGATGGCCTCGGACATCGAGCAGAAGATGACGCCCTTGTCGGCCAGTTCCTTGCGGAACGTGGTACCGACCGAGACCGAATCGAACACCGCGTCCACGGCCACGCCGGCGAGCTTGGCGCGCTCGTGCAGCGGCACGCCGAGCTTGTCGTAGGTGTCGAGCAGTTCCTGCGGCACCTCGTCGAGTGACTTGTACTTCGGGCCCTTGGGCGCGGAGTAGTAGCTGATGGCCTGGAAGTCGATCGGCGCGATTTTCAGCTTCGCCCAGTGCGGTACCGGCATGGTCAGCCAGTGGCGGTACGCGGCCACGCGCCAGTCGGCCATCCACTCGGGCTCTTCCTTCTTCGCCGACAGCGCGCGCACGACATCCTCGGACAGGCCGGGCGCGAAGCTGTCCGACTCGATGTCGGTGATGAAGCCGGCCGAGTAGCGGCGGCCGAGCTGTTCGATGATTTCTGCGTTTTCGACGGACATGTGGGGTCCTGCGTCAGCTGGCGGTCAGGCGTGCGGGGATTGCGCGCTTGCCGGAAGGGGAAATGGGGAGTGGGGACAGCATCTGCGCGAGGGTCACGCCGCGCAGCGCGTCGGCGACGACGTCGTTGATGCGGCGCCAGTTGGCGCGCACGTGGCAGGAGTCCTCGATGCCGCAGCTGCCGCTGTGGACGCTGCATTCGGTCATGCCGAGCGGGCCTTCCATCGCCTCGACGACCTCGAACAGCGAGATGTCTTCCGCCGGCCGCGACAGCCGGTAGCCGCCGTTGGCGCCGCGGAAGGCCTCGACCAGCCCGGCCTGGGCCAGCGGCTTGAGCAGCTTGGCGACCGTGGGCGCTTCCAGGCCGGCGCGCTCGGCCAGGCCGGCGGCGCTGGCGACCACGTCGGGATCGCTCGCCAGGACGGTGAGGACGACGGTTGCGTAGTCGGTGAGTTTGGTGACCCGGAGCATGGCGTGGCTCGAAGCGCGCGGCTTCTGGCTGTCTTCAATCAGGACCGAAATTGTACTCTTTCGCCCGCGGCCGGTTCAAGCCTCCGCGCACGCGTGGCCGGGCCGTCCGAAGGCCAGCAATGACGGCTGTCATCCCCGATGGCTGACGATCGCGCCTGGCGCGGGCCGGGCCGGTGCGGACAATGGGTGATGTTCCCTCCCTGGAACACACAGGAGCCCGCCATGCACACCCGGACCCGCAGTTCCTTCGAAACCACCCTGCAGGGCGTCGCCGGCCAGCTGGTCGAACGCGCCACCGCGCTGCCCGGCAATGCCGGCCGCGGACAGCTGCTGCGCTGGCTGCTGGCCATCGCTGCGATTTTCGTCGCATGGCGGATGTGGCGCGGGCTCAAGTCGATGGCGTGGATCGCGCTGGGCCTGGGCATGGCGCTGTACTGGACCGGGGCCTGGCACGCCATCTTCTGACGCGGCGGTGGCGTGCACGTCCACGCAAGGGGGCGGCGCGGCGGCGGGATGGGCCATAATCCGTGGCTTCCCGCCGTCGTCCGGAACCACGCAATGCCCAAGAAGAAAATCGCCGCACGCCTTTCTCCCATCCACGGCAACGGCGTGTTCGCCACCGAGGCCATCGAGAAGGGCGAGCGCATCGTCCGCTACAAGGGCCTGCTGCGCACCCATGACGAGGTCGACGAGGAATACGGCGACCAGGACGAGGACGGCCACACCTTCCTGTTCACCCTCAACGACGACTACGTCATCGACGCCAACAGCGGGGGCAACATCGCGCGCTGGATCAACCACAGCTGCAAGCCCAACTGCGAGGCGGTGATCGAGGAAAATCCGAAGGGCAAGCGCCACAAGGACAAGGTGTTCATCGAGGCGATCCGCAAGATCAAGCCCGGCGAGGAGCTGACCTACAACTACGGCATCACCCTCGACGAGCCGCACACCGCCAAGCTGAAGAAGCTGTGGGGCTGCAAGTGCGGGTCGAAGAACTGCACCGGCACGATGCTCCAGCCCAAGCGCTGAGGCATCGCCCGGGCCCGCGTGATGCGGGCCTGCGAAGCCAGTCGCATTCATCGATCTGGAAGCCCGCCTCGGCGGGCTTCCGCGTTGCGGATGCCGTCGGTGGGTGAAAGGTTTGCATGACTTGTGCCAGTAGGTTGCGCCGCACCGCGCCGATACCGTGCGTGCAACCGGGGAGAACGCCCCGCACGAAACGGAAATCCCGATGCGCGTTGCCCGCCTTGCCCTTGCGTTGCCGACGTTGCTGTCCGTGCCTGCGTTCGCGGTGGACATCGATGGCCGTATCGACCCGGCCGAGTGGGAGGGCGCGCACCACGTCACCGACTTCCGCAAGGTGCAGCCGCTGTCGGGCCAGCCGGCCTCGCTGCCGACCGAGGCCTGGATCCTGGCCACGCCCGAGGGGCTGGCGGTCGCCTTCCGCAATACCCAGCCGGCATCGGTGCCGCGCACCAACCAGCGGGTGAGGCGCGACTTCGAGGAGCAGGTCGACCGGGTCAACCTGATGGTCGACTTCGACGGCGACGGCCGCACCGGCTACAACTTCACCGTCAGTTCCACCGACGGCGTGTTCGACGCCGTGGTCACCAACGAGACACAGTTCAACAAGGACTGGGACGGCAACTGGAAGCACGCTACCAGCAACGATGCCGAAGGCTGGTCGGCGGAGATCCTGATCCCCTGGTACATCGCGCCGATGCGCGAGGGCAGCAATGGCGAGCGCAGGATCAGGGTCTACGTCGACCGTGTCGTCGGCTCCACCGGCGAGCGGGTGGCGTGGCCGGCGGTGAGCTTCAAACAGTCGCGTTTCCTGTCCGGGTTCGAGCCGCTGGAGGTGCCGCTGTACAGCCAGTCGCTGCTGGCGGTCACGCCGTACGTGTCGGGACTGTACGACAACGTCGGCGGCCGCAGCGACTTTGACGGCGGCGCCGACATCTTCTGGAAGCCGAACGGCCAGTTCCAGCTCACCGCCACGATCAACCCGGATTTCGGCCAGGTCGAGAGCGACGACCTGGTGGTCAACTTCGACGCCACCGAGACCTTCATCAGCGACAAGCGCCCGTTCTTCACCGAAAACCAGGGCATCTTCGAATACACCACGCCCTCGGACTACAGCCAGCTGCTGTACACCCGCCGCGTCGGCGGCCCGGCCGACGATGGCGAAGGCTCCGGCGACATCACCGCGGCGGTCAAGCTCAACGGCAGTTTCGGCGACACCAAGTACGGTGTGTTCGCCGCCGATGAATCCGGCGAGGCGGGGCGCACGTTCGGCGCCCTGCGGCTGGTGCGCGGCTTCGATACCCAGAACCTGGGGCTGATGCTCACCCAGGTGGACCGCCCGTATCTGGACCGAGAGGCGACCGTGCTGGGCATCGACCACAACTGGCGCCCGACGCCGCGCTGGAACATCCGCAGCCGTCTGTTCGGCAGCCGGATCCGCCAGGCGGGTGGGGAATCGGACGATCTCGGCGCCTCGATCTGGGCCGACTACGAAATGGATGGGGGCTGGCGCCAGCAGTGGATCGCGATGCATTTCGGCGACGAACTCCAGATCAACGACCTCGGCTACCTGTCGCAGAACGACCTGAATTACGGCCATTGGGAAGTCGCGCGCCGCTTCACCGGGCTGCCGGAGGATTCGCGCTATGCCTCCAAGGACTGGCGCTGGCGCGTCAGCCGGATCACCAACGACCACGGCCAGCTGCTGCGCGACCAGCTGCGGCTCAGCCGCAACAGCGAGCTACGCAACGGCAGCAGCGAATACATCACGACCAACATCAACAGCTCGGGCGTGGACGACCTGCTCACGCGCGGCCATGGCGTCGTGGAGCTGCCGGCGAACTTCAACGCGGTCTTCGAGTACAACCGTCCGCGCAAGGGCAACTGGGCGTACGACCTTTCGCTGGTCGCGATGAGCGGCGGC
>Ga0160437_1000132_pt1 | contig 43042 bp, 38 predicted proteins | sample HID1975I_E0MG_FD_108227 | JGI IMG/M metagenome (GOLD analysis project Ga0160437, IMG submission 108227) | Enriched soil microbial communities from UW Madison campus, WI, USA - HID1975I_E0 MG | ecosystem: Environmental > Terrestrial > Soil > Unclassified | place: USA: Madison, Wisconsin... | reverse complement strand
GGCCGCAAAGCCGGCCAGCAGCCCCCAGAACGCCGAGCCGATGCCGAGCAGCGAAACGCCGGACGCCGTCGCCGCGAAAGTCAGGATCGCGGCATCGCGCTCGGTCTTCTCGATGAGCATGTTCTCGATCGCACCCGACAGCGGCGCGATCAGGGCAATGCCGGTGAACGCGGCGATGGAGGCCTTGGGCATGGTCAGGAAGAACTGCACGAGCGGCGCGGAGAACAGCGCCAGGGCCAGGTAGAACCCGGCGTAGATCAACCCCACCGTCCAGCGGCGCGCCCGATCCGGGTGAGCGTCCGAGCTGGTGCAGATCGCCGCGGTGATGGCCGCCAGGTTGACGCCGTGAGCGCCGAACGGCGCAAGCAGCATCGTCGCCAGCCCCGTGCCCAGCAGCAGGGGCTGCGGCCGAGGCTCGTAACCGGCGGTCCGCAGCACGACGAGGCCGGGCAGGTTCTGCGAGACCAGTGTGACGAGGAACAGCGGGACGCCGATGCTGGCCACGGCCTTGAGGTCGAAGGCGGGCATGACCGGCTCCAGCCCGCCGATCAGCGAGCGAGGCGCGAATCCGGCAACATCACCGCGCGTCAGTACGACTGCCACGCCCGAGACGAGCACCAGCAGCAAGGCATAGAGCGGAAAACGCTGCCGGGCGATGACGAAGACCAGCAGCAGGACCACGACCAGCAGCGCGTCCGTTTCCAGGGTGCGGAACAGCTGGAGGCAGAACGGCAGCAGCACTCCCGCAAGCATGGCCGACGCCACCGAGGCGGGAATGCGCGCGGCCAGCCGCCCGAGTGCGGGGACCAGCCCCAGCAGGCACATCAGCGCCGCCGCCGCCATGAAGGCGCCGATCGCGACCGGCCAGGCCGCGCCGCCGTTGCTCGCGGCCAGCAGAGCCGCACCCGGCGTCGACCACGCCAGCACCACCGGCATGCGCGTCCACAGCGAGAGAATCGCCCCGGCCACCGCAATGCCGAGGCAAAGCGCCGTCACTGCCGAGCCGACCTGCCCGGCCTCGGCCCCCAGCGCCTGCATGGCCTGAACCACCAGGGCAACGGTGCCCCCGAACCCGATCAGGGCGGCGATCAACGCGGAAGTCCAGGAAGCGAGCGGCGGCAATGACGCAGAAACACGGGAAAGCATGGCGGTGCTATGGGCAGGTTTGTCCGGGATGGGAAGACCTTGGGCCCGGCCCTGCAGTGCAGCGCCATTGCCGGACCGGGATGACCTGCACCCCGTCCGCGCTTCTCGCCAGGCCAGCAGGCAATGAGCATCGGGCAGGCGATGAGCCTGACAGCATCTCTCTGATAAATCGGGAAGTTCGCGAATGTCGCGGGGAAATGGTGGAGCCTAGCGGGATCGAACCGCTGACCTCCTGCATGCCATGCAGGCGCTCTCCCAGCTGAGCTAAGGCCCCGTCCATTTCAGCGGATCGCACCTGGGCGGGCGATCCGGTCCCGCGCGCAGCGGCGTGGGAGGCAGCCCTCTAGATCGGCTTTTTCGATCTGACAAGAGAAACATTCACGGGTTTCGAAAGTTGTTCGAATGGTCATGAAACGAAGAGCGCGGAAGCGCCGACCGGCAGCGGGGCGGGCACAGCCGTCCGGCAGCACGTAAAGCTTCAGATGGCCAGGTTCATACGGGCGACATCTCGCCCGGCGCAGGCAAGTACAGAGGCATTGTGCGAAGGTGCGAAAGGGAGAGCGATCATGATTCGCAAGTTGATGACCGTCGCCGCGGCAATCGGCGTTCTGGCAGCCACCCCATCACTGGCAGCCAATTCCTGCCGCGATGCGCAGGGCAAGTTCGTGCCCTGCAAGACCGTGACGACGAAGAAGACCACCACCAAAGTCACCACCGCCAAAGTCACGCCCGGCGTGGTCAAGGGCACGGACGGCAAGTGCCGCATCAGTTCGGGCGCCAAGAAGGGTCAGTTCACCAAGTGCCCGTGACCTGAATGTCGCCGGGAGTTTCCAAGGCGGGTTTTTCGCTGCGGGCTCCCGAGCGTCTGCCTGGAAAATCGGGCGATAGGAAATGAGGCGTGCACGAATCGGGCCGCGCAGCCATGCAAATAATGCTGTGCAAAATGCCTCTCGTCCGGGGCAAACGCGCCTCCGCGGTGCGGGCAAATAAAAAACCCTCCCGGAGGGGAGGGCTTTTTCCGTCTCGGACGGACTTTCCGTGATCCCTCTTGATTTCCAAGAGAGGCGGAAAGCAACTGGGGGCCGGCAGACCAAGAAGGTCGGTGCGCGGCCCCCGAACCGATTACTCGGCAGCCGCGGTGGCTTCTTCGGTAGCCGCTTCGGTGGTAGCAGCCAGAGTTTCCTCGGGCAGGGTCTCAACCGACTCGGTAGCAGCTTCGGTGGGCTTTTCGCCACCGCAAGCAGCGAGCGACAGAGCGGCAGCCGACGCGAACGCGGCAAAAGCAATCTTCTTCATGCGAATCCCCTTGCATTGTTTGGCGCACAGGCCAACGCTTGCAGGCAAGCCTGCGGTGCCATTCTTTAGACGAGACAATGGTGCAACGCAAACGGGAAGTAAGGGGCCGGAAATCCGCAGAAATCCTAGGGCTTGCACACATATAAAGATATCTTTATATGCCAGACCATGCAAATCGACCCCCTTCTGAGGGCTCTTTCCGAGCCGACGCGGCTACGCATCATGCGTCTGCTCGCACACATGGAACTGGCGGTCGGAGAGCTGGCGCAAGTGCTCGGACAGAGCCAGCCGAGAGTGTCCCGCCACGTCAAGATCCTGTGCGACGCGGGCCTCGCCCAGCGCCGCAAGGAAGGTAGCTGGGTCTTCCTGCGCACGGCCGTGAAGGAAAAAAGCGAGCCGCCGATGGGCGCCGCCGCCGCACAGCTCCTTGCCATTGCCGAACGCGACGATCCGGCCTTTTCGGCGCGCTGCAACGAGGATCGCCGCCAGCTTGCCGCGATTCGCGAGGCCCGCGAGGCCAGCGCCCAGGCCTATTTCGCCAGCCATGCCGAAGAATGGGATTCGCTGCGCCAGCTTCATGGCGCGGACGGCCCGGTCGAATCGGCACTGCTCGCCGCCTTCGGACGCCAGAAGCTGGGTGCGCTGCTCGATGTCGGCACCGGCACCGGACGCATGGCCGAGCTGCTCGCGGGCAAGGCCGGCCACGTCACCGCGCTCGACAAGAGCCCGGACATGTTGCGAATTGCTCGTGCACGGTTGCAATCTTTGCCAGCGGACAAGGTTTCGTTGCTGCAGGGCGACTTCACCGCCCTGCCCTTCGTACCCGCCAGTTTCGACACCGTGCTGTTCCACCAGGTGCTCCACTATGCACAGGCCCCCGGCATCGTCCTGACCGAAGCCGCCCGCGTCACGCGCGAGGGCGGGCGCATCGCCGTGGTCGATTTCGCCGCGCACGAACGTGAAGACCTGCGCGAGCGCCACGCCCACGCCCGCCTCGGTTTCGCCGACGAGCAGATGGAGACGCTGCTGACCGACGCGGGCTTCGCGCCGGAACCGCCGGTGGCGCTGCCCAGCGATGCGCTGACCGTAAAGATCTGGACGGCACGGCGCCTGCCCGCTGCCGAACTCTCCGAGAACCCCGAGACTCAAGACAGAAAGACCGAACTCCCATGACTTTCGCCGAACGACCGGTCTCAGCCCCGCTTTTCGAGGACCTGCCGGGCGACATTTCCGTTTCCTTCGAGTTCTTCCCCCCCAAGACGGAGAAGATGGAGGAACAGCTCTGGGACGCGATCACCCAGCTTGCCCCGCTCGACCCCAGCTTCGTCTCGGTGACTTACGGCGCCGGCGGTTCCACGCGTGAGCGCACGCACTCCACCGTTTCCCGGCTGGTTCGCGAGACGCAGCTGGTCCCCGCCGCCCACCTGACCTGCGTGGGCGCGAGCAAGGACGAGATCGCCGAGATCGCCGACCAGTACTGGGAAGCCGGCGTACGCCACATCGTTGCCCTGCGCGGCGATCCGCCGCCGAGCAGCGGCGGTGTCTTCACCCCGCACCCGCAAGGCTATGCCGGCGCCGCCGACCTCGTCGCGGGCCTGAAGGCACGGCACGATTTCGACATTTCGGTGGCTGCCTACCCCGAAGTCCATCCGGAAGCGGCAAGCGCCGATGCCGACCTCGACAACCTGAAGCGCAAGCTGGATGCCGGTGCGAATCGCGCGATCACACAGTTCTTCTTCTCGACCGACGCCTATTTCCGGTTCCTCGATAAAGTGCTGGCCGCAGGCATCTCCGCGCCGATCCTGCCCGGCATCATGCCGGTGACGAGCTTCGCCGCGATCCGCCGCATGTCGGGCAATACGGAGATCCCGGGCTGGCTCGAAACCATGTTCGAGGGCCTGGACGAGCGCCCCGGCCCGCGCGCGCTGGTCGCCGCGGTCGCCGCTGCCGACTTGTGCCGCAGGCTCTATGAAGGCGGCGTGCGCGATCTTCACTTCTACACGCTCAACCGCGCCGAGCAGGCCTATGCGATCTGCCAGCTCCTCGGCCTGCGTCCGAAACCGGGCGCCTGAACGCGGACGAGCATGCAGACTTGTCTCCGGGCCGTTCGTGCAGCAAGGCGCGATCGGCCCGAAGCGGACCCGGAACAACCGGCCCCGAGTGCGGGTGAGTAAGGACGAAAACCATGAGTGCCAGAGAACAGTTCCTCGCCGAAGCCGCCAAGCGCATCCTCATCACGGACGGCGCCTTCGGCACCGAAATCCAGCGCTGGAAGCTCAGCGAAGCGGACTATGCCGGCAACCTCGGCCTTACCCATGACCAGAAGGGCAACAACGACATCCTCGCGCTGACCAAGCCCGAGGTGCCGGAATCGATCCACCGCGCCTACTTCGAGGCCGGGGCCGACATTGCCGAGACCAACACCTTCTCGGCCAACCGCATCAGCCAGGCCGACTACGGCGCCGAGCACCTCGTGCGCGAGATCAACGTCGAATCGGCCAAGCTCGCCCGCCGCCTGGCCGACGAGTACCAGGCCAGGGACGGCCGCCCCCGCTTCGTGGCCGGCGCGATCGGGCCGACGAACAAGACGCTCTCGCTCAGCCCCGACGTCAACGATCCCGGCTACCGCGAGATCGACTGGGACGAGCTGGTCGACGTCTACAAGGAACAGGCCGCGGCCCTCGTGGAAGGCGGCGCGGACTTCATCCTGATCGAGACCGTGTTCGACACGCTCAACGCCAAGGCCGGGATCATGGCCGTGCGCCACCTCGAAGCCGAACTGGGCCGCGAAGTGCCGATCATGATGTCCATGACGCTGACCGACCTGTCGGGCCGCAACCTTTCCGGCCATACGGTGGAAGCCTTCTGGCACGCGGTGCGCCATGCCCGTCCGGTGACGATCGGGCTCAACTGCTCGTTCGGCGCCACCCAGCTTCGCCCGCATGTGAAGACGCTGTCCGAACTCGCCGACACGCTGATCATGATCTATCCCAACGCCGGCCTGCCCAACGAACTGGGTGCCTACGACGAAATGCCCGAGACCACCGCGGGCTTCGTGGGCGAATGGGCCGTGGCGGGACAAGTCAACGTGCTGGGCGGCTGCTGCGGCTCCACGCCGGACCACATCGCCGCCATGGCGCAGAAAGTGGCGGGCCTGCCCCCGCGCCAGCTGCCTGCCCTGGCCCCGGTCACGCGCCTTGCCGGCCTCGAACCTTTCACCATGGTCGGCTGACGGGATGACCGAATTTCCGATCTGGCGCATTCGCCCGGCGGGCGCCGACGATGCCGATGCGCTGTCCCTCGTGGCCGCCGCGACGTTCCTCGAGAGCTTCGCCGGCCTCGTCGACGGCGCGGGCATCGTCGCCCACTGCCTCAAGCAGCATTCGGCCGAGAACTACCGCAAATACCTGGCCAATGGCGCGCGGGCCTGGCTGGCCGAAGTCGAACCGGGCCATGCCCCGGTCGGCTATGCCCTGCTCTGCCGGCCCGAACTGGAACTGGCGGGTGAAGGCGACCTCGAACTCAAGCGCATCTATCTGTTCTCGCGCTTCCAGGGTTCGATGATGGCCGGCACCATGATGCGGATCGTGCGCGAGGCTGCCGCGACCAGCCACTCCCGGCTGCTGCTGGGCGTGAAGAACGACAATCACCGCGCCCTCGCCTTCTACGCCAAGCACGGCTTCGAAACGATCGGCACCCGGACTTTCGACGTGGGCGGCAAGACCTACGACGATTTCGTGCTCGCGCTCAATTTAGCGAACTGATTCGCTGGCCAACTGATTCAACGAGAACCACACACCATGACCTCGATTCATTCCGGCGCCCGTTTCGTCAACATCGGCGAGCGCACCAACGTCACCGGCTCGGCGAAGTTCAAGAAGCTCATCATGGCCGGCGACTATCCCACCGCCGTCGACGTGGCCCGCCAGCAGGTGGACAACGGCGCGCAGGTGATCGACGTCAACATGGACGAAGGCCTGCTCGACGCGGTCGAGGCCATGACCACCTACCTCAAGCTGATCGCCGCCGAGCCGGATATCGCCCGCGTGCCGGTGATGATCGACAGTTCGAAGTGGGAAGTCATCGAGGCCGGGCTCAAGTGCGTGTCGGGCAAGCCGATCGTCAATTCGATCTCGATGAAGGAAGGCGTCGAACCGTTCCTGGCCCAGGCCCGCAAGTGCATGGATTATGGCGCCGCCGTCGTGGTCATGGCCTTCGACGAGACCGGCCAGGCCGACACCCGCGAGCGCAAGATCGAGATCTGCTCGCGCGCCTATAAGCTGCTGACAGGCATCGGCTTCCCGCCCGAGGACATCATCTTCGACCCCAACGTCTTCGCGGTCGCCACCGGCATCGAGGAGCATGACCGCTACGGGCTCGACTTCATCGAGGCCGTGGTCGAAATCCGCAAGGCCTGCCCGCACGTCCACTTCTCGGGCGGGCTTTCCAACCTCTCGTTCTCGTTCCGCGGCAACGAGACGGTGCGCCGGGCGATGCACTCCGTATTCCTCTACCATGCGATCCCCGCCGGGCTCGACATGGCGATCGTCAACGCCGGCCAGCTCGACGTCTACGACCAGATCGACCCCGCCCTGCGCGAGGCTTGCGAAGACGTCATCATGATGCGCCGCCCCGGCGTGGGCGAGGACGGCAAGACCTCCACCGAACGGCTGATCGAACTGGCCGAGAGCTTCAAGGGCAAAGACGCCGTGGCCGAAAAGGCCGCCGAGGAATGGCGCGGCTGGGACGTGGTCAAGCGCATCGAACACGCGCTGGTACGCGGCATCGACGCTCATGTCGTCGAGGATACCGAGGAAGCCCGCGCCGCGATCGCGGCTCGCGGCGGCCGCCCGATCGAAGTGATCGAAGGCCCGCTGATGGGGGGCATGAACGTGGTCGGCGACCTGTTCGGCTCGGGCAAGATGTTCCTGCCGCAAGTCGTGAAGTCGGCCCGCGTCATGAAGAAGGCCGTGGCCCACCTCATCCCCTTCATCGAGGCGGAAAAGGACGCCAAGACCAAGGCGAAGGGCCGGATCATCATGGCCACCGTCAAGGGCGACGTCCATGACATCGGCAAGAACATCGTCGGCGTCGTGCTTCAGTGCAACGGCTACGAAGTGATCGACCTTGGCGTCATGGTGCCCTGGAGCAAGATCCTCGAGGCCGCCAACGAGCACGAGGCGGACATCATCGGCCTCTCGGGCCTCATCACCCCCTCGCTTGACGAGATGGTGACCGTGGCCGAGGAAATGCAGCGCGCCGGGATGACCATCCCGCTGCTGATCGGCGGCGCCACGACCTCCAAGGTCCACACCGCCCTGCGGATCGATCCCGCCTACGAAGGCCCCGTCGTCCATGTGCTCGACGCCAGCCGCGCGGTCGGCGTCGCCTCGCAGCTGCTGTCCGACACCCAGGCCACCGGCTTCATCACCTCGACGGCGGACGAATACGAGAAAGTCCGCGTGGCCCGCGAAGGCAAGGGTCAAAGCGAACTGCTCTCCATCGCCGACGCCCGCGCCAACGGCTTCTCCGCCGACTTCGCGCAGAAGCCGGGTGCACCGGTGAAGCCCGGCCTCCATGTCTTCGAGGACTGGAACCTCGACGAACTGGTCGAGGTGTTCGACTGGACGCCGTTCTTCCGCGCCTGGGAACTGGCGGGCACTTATCCTGCCATTCTCGAGGACGACGTGGTGGGCGAAAGCGCCCGCAGCCTGTTTGCCGACGCGAAGGCGATGCTCGCGCAGATCGTCGAGGAAAAGTGGCTCACCGCCAAGGGCGTCTGCGCCTTCTGGCCCGCCGCGACCAAGGATGACGACGTGATCGTCGGCGCCGGCGGCATGGACCCGCAAGTCGTCTACGACGCCATCCAGCAGGGCGTCCATGAAGGCCCGGACTTCGTGCGCCTGCCGTTCCTGCGCCAGCAGTTCAAGAAGAGCCGCGGCCGCGCCAACTACTGCCTTTCCGACTTCGTCGATCCGGCGGGCGACTGGCTGGGCGGCTTCGCGGTGGGCATTCACGGCATCGAACCGCACCTCGAACGCTTCCAGGCCGCGCATGACGACTATTCGGACATCCTGCTCAAGGCGCTGGCCGACCGCTTCGCCGAGGCCTTCGCCGAACGCCTGCACCAGCATGTCCGCACGACGCTCTGGGGCTATGCCCCGGACGAGCAGTTCACCAACGAGGCCCTGATCCGCGAGGAATATCGCGGCATCCGCCCGGCGCCCGGCTATCCGGCCTGCCCGGACCATTCGCTGAAGCCGATGCTGTTCGACCTGCTGAAGGCGCAGGACAATGCAGGCATCACCCTGACCGAAAGCCAGGCCATGCTGCCCACCGCCGCCGTCTCGGGCTTCTACTTCGGCCACCCGGAAAGCCAGTATTTCGGCGTGGCCCGCATCGGCCGCGACCAGCTCGAAGACTATGCCGAACGCCGCGACGTGGACCTTGCCGTGGCCGAACGCTGGCTGCGCCCCAACCTCGACTGACAACAAGGTCGGGCATCGAGGCCAGGCATCGAGGTAGGGCATCGCCCGAATTACATGAACGTGAGACCTCCTTTTCGTCGCCCGACGAAATGGGGGTCTCACGCTCCAGGAAATGAGGCGTGAGGGCGGCCGGCAACACACTCATTCGATTGCAATCCGGAAAACTCCCGGAAAAACCCAGCGGTCCCGATTGTCCATTCCGACCGGGCAAGGCATCCATCCCCCCGATAAGAAACATGGGAATGGGGACCCGATGGGGACGACCGAAATCTATCTGATCGCGTTGACGATCATCCTCGGCGCGCCATACTTGGTATGGCGGCTGCTCCGCACCGAACATTGGGCGCCGCTGGTCGTCGTCCAGATCATCGGCGGCATCCTGCTCGGCCCCGGCGTGCTCGGCCATGCCGCGCCCGCGTTCCATGCCTTCGTCTTCAATCCGCAAGTCATGACCGCGCTTAACGGCGTGGCATGGTGGGCGGTGATGATGTTCGTCTTCGTCGCCGGGGTGGAACTCGATCTGTCCGACGCTTGGAAGCACCGCGGCGAGACCACGCTCACCGCCGCCTGCGCCTTGCTGACGCCGCTGCTGTTCGGATCGATCGCCGCGGCCCTGCTGCTGCGCACGCCCGGATGGATCGGGCCGAAGGGCACTTATCCGCAGGCCGTGCTCGGCGTGGGCATGGCCTGTGCGGTCACGGCGCTGCCGATCCTGGTGCTGCTGATGGAAAAGCTGGGCGTGTTCCGCGAACCGCTCGGCCAGCGGCTGCTGCGCTATGCCAGCCTGGACGATATCGCCATCTGGGGCGTGCTCGCCCTGATCCTCGTCGATTGGGAGCGCGTGGGACGGCAGGGCCTGTTCCTTCTCGCTTTCGCCGCGGCCTCGTTCCTGGTCCGCGCCCTGTTCAAGCGCCTGGGCGAACAGGACCGGTGGTTCGTATCGCTGATCTGGCTGGCGCTGGTCAGTTTCGCCGCAGACTGGTCCGGCCTGCACTTCATGGTCGGCGCCTTCCTCGCCGGTGTCGTGCTCGACGCCCGCTGGTTCAGCCGCGAGAAGCTGGACCTGTTCCGCGAATTCCTGCTGCTCACGGTCATGCCGGTATTCTTCCTCAGCACGGGGCTCCGCACCGACTGGGGCATGGGCGGCCTGCTGGTCATGGGCGCGGCGCTGCTGTTCCTGCTGGCCTCGGTGGCAGGCAAGCTGGCCGGCGTACACCTGGCCGGGCGCCTGCTGGGCTGGAAGAAGGGCGATGCCACGGTGATCGGCTGGATGCTCCAGACCAAGGCCCTGATCATGATCATCTTCGTCAACGTGCTGCTCGACAAGCGGATCATCACGCCCGAGACCTTCACCGCTTTGCTGCTGATGGCGGTCATGAGCACCATGCTGACCGTGCCCATCGTCAAGCCCCGCCTTGCCCGGATGGGGCAGGACGGGGCCGTTTGACCGGAAGCCGATTTCACCCCGGGCCGTTGACGACCTGGCCCACGCCTTCCCGGCCGGACAGTTTCTCCGCCGCCTGCCAGAACGCCTCTACGAAAGCCGCGTCCTCCACCAGGGGATTGGGCTTTCGGCGCGCCCGTTCGAACCAGTAATCGCCGCTCGATCCGCCCGGTTCTGCCGCCGTCGCCAGCCAGATCACCGTATCGGCGCCCTGCGCCGGCGACAGCTTGGGCGCGTCGCCATAGGCGGCCTGGACGCTCTCCGGCGTGTGGGAGAAGAAATTGCTGCCCACCGTGCCGGGATGGACCGAGTGCGCGACGATCCCATCCTTCGCCAGCCGGGGCGCCAATGCCCGCGCGTGCAGCACATTGGCAAGTTTGCCGCTGCAATAGGCCGCGCCGGGGCTCCAGTTGCCCAGGTTCTGGAGGTCGTCCAGGTTGATCGCGGGAATCATCTCGCTGCCGTCCGAGGCGGTGTTGACGATCCGGACGCTGCCGGCCCCTGCCCCGCCGCTCCTGGCCGCTGCCTGGCGCAGCAGCGGCAGCAGCCTTGCGGTCAAGGCGAAAGGCCCCAGGAAATTCGCCGCGTAGTTCGCCTCGAAACCCTCGGCCGTGATGGCCTGTTCGCGCGCCATGCCGCCCGCATTGTTAACCAGCACGTCCACGCGGTCGACCTTTCCGGCGATCTCGTCCGCCAGACGGTCCACGTCGGCCAGCAACGAGAGATCGGCGCGGAGCATCTCCGCTTCGCCGCCGCCGATCTCGGCTGCAAGCGCAGCCGCAGCTTCGGCGCAGCGCCCGGCATCGCGCCCTACGCCGATCACGCGAAAGCCCTGCCGCGCCAGCGCCTTTGCCGTCTCCAGACCGATGCCCGAACTGGCGCCCGTCACCACCGCCACGCGCCCTGATTGTGCTCCAGACCCCATGCTTCACGCTCCTCTCGCTTCTCGTTGCCGCCATTTCGACTACTCGCGCGGCCAAACCGCAAGCGATTGGGGCGGAAACGGAGGAAATCATCGGTTCGGCGGTTTTCAGACCTGCCATCGCTCTGCCATAAGCGCCCCGTGCCAGACGCTGACCCTCTTGCCGATCTCCTGCCTGACGCGCACGAAGCGCTCCATGCCACATTCGGCTTCAACGCCTTTCGCGGCGTGCAGGAACAGGTGGTCACGCGCGCGCTTTCGGGCCGCTCTACCCTGGCGGTGATGCCGACCGGCGCGGGCAAATCGCTGACCTATCAGTTGCCCGCGGTCATGCTGGAGGGCACTTGCGTGGTGGTTTCGCCGCTGATCGCGCTGATGCACGACCAGTTGCGCTCTGCCACTGCCAACGGCATCCGCGCCGCCACGCTGACCAGCGCCGATGCCGATCGCGGCCTCACCATGGACCGCTTCCGCGCGGGCGAACTGGACTTGCTCTACATCGCCCCCGAACGCGCGAGCCAGCCCCATTTCCGCGAGCTGCTCGAACAGTCGCGCGTCGCTCTCTTCGCCATCGACGAAGCGCACTGCGTTTCCGAATGGGGCCACGATTTCCGGCCGGACTACCGCCTGCTGCGGCCGCTGCTGGACGCTTTCCCGCAAGTGCCGCGCCTCGCCCTGACGGCCACGGCAGACCATCATACCCGCACCGACATTCTCGCCCAGCTCGGCATTGCCGAAGAAGGGCTGATCGTCGCCGGGTTCGACCGTCCGAACATCCGCTACACCATCCGCCCGCGCGACAATGCGATGCGGCAGCTGAAAGCGGTGATGGAGGAGAACCCCGGCCCGGGCATCGTCTACGCCCCCACCCGCGCCCGCGTGGAGCAACTGGCCGAGACTCTGGCCTCCGCCACCGGGCGGCGCGTGCTGCCCTATCACGCCGGGCTCGATCCCGAAGTGCGCGCCCGCAACCAGGCCGCCTTCGTGGCCTCGGAAGACATGGTCATGGTGGCCACGGTGGCCTTCGGCATGGGCATCGACAAGCCGGACGTGCGCTTCGTCGCCCATGCCGGCATTCCGAAGTCGATCGAGGCCTATTACCAGGAAACCGGCCGCGCCGGGCGCGATGGCGACCCTTCGGTGGCGATGATGTTCTGGGGAGCCGACGATTTCGCCCGCGCCCGCCAGCGCCTCTCCGAGATCGAACCGCACCGGCTGCAAAGCGAACGCCAGCGCCTCGATGCCCTCGCGGGTCTGGTCGAAACCGCCGAATGCCGCCGCGCGGTCCTGCTCCGCCACTTCGGCGAGACGCCCGCGCCTTCCTGCGGAAACTGCGACAATTGCCTGGAGCCGGCAGGCGTGATCGACGTGACGGAAGTGGCGCGCAAGCTGCTTTCGGCCGTCTATCGCACCGGCCAGAGCTATGGGCTGGGCCATCTCGAAAAGGTCCTGACCGGGGCGAACGACGACCGTGTGCTGCAGCGCGGGCACGATCAGCTCTCGGTCTTCGGCATTCTCACCGAGGAAGAGCAGCCACTGCTCAAGCCGCTGGCCCGCGCACTCCAGGCCCGCGGCAGTCTCTTGCCGACCGAACATGGCGGCCTCTCGCTGGGCGGAGACGCGCGCGAAATCCTCAAGGGTGAGGCTTCGGTGCAGATCGTCGTCCCGCCCAAGCGCGAGAAGAAGCGCCGCGGTGGACGCGGCGCGGCGGACGGCGGCGCCAACCCGGTCGGCGATCCCCTGTTCGATGCCCTGCGCGCCTTGCGCCGCGATCTCGCCCAGGAAGCGGGCGTGCCGCCCTATGTCGTGTTCCATGACGCCACCTTGCGCGAAATGGCCGCCGCGCGCCCATCGTCGCTGGCACAGCTCGGAGAGATCGGCGGCGTCGGCGCCCGCAAGCTGGAAGCCTATGGCGAGGCCTTCCTCGAAGTCCTGCGGCAGTTCTGAACCTTCCCGTTCCGCGCCGAACCGGGTCGATCACGCCTCCGGTCGCCATTTGCCGCCCAAAGCGCTAAAGGGCCCACATGATCCGCATATTGATCGATGCCGACGCCTGCCCGGTGAAGGACGAGACCTACAAGGTTGCAGCCCGGCACAAGGTGCCCGTGGTCGTCGTCAGCAACAGCCCCATCCGCGTTCCGCAAGGTCCGCTGGTCTCCCGCAAGCTGGTGAGCGACGCGTTCGACGCCGCTGACGACTGGATCGTCGAGAACACTGCGCCTGGCACGGTCGTGATCACCGCCGACATTCTGCTGGCCGACCGCTGCCTCAAGCTCGGCGCCGAAGTGGTCGCGCCCAACGGCAAGCCTTTCACCACGTCCTCGATCGGCAGCGCCATCGCCACGCGGGCGATCATGGCCGACCTCAGGGCAGGCGGCGACGTGGTGGGAGGCCCGCCGCCCTTCAGCAAGACCGACCGACCGCGCTTCCTCTCCAGTCTGGATGAGACGCTGGTGCGATTGCAGCGCCGCCAGGTCTAGGCAGCGCGGGCTCATGACGGACCACCGGCAGACGCCTGCCCGCCCCGGGTCGGCGCTTCGCGGCGGACGGTACGCGGGCTGGGAAACGATCGCCTAGCCCAGCCGGTAGGGCGTGGGATCGCCGCGTTCACGGATCAGCATTTGCCGCGCATCCTTGCGCAAGCGCAGGCAGACTTCTTCGCGGGCCTCGTCGCCCAGCCTTTCGGGAAATCCGCGAAGCGCCGCCTCGTATCCGTGTTCGACGAGCGCATCCAGCACCGCCGCTTCATCGGTTTCGAAAGCCCGCGCCATCAACTTGAGGGTGCGGACGGTCTCGCGAAATTCGAAATCGGTAAGGCGGCCGGATTCGAACTCTTCCTTGCGAAGCAGCGCCCGCCGCAGATCCCACACCATGATCGGCCTCCCCAAGAAACCGCGAACGGGTCCAAGGTCGTGAACGCATGAATAGCGCCATCGAGGTTTGAGGTGAAATGGTTCGGCGCCAGGCAGGAAGCCGCAGGAATATCCCGGTGGTTCAGAGGCTCCCGGCATGGCGAGAGACCTTTTCGGGCAAACCCGGACGGCCCGCCAAGATTGCGCCGCTTATGCGGTCACGGCCTAATCCTCGCGGCCGTCGAAGGAAACCGGCACGGCCAGGCGGAATGGCAGGTCGGGGGAGGCGATGCGCGATTCCGTGCCGTTGTCGTGGATCAGGACGGCCCGTCCGACGCCCGGCGTCGCCACAACGGCAACGACACTGTCCACCCATGCGTGCAGCAACGCCTTGGCGCGTGCGAGTTCGGAAGCTTCGCGGGTCGTGGTGCCGGATGCTTCGAGTTCGGCTTCCAGCTCGGCAATGCGCGAGGTTGCTTCCGCGATACGATCGCCGTGAGCGCCTTCACCCAAGGAGCTGCCGCCCAAGGAGTTGCCGCCCAAGGAACTGCCGGCGCCGCTGCCGGTTTCTTCGCTGGCCTGTTCGCTCATGCTCTGGTCTCCCGCGCCCGGCTGGTTCTTGTTGCCTGACGACTAGGTGGCCACCGGGGCCAAGAGAGGCAAGGCCCCGGCAATCGCTCTCGCGGTAACCGGGGCCCTGGAACGTCTTTCCGCGATCGACGCGGATTCCTCAGGTCAGAGAGGATTGTCGAGCTTGATGATCTCTTCCTCGCTGGCACGCTGGGTCGTCTTGAGCTGGCGCGGACCGGCAAAGCTGTCGAGCACCGGCTTGTCGCGGGCATAGAGATCGTCGAACGGCTTGAGCTGGCCGTCGATCGAGCGGGCATACGTGAAATAGGTGAGGTAGACCGGGAACGTCCGCGTCATCTCGACCTTGGTATAGTCGCCCGAGCGGGAGATCTCGGCGGCTTCGGCGGCGGTCTTCTTGGCGCCGAGGATCGCCATGGTCATGCCCAGTTCCACGGCGCGCTCGGTGCGGATGCAGCCGTGGCTGAAGGCGCGAACGTCCGAGTTGAAATACTGCTTCGACGGGGTGTCGTGCAGGTAGATCGCGTGGGGGTTGGGCATGTCGATCTTCATCAGGCCGAGCGAGTTGTTGGCGCCCGGCTGCTGGACCACGGTGATCGTGCCGTCGCCGTTCTTGGTGGCCTTGTAACCTGCCGAACGCGCCCAGCCGGGGTTGTTCAGCACTTTGGCGCCCAGGCCTTCGCCCTTCACGATCGACTGCGGCACGGTCCAGGTGGGGTTGAAGACCACTGCGCTCACCGTCTCGGCCAACTGCGGCGTGGCCGTGCGGCCGGGCTTGCCGACCACGGTCTTGTAGCTGCGGATGATCTTGTTCTTGACCACCAGGCGGAGCTGGAATTCCGGAATGTTGGTCATCAGGTAGACGTCGCCGAGATCGCGGGCGAGCCAGCGCCAGCGGTCCATGTTGGCCTGAATCAGCGCGCGGCGCGCCTTGTTGGCCATGGGCGTGGCGTTGAGATCGGCCTTGAGCGCGGCATAGTCGGGGTTGGTCGGCGCGAGCTTGTCCACCACGCCGGCCACGTCATGCTCGGAAAGCGACTGCGCCATGATCTGCGCGGTGGGCATCACGTCCTGGTCGGGGTCTACCGCAAACCACTGCACGCGGGCTTTCATCGGGGTGCGGCCGTCGCGCAGATCCTCGATCAGCCAGCCGAACACGCGGCTTGCCAGCGCGTCAAGCTCGTCGCCTTCGCCCTTGGCGATCGCGGCGCGCAAGGCCGAGGGCTGGTAGTCGGCCGGCACGAGACCTTCCTTGCCGATATATTCGACAGTGGCGAGCAGGGCCTTGGCGTCCGCCATGGACCAGGCCATGACCGGCTCGGCCACGACAACGTCCTGCACCACCGGCTGCGAAACCGTGGGGATCGCGGTGGGAACCACGGCAGGCGGGACCACCGGCTGCACCGCTGCCGGGCGCGTGGCCGTCTTGGCGGCGGGCTTCGCAGTCGCCGTGGGTTTGGGCGTTGGTGTGGGCGTGGGGGTCGCCTGCGTGGTCGGCAGAATAGAGGTGGGCGCCGAGACGGTCTTCTTCTTCGCCGCATCGGCCTTGGAGGACGCGGTCTTGGTATCCGTCTTTCCGTCCGACTTCTGGGCCAGAGCCGGCTGCGCTGCAAGACCCGTCGCCGCCATGACCGCCAGCACGCTGCAACCGAACCTCATGAAACTCGCCATTGTGATCTGAACCTGCCCTTGGTGATGCTGGAATGATATCGAGGGAAACGCAGCCAAGGATAACTGGCTGCAGACCTTGCCGCTTTGCCCCCATATAGTGCCTTCTTCAAGGATTTCGCCTGTCCCTGCGATGAATTGCTTGCATTGGCGCTTGCGCGGGGCCGCGCGGGAGACGAGAGCCGGGGCCTGATGAGCGCTCCTGCCGCCCCTGATATAGAGTCTTCGCCCGGCTCGCCGCTCGGCCTGCACCCCGCCGGTCGCCCCTCGGCGCTGCCGGTCCTGGCCGTCATTGCCGGGATCGCCACGTTCAGCGCCATGGACGCGATGATAAAGGGCGCCGGGCTCGCGGTGGGTGTCTATACGGCGCTGCTGCTGCGCAATCTCTTCGGCACGGTCCTGACATTCCCGCTCTGGCTCTCGGCAGGGCGACCGCTGCCTTCCCGCGCAGTGCTGAAGGTCCATGCCCTGCGCGCGGCGATCACTTCGGCCATGGCCGCACTCTTTTTCTATGGCCTGGTACGAATTCCTATGGCCGAGGGAATCGCCATTTCCTTCGTGTCCCCGATCATTGCGCTCTATTTCGCAGCGCTTTTCCTGGGCGAGACGATCCGGCCGCGCGCCGTCGTCGCTTCGCTGCTGGGCATTCTGGGCGTGCTGGTGATCACTGCCGGCCGGCTCGGATCGGGCGCCTATTCTGACGAAGCGATAGCGGGCACGGCGGCGATCCTGCTCTCGGCCGTGTTCTACGCCATGAACCTGGTGCTCCAGCGCAAGCAGGCGCTCCTGGCCAGGCCGGTAGAGATCGCGCAGTTCCAGAACCTGCTGGTAACGTTGATTTTCCTGGTGTTTTCGCCCTGGCTTGCGGTCATGCCCGATCCCCGCAGCCTGCTGCTGATCCTGGCCGGCGCCGTGCTGGCGACATGCGCGCTGCTGTTCCTGTCCTGGGGCTATGCCCGCGCCGAGACGCAAGTGCTGCTGCCGATCGAGTATACCGGCTTTTTCTGGGCCGCCCTGTTTGGCTGGCTGATGTTCGGAGAGCGCCTTGATCTCGCAACTGTTGCCGGCACGATACTGATCGTTATCGGCTGCTGGACAGGTGCACGCAACGCAAGAGTCGAGTCCCAGGTACCACGCAAGCCCCCCTTGACCTGAGGGCCGCGAGCGCGCATCGGCGGGGCCGAAGAATCCGCTTGTCGCGATGCAGCACGGCGATCATTTTCGGAACCTGGGCTAGTGGGTTGCGAAATAGCCGCTCTTCTCGTGGCACGCTCCATACAGAAGGGGATAATACCCAAATGACCCAGGTCGGACAGGACACGCTCGGCACCCGCAGCACCATGACAGTCGGCGGCAAGCAGATCGCCTACTACTCCCTCAAGAAAGCCGCCGAAAAGATCGGCGACGTTTCGCGCCTTCCCTTCTCGATGAAGGTCCTTCTCGAGAACCTCCTGCGCTTCGAAGACGGCGGCTTCACCGTCGCCACCAAGGACATCCAGGCGATTGCCGACTGGCAGAAGAACCCTGCCACGGGCGAGGAAATCCAGTACCGCCCGGCCCGCGTTCTGCTTCAGGACTTCACCGGCGTGCCCTGCGTGGTCGACCTGGCCGCCATGCGCGACGCCATCGCCACGCTCGGCGGCGACACCAGCAAGATCAACCCGCTGGTCCCCGTGAACCTGGTGATCGACCACTCGGTCATGGTCGACGAATTCGGCCACCCCAAGGCGTTCGAAGAGAACGTGGAAATCGAATACCAGCGCAACATGGAGCGCTACGACTTCCTCAAGTGGGGCTCGAAGTCGCTCGACAACTTCTATGCCGTTCCCCCGGGCACCGGCATCTGCCACCAGGTCAACCTGGAGAACATCGCCAAGACCGTGTGGTCCAGCGAAGACCAGAACGGTGAACTGGTCGCCTATCCCGACACCTGCGTCGGCACCGACAGCCACACCACCATGGTCAACGGCCTAGGCGTGCTGGGCTGGGGCGTCGGCGGCATCGAGGCGGAAGCCGCGATGCTCGGCCAGCCGGTCTCGATGCTCATCCCCGAAGTCGTCGGCTTCAAGCTGACCGGCGAACTGAAGGAAGGCGTGACCGCCACCGACCTCGTGCTGACCTGCACCGCCATGCTGCGCAAGCACGGCGTGGTCGGCCGCTTCGTCGAATACTTCGGCCCCGGCCTCGCCTCGCTGTCGCTGGCCGACCGTGCGACGCTCGCCAACATGGCCCCGGAATACGGCGCCACCTGCGGCTTCTTCGGCATCGACGACAAGACGATCGACTACCTGCGCCTCACCGGCCGCGAGGAAGAGCAGATCGCCCTCGTCGAAGCCTATGCCAAGGAGCAGGGCTTCTGGATCGACCCGGCCGCTGCCGACCCGATCTTCTCCTCGACCCTCGAACTCGACATGTCGACCGTCGTGCCTTCGCTCGCCGGCCCGAAGCGTCCGCAGGACTGGGTCGCGCTTCCCGACGTGGATGACGTGTTCAACAAGGACATGGCCGAGACCTACAAGAAGACCGCCGCCCGCGTTCCCGTGGAAGGCAAGGACTTCGACATCGGTGACGGCGACGTCATGATCGCCGCCATCACCAGCTGCACCAACACCTCGAATCCGGGCGTGCTGGTTGCCGCCGGTCTCGTCGCCAAGAAGGCCGACGAGCTGGGCCTGAAGCCCAAGCCCTGGGTCAAGACCTCGCTGGCGCCGGGTTCGCAGGTCGTCACCGACTACCTCGAGAAGGCCGGTCTCCAGTCGCACCTCGACAACATCGGCTTCAACCTCGTCGGTTACGGCTGCACCACCTGCATCGGCAACTCGGGCCCGCTCGCGGAGCCGATCTCGAAGGCGATCAACGAGAACGGCCTGGTCGCCAGCGCCGTGATCTCGGGCAACCGCAACTTCGAAGGCCGCGTCAGCCCCGACGTGCGCGCCAACTTCCTGGCCTCGCCGCCGCTGGTCGTTGCCTACGCTCTGAAGGGCACCGTGGTGGAAGACTTCACCACCACCCCGATCGGCGTCAGCAAGGACGGCACGGACGTGTTCCTCAAGGACATCTGGCCGACCAACCTCGAAGTCAGCACCACGATGAACGCCTGCGTCGATCGCGGCATGTTCCAGGCCCGCTATGCAGACGTCTACAAGGGCGACAAGCACTGGCAGGCGATCAACGTCGTCGGTTCGGACACCTACTCGTGGCGCGCCGGTTCGACCTATGTCGCCAACCCGCCGTACTTCGAGGGCATGGAAATGACCCCGGCGCCGGTGAACGACATCATCGAGGCCAAGCCCCTGCTGATCCTCGGCGATTCGATCACCACCGACCACATCTCGCCGGCCGGCTCGATCAAGGCCGACAGCCCGGCGGGCCAGTGGCTGATGGAGCACCAGGTCGCCAAGGCGGACTTCAACTCCTACGGTTCGCGCCGTGGCCACCACGAAGTCATGATGCGCGGCACGTTCGCCAACATCCGCATCCGCAACGAAATGGTCCCCGGCATCGAAGGCGGCATGAGCCGCTTCGGTGAAGAGGTTCTGCCGGTCTACGACGTCGCGCAGAAGTACAAGGAGCAGGGCACGCCGATGGTGGTCGTGGCCGGCAAGGAGTACGGCACCGGTTCGTCGCGCGACTGGGCGGCCAAGGGCACCAACCTGCTAGGCGTCCGCGCCGTGATCGTCGAGAGCTTCGAGCGTATCCACCGCTCGAACCTGGTCGGCATGGGCGTGCTTCCGCTTCAGTTCAAGGACGGCGACAGCCGCCAGTCGCTCGGCCTGACCGGCGACGACGCCTTCACGATCAAGGGCGTCGCCAGCCTCAAGCCGCGCCAGGACGTGGAAGTGGAAGTGACCCGTCCGGACGGCTCGACCTTCACCTTCACCGCGCTGTGCCGCATCGATACCGCCAACGAAGTGGAATACTTCAACAACGGCGGCATCCTGCAGTACGTGCTGCGCAAGCTGGCCGCCTAAACAGCAGCCAGCCGCAAGGCTGAGAAAAACCCCGTCCCGCGTTCGCGCGGGGCGGGGTTTTCTTTTGGGAGAAGATGTCCGGCCTCTCCGCCAGGCCGCAGAGAGCATTTCCGGCGCGCGAAGGGGCTTGCTTCCACACGCCCGCCCCGCACACGAAAAAGGGGTGAGCGCCCCCCGACGCTCACCCCCGTCTCCAGCTGGCCGCGTATCGCGGCGCGCTGGCTGGCTGCCCTCAGCCGGACTTCTTGCGCACCAGACGCTGGCGGCCGACTACCGCTGCCGCAGCCGCGCCGAACAGGATCAGCATCGGCGGGGCGGGAACGTCGGTCGGCGGCGTGGTCGGCGGCGGATTGTCGCCGCCCGAGGATGTCGAGGTAGAGCTGGACGTCGAGGACGACGTCGAACTGGAGCTGCTCGACGACGATGACGTGGAGCTGGACGAGCTGGTGCTGGTCGAGACGTTGCCCGAGCTGGACGAACTGGTGCTGGTAGAAACATTGCCCGAGCTGGAAGAGCTGGTGCTCGTCGAGACGTCGCCCGAGCTGGACGATGTCGTCGTCGAGGTGATGCCCCCGGTCGTCGTGGTCAGTCCGCCGGTGGTGGTCGTGGTCGTCAGGCCGCCGGTCGAGCTGGAGGACGAAGTGGAACCGCCCGTCGTGGTGGTGGTCAGGCCGCCGGTGGACGAAGATCCCGAAGTGGAGCCGCCGCTGGACGTGGACGAAATGATGACGTTGCCGCCGCCCGATCCGCCGCCGCCGAAGAAACCACCGAAGAAGCCGCCTCCGAAACCGCCGAAGCCGCCGCCACCGCCGCCGACCACCACCGGGGCACCGCCGCTGCCACCCGCATAAGACGGCGCCGGGGCGGGCGGAATATAGGGCGGGGGAAGCGGGACGGAGACCATCTGCGGCACGTCGGGCCGCGGGATGATGCGGCGCGCGCGCTTCACTTCGCGCGGCGGATCCTTGCGGACGATCCGCTTGGCCGGATGGCGCGGCTTCGCCGTCTTGGCCATCTTGACCTTGCGGTACTCGACCGACTTGCGCTGCGTCTCGGCCACATGGACCGCGCCACCGCCGATGATAGCGCAGCCTGCCGCACAGGCAGACAGTTTAGCGAGGGCCATACGAACCGACATGATCGTCTCTCTCTTCGTTCTGTTCGGCCCTGCCCGTTCGGGAATATGCCCGAAGGGGAACACGGGAGCCGACTTGCCCTGAACAAACGCAGAGAGCGGTTAACGGAACAATGGCATTTACCGAGATTCGACAGCGCCGAGGCAGAAAATGCGTTAGTTTTCGAAGGTAACGCGCAAGCTGTACCGAACCGGGACTATCCGAAGGCCCATCTGTAAACGCCCCCGACAGTTTGTTGCGCGGAACGCGTGCGCGTTCAGTCCCCGTCCGAATCGAACAGTGCCCCCTGCGGCCCCTGTCCGCTGCCGCCATTCGGCGGCGTCATGCCCAGGTGCGTCCAGCCCCGGTCGTTGAGGCATCGGCCCCTTGCCGTGCGGGCGATGAGGCCCAGCTGGATGAGGTAGGGCTCGATCACTTCCTCGATCGTGTCGCGCGGTTCGGACAGGCCCGCCGCCAGCGTTTCGACGCCCACCGGGCCGCCCTTGTAGATGCCGGCGATCATCTGCAGGTAGCGGCGATCCTGCGCGTCGAGACCGATGGAATCCACTTCCAGCCGGGTCAGGGCATCGTCGGCGATTTCGTGCGTGATGACGTCGGAGCCGGCGACATGGGCAAAGTCGCGCACACGGCGCATCAGGCGCCCCGCGACACGCGGCGTGCCGCGCGAGCGGCGCGCGATCTCGGTCGCCCCGCCCTTGTCCATGCCGATGCCCAGCAGGTTGGCGCCGCGCGTGACGACTTTCTCCAGCTCCTCCACGGAGTAGAACTGCAGGCGCACCGGAATGCCGAAGCGATCGCGCAGCGGGGTCTGGAGCAGGCCCTGCCGCGTCGTGGCACCCACCAGCGTGAAGGGCGGCAAGTCGATCCGCACCGAACGCGCCGAAGGCCCCTCGCCGATGATGAGGTCCAGCGCGCGATCTTCCATCGCCGGGTAGAGCACTTCCTCGACTACGGGATTGAGGCGGTGGATCTCGTCGATGAACAGCACGTCGCCATGCTCGAGATTGGTCAGCAGCGCCGCCAGGTCGCCCGCCTTGGCGATCACCGGGCCGCTGGTGGCGCGGAACCCCACGCCCAGTTCCCGCGCGATAATCTGCGCCAGGGTCGTCTTGCCGAGGCCGGGAGGCCCGAAGAACAAGGTATGATCCATCGCCTCGCGCCGCGACTTGGCGCTCTCGATGAAGACGCGAAGGTTGTCCTTCGCCGCCGCCTGCCCGACGAATTCCGCCAGAGTCTTGGGCCGCAGGGCCGCATCGGCGTCCTCGGGCTGGCGGGTTGGGGTAAGGATGGGGTTATCGGTCATGGGTTGGGCATCTGACGAGGAATGGAACCTGAAACGGGTGCAGGGTGACGAAGTTCTCTAGGGAGCCGCGTCTGGCGGATTGCAGCCATCATCCCGCCGCCTTCTTCAGCGCCACGCGGACGAGGTCGTTGAGCCCCGCATCCTCGCCCAGTTCCTCGACGGCCTTGCCGACCGCCATGCTGGCCACCGCGGGCTTGAAGCCGAGGTTCTGGAGCGCGGAAACGGCATCCGCGCTGGAAAAACCGGCAGGTGCGGCGGCCGAGGCCAGACCGGGCGTGCCCGGTGCGGTGGGCATGCCGCCGGCCTTGTCCTTGAGTTCGTTGACGATGCGGCTGGCCAGCTTCGGACCGACGCCGTTGGCGCGCGCGACCATGGCGGAATCGCCGCCGGCGCAGGCGCGCTGCAGTTCCTCGGTCGTCAGGGCGGAGAGGATCGCCAGCGCCACTTTCGAACCGACGCCCTGCACGGCCGTCAACAGGCGGAACCAGTTGCGCTCCGCACCGCTGGTGAAGCCGATGAGGCGCTGGTCGGTCTCGGAAACCTGCATCTCGGTATGGACGACGACCTTGTCCCCCCGGATGCCGAGATGGTCGAGCGTACGCGCCGAACAATGGACAAGATAACCGACGCCGTTCACGTCGATGATCGCCCAGTCGGGGCCGGTGTCGTCTAGCAGACCTGTAAGCTTGGCGATCATGGTTTGTTCCTATGGCAGGAACGATCGCGCGACGCCAGCCCCGCCGGGCGCCTTCAGGTGTTTGCCTGTTGATCTTCGGAAACCTGGTCCCACGGTCGGTAATAGAGCGCTGCGCAGGCCTGTGCCATCACGCCGCCCGTCACCGAGAGGTCGTCCTTCCAGGCGTCGGTCACGAAATCGAGTGTCGAAAGGTGGCGATCCTCGAAATACATGGCATGCACGTCCGCCCGGCCGGCGCCGTAGACGATCCGGCTGACTCCTGCCCAGATCGCCGCCATCGTGCACATTCCGCAAGGTTGCAGCGTGGAATAGAGCGTCGCCCCCTCCACGCGCATCGCGCCCACGGCACGGCCGGCAAGGCGAAAGGCTTCGATCTCGGCATGGGCGGTGGCGTCGCAGCGCTCGGCCGTGCGGTTGACGCCGGCGGCGATCAGCTTTCCATCGAGCACGACGAGCGCGGCAATCGGGGTGTCGGCGGGATCGGTGCCCTTTTCGGCCACGGCGATGCGGATCGCCTCGGCCATCCAGCGGGCATCGGCCCGGTCTTCATCGCTGCCTCGTTCTTCGCCGTGCGGTTCCATGACGCGCACAACGCGCCGACCTAACGGTGGCTCCCGAGCATGTTGGCATGCGTGATGGCCACGGCCAGGGCGTCGGAGGCGTCCTCGCCCGCCAGCTTCACGCCGGGCAGCAGCACTTTCAGCATGTGCTGGATCTGCTTCTTGTCTGCGCCGCCGGTGCCGACGAGCGCCTTCTTGATGACCTTGGTGGAGTATTCGGCCACCGGCAAACCGGCCCGCGCGATCGACAGCATGGCAACGCCGCGCGCCTGCCCCAGCTTCAGCGTCGACTGCGGGTTCACGTTGACGAAGACCTCCTCCACCGCGCCCGCATCGGGCCGGTGGAGGAGAATCACGTCGGTGAGCGCGGCATCGAGCTCGACCAGCCGCTCGGCCATGCCGGCCTTCGCGTCGGTGCGGATCTGCCCGTTGGCAACGTGGCTGAGGCGGCTGCCGCTCTTGGCGACCACGCCCCAGCCCGTGCAGGTGAGCCCCGGATCGAGGCCGATGATGATCACGGCTGGGCTTAGCCCAGCTTTTCCATGACTTCGTCGGAGATGTCGTAATTGCCCCAGACGGTCTGGACGTCGTCGTCTTCTTCGAGCGTGTCGACCAGCTTCATCAGCGTGCCGGCAGTGTCGGCATCGACGTCGACGGTGAGGTTGGGCTTCCACGCCAGCTTCACGCCCTCGGCTTCGCCCAGGACCTTTTCCAGCTCGCGGGCGACTTCGTGAAGCGAATCGACCGAGACCCAGATCTGGTGGCTGCCGGGATTCTCGTCGCCATCGCCCATATCGCTTTCGACATCGTCGGCGCCGGCTTCGATCGCGGCTTCGAGGACCTTGTCCTCGTCACCCACGCTGCCGGGGTATTCGATCAGGCCGAGGCGTTCAAAGCCGTGCGAAACCGCGCCCGAAGCACCAAGGTTGCCGCCGTTCTTGGAGAAGGCGGTGCGCACGTTGGTGGCAGTGCGGTTGCGGTTGTCGGTCAGCGCCTCGACGATGAGGGCCACGCCGCCGGGGCCGTAGCCCTCGTAGCGCACTTCCTCGTAGTTCTCGGCATCGCCCTTGCTGGCCTTGTCGATCGCGCGCTGGATGTTGTCCTTGGGCATCGACTGCGCCTTGGCCGCGTTGACGGCGGCGCGCAGGCGCGGGTTCATGTCCGGATCAGGCATGCCCATCTTGGCCGCGACGGTGATTTCGCGGGAGAGCTTGCTGAACTGCGCCGAGCGCTTTTTGTCCTGCGCGCCCTTGCGGTGCATGATGTTCTTAAATTTGGAATGGCCTGCCATGGGTCCGCTCTTGCTTCGCTCGTCTGCCTGCCTGCGGACTGATCCGCGAGGCCCGGAGAATGAGGTCCGGTGAATGTTGTGTGCCAATTGACGCAGGGCGCGCCTTACAACAGGCCGGCACCCGAGGGCAACCGCCCGCTCCGCACGCCGATCATGCGCCGCATCGCACAACGAATTGGCAAGGATGACGGGGCTATCAGGAACGGACATGGCTACCCGAACCCACCCGCCCGCCCGTTCCGCGCCGCCCTTCGCACCCTTGGGCATGCTGCGCGAACTGCCGTCTTTCCTGCGGCGGCCCGCCGTGCTCACGCCGATCGGCCTGCGCAGGCGCGAAGGCTGGGCGGCGCTCGGCGTGTTGGAAACGGTTCACATCGCCGGGCTTTTCCTGCTGGTGCTGCCGCTCATCGGGATCTGGCAGCAGGCCATGCACCTCTCGCCGCCCGATGCTTTCGACAAGCTGCCGGGAGGCTGGCTGCTCCCCTTCACGATCCTGATTGCCCCGATTGCCGAAGAGGCGCTTTTCCGCGGCTGGCAGACAGGGCGCCCCCGCGCGCTCTGGCTATTGGCCTGCACCGTGGTGCTGGCGATCCTGGTGGTCTGCGCGAAAGGCATGGCGCCGATGGTGCTGGCAGGCGCGCTGGCGGCGCTGGCCCTTGCGGCGCTGGGCGGCTGGATCGCCTTGCGCAAGCGGCGCGCGCCCATGGCCGGATTCCTTGCGGCCTATCCGGCGGTATTCTGGATCGTGGCGCTGGTCTTCGCAGGCGTGCACCTGACGAACTACCCTGCCGTCTCGGTGCTGACGCTGCCGCTGGTGCTGCCGCAATTGTGGGCGGCGCTGCTGCTGGGCTTCACCCGCCAGCGCGTGGGCCTGCACGCCGCCATGCTCCAGCACGCCGGCGCCAATGCGGCGACCATGCTGCTGGTGCATTTCGGGACGTGACGCGCGTTTCTGCCCGGCCGCAAGGGCGGGGCGAGACGCCGGAGTCTTCGCCGGCTGCGCTCGCCACGAAAGTGACGAGCTTGCTGCACCGGCCCAAGTCCTTGTTCGGTTCGCCTTCGACGGATGTCGAAGGCTCGCGGCATCAGTCGATGCCGAGCGCCGTCTTGTAGGTGTCGAGCAGCATGTCCATTTCGCGGCGGTCATCCGGCTTCATCTTACGAATGCGCACGATCTGGCGCATGATCTTGACGTCGTAGCCGACCGCCTTGGCCTCGTTGTAGACGTCGCGGATATCGTCCGAGATGCCCTTCTTTTCCTCTTCGAGGCGCTCGACGCGCTCGATCAGCAGGCGCAGGCGATCGTCGGTGGTTTCGGCCATCGGTGTAGTGCTCCAATAGGAATCGTGAATCGGTTTGGCGGCGGCTGATAGCGACTGCGCCGGATTCGGGCAAAGCGCCGACCTGTGGAAATCCTGTGTGTAATCCGCAGCAAGGGCGCCCGGCCCTTCCCCGTTGCATCCCCGACGGGCCCGCGTTATTCGCCCCGCGAGCGGCGACCACGTTCCCGCCTCCCCGGCCGAACCGACCTCGCGCCCGGGAGCATCAAGACCGGGACGGCCCGGCAACCATTTCAGGAGGTTGCCCCCCAATGCCCACTGCCATGCCCTGGATCGTTCTCGTCATTGCCGGCCTCTTCGAAGTGGTCTGGGCCTCGGCGATGAAGCAGTCCAACGGCTTCACCCGCCTCTGGCCCAGCATCGTCACGATCGCGGCCATGCTGGCGAGCTTCGGCCTGCTGTCCTGGGCGATGCGCGTGCTGCCGCTGGGCACCGCCTACATGGTCTGGACCGGCATAGGCGCGCTGGGCGCCTTCATCGTCGGCATCGTCCTGCTCGGGGAATCGGCCAGCGCCATGCGCCTCGCCGCGGCCGGGCTGATCCTGGCCGGGCTGGTCATGATGAAGCTCGCGAGTTCCTGAGGGCGCTGGCACGCCCCCGAAACCGGCCCCGGGACATCGCCCTGGGGCGTCAGTGCGATCCGCCGTTTTTCTTCAGGCTTTCCTCCATCCGCGCGATCTGCTCGGGCGTGGCCTCGCTCTGATAGGCTTCCTTCCAGGCGCCAAAAGGCATGCCGTGGATCACTTCGCGCGCCGCGGCCTTGTCGCCATCGTAGCCCGCATCGCGGATCCAGTCCGCCAGGCAGTTGCGGCAGAAGCCGGCCAGCCCCATCAAATCGATGTTCTGCGCATCGTGGCGAGTCTGGAGGTGCCGCACGAGGCGACGGAACGCCGCGGCCGCCACAGCGTCGTCGAGTTGGTCGATCTGGTCGTTTCCGTTCATATTTCTGGCAATCGTCCTTGGTTTGTCATGCCGCCTTTGCCATATGTCGCCGAAATATCGAAAGAGAGGCAGACAGATTTTGGCCACCACCCCTCCGTTTCGTCGTTCGCCGCACCATCGCGGCATCAAGCGCCAGCGCAAGGTGAAGATTCTTGCCACCCTGGGGCCGGCCAGCCGCGACAAGGAGACCATCGCCAAGCTGCTCAAGGCCGGCGCCGATGCGTTCCGCGTCAACATGAGCCATGGCGATCACGAGACCCATCGCGAAACCATCGCCAATATCCGCGCGGTCGAAAAGGACCTGATGCGCCCCGTGGCGATCCTTTGCGACCTCCAGGGCCCGAAGTTGCGCGTCGGCACTTTCGCCGAGGGCAAGGTGTTCCTGCGCCACGGCGCCCACTTCACGCTCGATCGCGATCCCACGCCGGGTGACGAGAACCGCGTCTGCCTGCCGCATCCCGAACTCTTCGGCATTCTCCAGAAGGGCCAGCGCCTGCTGATCGACGACGGCAAGCTGCGCCTGGTGGTGATCAAGCCGGAAGCCGATTCGATCCTTTGCACCGCCGAAGTCGGCGGTTTCATTTCCGACCGCAAGGGCGTGAACGTGCCCGACGCGATCGTGCCGGTCCCCGCGCTGACCGACAAGGATCGCCGCGACCTCGCCTTCTCGGTGGAGCAGGGCGCCGACTGGATCGGCCTGTCGTTCGTCCAGCGCCCCGAAGACGTGGCCGAAGCGCGCCGCCTGATCGGCGGTGCCTGCGCGCTCATGTCGAAGATCGAAAAGCCCGCGGCGGTCGATTCCATCGACGGGATCATCGAGCTTTCGGACGGCATCATGGTCGCCCGCGGCGATCTGGGCGTGGAACTGCTGCCTGAAGAAGTGCCGCCGATCCAGAAGCACATCATCGCCAAGACCCGCGCCATCGGCAAGCCGGTGGTGGGGGCCACGCAGATGCTGGAATCGATGATCACCAGCCCCTCGCCGACCCGCGCCGAAGTGTCCGACGTGGCCAATGCCGTCTATGACGGCGCCGACGCGGTCATGCTCTCGGCCGAAACGGCAGCGGGCCAGTGGCCGGTGGAAGCGGTGACGATCATGGACCGCATCGCCATCAAGGTGGAGACCGACTCCACCTATCGCGAGCGCATCCACCTTGCCCAGACCCCGCCCGACGCCACCACGGCCGACGCGCTCTCCGCCTCCTGCGCCACCATTGCCGACACCCTGCCGATCGAGGGCATCATCGTCTTCACCGGTTCGGGCGGCTCGGCCCGCCGCGTCGCTCGCGAACGCCCGGCCGCGCCGATGCTGGTGCTCACGCCCTCGCAGAAGACCGCCCGCCGCCTGGCCCTGCTCTGGGGCGCGCATGCCGTGACCACCAAGGACATCGGCAGCTTCGAGGAGATGATCGCCAAGGGCAAGCGCATGGCCCTGCGCCACGGCTTCGGCGCCGCCGGCACACGCCTGGTGGCACTGGCCGGCGTCCCCTTCGGCACGCCGGGTTCGACGAACCTGCTCCATGTGGTGACGCTGACCGGCAACGAGCTGGAAACGCCGAACTGAGGCTGAGGCGCGGCTGGTAACAAGGTCCCGGGCTTGATCCGGGACGACCGGCCGCGCCTCACCCGCCTCCAAGTAGAGCGCCAAGTCCTCTCAAGGCGGATTGGCGCTCTCTATCGATGCCGGCATCCATTCCCGCCGCCAGCGCCTGAGTTGCTTCTCACGCGCGATCGCTTCCTGAGTTGTGGCGTGACACTCGACCAGAACGAGCCGGTCGGCCCGATACTTCCGGCGGAACTCGGAACTTCGCCCTTCGCGGTGCTGCGCGATCCGCGCGTGGATGTCCGCTGTAGCGCCAACGTAGAGCGCGCCGAATTCGCGGTTCGTCCTGATGCAGGTGAAGCCGCCACTGCCCATCAGGCATAGCGTGGCTCGGCCAGCGGCCCCGGATCAAGTCCGGGACGCGCCCGCTTTAAAGTTCAGATCAGCCCCGCGCGCCGAACAGGGCGCTGCCGACGCGGACATGCGTGGCGCCGAGCATGATGGCGGTCTCGAAGTCCTCGCTCATACCCATCGAAAGCTGCGACAGGCCGTTGTCCGCCGCGATCTTCGCCAGGAGCGCGAAGAACGGCGCTGCCTCGATGCCCTGCGGCGGCACGCACATCAGGCCCGCGACCGGAAGCGCGGCCTCGCGCGCGGCAGCCAGCAACGCGGGCACTTCGGCAATGGCGCAGCCGCCCTTCTGCTCCTCGGCGCCGATATTGACCTGCACGAAGCAGGGCACCCGGCGGCCGGTCCTGTCCATCGCCTTGCCGAGCGCGGACACCAGCGAGGGCCGGTCGACCGAATGGATGCAGTCGAACAGGTTCAGGGCATCTTCGGCCTTGTTGGACTGGAGTTGCCCCACGAGATGAAGCGAAATGCCCTCGTGCTCGCCGCGCAGGGCCGGCCACTTGGCCTCGGCTTCCTGGACGCGGTTTTCGCCGAAGACGCGCTGGCCCTGGGCGATCAGGGGCGCAAGGGCCTCGGCGGGGTGAGTCTTGGAGATGGCGACGAGTTCCACCGATTCGGCCTCGCGCCCGGCAATGCGGGCAGCCTGGGCGATGCGGGCACGGATGTCGTCGAGAGGAGATACTGGCTGATCCATGGCGCGCTGCTATAGCGGCTTCGTGCCGAACCGCCACCCGCCTCTTCCCGACATCTGGCTCATCACCGACGCCCGCAACGACGAAGCCCTGGAGCGCACCCTCGCCCGCCTGCCGCGGGGATCGGGGCTGATCTATCGGCACTATCACCTGGCCCCTGCCGCGCGCCGCGCCCGGTTTGCAGCGCTTGCGCGCGCGGCCCGCCGTTTCGGGCACAGCGTGTTCCTGTCGGGCCCGGCACGGGAGGCGCGGGGCTGGGGTGCAGACGGCGCCTATGGCGCGCCCGCAAGGCTGGCGCGGGGGCCCGCTTGCCAGCGCCTCGTCACCGTCCATTCCCTGCGCGAACTGGGCCGGGCTCACCGCGCCCGCGCCGACGCCATCCTGCTCTCGCCGGTCTTCGCAACCCGCTCTCATCCCGGCGGGGGGACGCTCGGCCGCGTGCATTTTCACTTGCTCGCCGCCCGTTCCGCCGTTCCGGTGATTGCGCTGGGCGGCATGACAGTGCATCGGGCGCGCACTTTGCCGTCGAGGAAATGGGCTGCGATTCAGGGCCTTGCCCGCTAGCCCACAGGGCTGTTCCCGATCCATTCTTGACGGCGAGTCCCGCCAGAGCGCATTATCCGGGCCTGATCAGAGGCCCGATTTCCAGGGGGAATTCTTAATGGCCACCCGGCCCATCGCACCAGGACGGCGGATCGCCAAGCCGAACTGGCGCGCCGTTCTCAAGCGCTCCCTGCGCCGCGCCTCCGAACTGAGCGGCGCGCTGACGCTGTTCGCGGCCATGGCATTCCTGGCCCTGGCACTCGTCAGCTATCACCAGACCGACCCTTCCGCCTCCACCGCCGCAGGGGGGCCGGCGCAGAACTGGATGGGCTCCGTCGGCGCCTGGGTGGCCGAACGCGCGCTGGTGCTGTTCGGCCCGGTTTCGGCCTTGTTCGTGCCGCTGCTCTACGTCTTCGCCCGCAAGCTCTGGCTGCTGGTGGAAGAGGACGACAACGAGATCGAGCATTCCAACCAGCGCTGGTGGCGCCCGGTGGCGGTGCTGGCGATCGCCATGACGCTGATCGCCACCGTCATGTCGCTGGTCTTCACGGCGCCGGGCGGCGTGCTGCCCGCCTCGATGGGCGGCATCACCGGCCTGCTGGGCGCCAAGGGCATCACCGGCATCGCGGCCTTCGCGCCCGAAGTCGTCCAGGGCTGGATCAAGCTCGTGCTGGCGCTGCTCTGCGCGCTGGCCGGCGTGGCCCTGGCCGGACAGGTCTTCGCGGTCGACTGGGTGCGCCTGCTGACATTGCCGGGCCGGATCGGCCGCCTGCGCGGCGAAGGCGAGGCAGCGCCCGCCATGTCCGAAAAGACCAAATCACGCGACAAGGGGGCACGCGATACAAGCGCGCGCGACACGGGCGAGGAAATGGCCAAGCCCGCGCCCCGCATCGATGCGCCCGCCGCCGCTTTCGACGCCGCGGCCGACAAGCCGCGCAAGGCACCCGAAATCAGCGATCCCAAGGCCAGCGCCGCCCCTGCGCAGCTCAACCTGGGCAACCGCCAGAAGGACATGTTCGACAAGTACGAACTGCCCGGGCTCGACATCCTGGCCGATCCGCCGCCCAATTCGCAGCCCAAGGTCGACAAGCTCAGCCTGGAGCGCAATGCGCGGCTGCTGGAAACCGTGCTTGACGACTTCAACGTCAAGGGCGAGATCACAGCCGTGCGCACCGGCCCGGTCGTCACCATGTACGAGCTGGAGCCTGCTCCCGGCATCAAGGCCAGCCGCGTGATCGGCCTGGCCGACGACATCGCCCGCAACATGAGCGCGATTTCCGCGCGCGTCGCCTCGATCCCCGGCCGCACGGTCATGGGCATCGAGCTTCCGAACGCCGACCGCCAGATGGTCTCGTTCAAGGAAATGGTCGCCTCGGAGGCTTTCGCCAACCACAAGGGCATGCTGCCGATCATCCTGGGCAAGGACATCGCCGGCGAGCCCGTCGTGGCGGACCTCGCGACCATGCCGCACCTGCTGGTCGCGGGTACCACCGGATCGGGCAAGTCGGTCGGCCTCAACGTCATCCTGCTTTCGCTGCTCTACCGCCTCACCCCCGCGCAGTGCCGCCTGATCCTCGTCGATCCCAAGGTTCTTGAACTCAAGAGCTACGACGATATTCCGCACTTGCTCTCGCCGGTGGTGACCGAACCGCCGAAGGCCGTGCGCGCGCTGAAGTGGGCGGTAGAGGAAATGGAGCGCCGCTATCGCCAGATGAGCGAGATTTCGGTGCGCAACCTTGCCAGCTTCAACGAAAAGGTCCGCGCCGCCGCCGCCAAGGGCAAGCCGCTCGGCCGCCGCATCCAGATCGGTTTCGACCCGGAGACGGGCGAGGAACTCTACGAGGACCGCCAGCTCGATTACGAGACGCTGCCGCAGATCGTCCTCATCGTCGACGAACTGGCCGACCTCATGGTCACGGTGGGCAAGGAAATCGAAGTGCTGATCCAGCGCCTCTCGCAAAAGAGCCGCGCGGCGGGCATTCACCTCATCATGGCCACGCAGCGCCCCTCGGTCGACGTCATCACCGGCGTCATCAAGGCCAACCTGCCGACCCGTATCTCCTTCGCCGTCACCAGCCGCATCGACAGCCGCACCATCCTGGGCGAACAGGGCGCCGAGCAGCTGCTGGGCAAGGGCGACATGCTCTACAAGCCCAGCACCGACCCGATCAAACGCGTCCACGCGCCCTTCGTCTCGGACGAGGAAGTCGAGCACGTTGCCGATCACTGGCGCGGCCAGGGCAAGCCGGACTACGTCGATGCCGTCACCGAGGAGCCGGAGGAAGGCTCGTTCGGCTTCGACGACCTCGACGCCACCGCGTCGGACCAGCCGGAAGAGCGCAAGTACCGGCAGGTCTGCCAGCTGGTGTTCGAGAACCAGAAAGTCTCGGTCTCGTGGCTCCAGCGGCAGATGGGCGTCGGCTACAACACTGCTGCCAAGTGGGTGGAGCGCATGGAGAACGACGGCTACGTCGGCCCCGCCAACCACGTCGGCCGCCGCGACATCTACCGCGACGAGAACGGCAGCCCGCTCTGATGCGAGCGGGAAAGCGCGGCCTGACCCTGCTCGGCCTGCTGGCCGCGCCCGCCCTGGCCACGACCAGCGGGGCCACGACGGGCGTGGCGGCGACGGGCGTGGCGGCGCAATGGCAGCGTCTGTTCGTGCCCAGCGTGGAAAACACGCTCGGCCGCAGCGTCTATGTCGACAAGGCCAGCGTGAAGGCCGGCATGATCGGGCGGCAGTTCCGGCAGATGCAGGTCCTGCTGCGCGCCAATGCCGGCTATCCGCAAGGCACCGTGCTCTACACCGAGCGCGCGGTGGACTGTACCGGCAGCCGCGCCCTGTCCTATCACTGGCGCATCGTCCGTCCGAACGGCACGGTGCTGCGGGACTGGAGCGATGCCAGCCCAAGCGTCTCCGGCGTGCAATGGGCGGGCGAGGACGGGCTGGTGCTGAAATATGTCTGCACCGGCGTGCTCCCGCGCTGAGCCATCGCAGGCCCGGCCCCCGATCGGCCCGCCCCCCGATCGGCGCGCCCGGTCCGGCGCGACCCGGTTGGCGCCACCCGGATCGGTTGGCCTTTTCTGGCCCCTCCCTTCGTCTAGGGTTCCGCACCGCAGCGTGACGCCCTAAGAAGACCGTCCGCACGCAATTTTCGCTTCCCGCCCGAAAGGCCCCGATGGAAGATCATACCCAGGCATTCCTCCTGCGCGACGGCTTCCTGCTGCTCGGCACGGCGCTTGCCTTCGTCCTGCTGTTCCGCCGCCTCGGCCTGGGTGCGACCTTGGGCTACCTGCTCGCAGGCGCCATCCTCGGACCTTACGCGCTGGGCCTGGTCGGCGATCCGGAGAACAAGCTGGGCATCGCCGAGCTGGGCATCACCCTGCTGCTGTTCATCGTCGGCCTGGAACTGGCGCCGCGGCGGCTCTGGCGGATGCGCAACGAGATCTTCGGCCTCGGCTTCCTGCAAGTGACGCTCTGCGGCCTCGCGGTCTCTGCGGTGATCTATTATTCCGCCGGGTTCAGCCTGGCCGCCTCGCTGGCGCTGGGGCTGCCGCTGGGGCTGTCCTCGACCGCGCAGGTCCTGCCGATGCTTCGGAGCGCCGGGCGCCTGAACACGCCCTTCGGCGAACGCTCCTTCGCAATCCTGCTGTTCCAGGACCTGTCGATCATCCCGCTGATCACGATCATCGCGGCGATGAACCGCAACCCGCATTTGCCCGAAGGCCCTCCGGGCTGGATCCTGGTGCTGGAGACCCTGGCCGCCATCGCCGGCCTGATCCTGGCCGGGCGCTTCGTGATCCGCCCGCTGTTCCGCCTGATCGGCAATCTCGGCGAGCGCGAGATGTTCGTCTTCGCCGCGCTGTTCACCGTGATCGCCTCTGCCGCGCTGATGCAGTCGCTCGGCCTTTCGACCGCGCTGGGTGCCTTCATCGCCGGCGTCATGCTCGCCGATACGCCTTACCGCCACGAGCTGGAGGCCGACGTCGAGCCGTTCCGCTCGATCCTGCTCGGCCTGTTCTTCATGTCGGTCGGCATGATGCTGGACCTTTCCGCCATTGCCGAGCGCCCGCTGTTCGTCGCCACCATGGCGCTGGCCCTGATCGCGGTGAAGGCTTCGGTGATCTTCGGGCTGGGCCTGCTGTTCCGCATGAACTGGCGCAGTGCGCTGGCGCTCGGCCTGCTGCTGAGCCAGGGCGGCGAGTTCGGCTTCGTGCTTTTCGCGCAGGCGCAGAGCGCCTGGCTGATCGAGCCGCGCGCCGCCAGCCTGTTCAGCGCCATCGTCACCCTGTCGATGGTCACCACCCCGTTCCTGATGATGGCCACCGCGCGCATCCGCGAAATGCCGACCAGCAAGGAAACCCGCGAAGGGCCGCGCAAGGACGGCGCCAAGGCCCTGCTGGTGGGCTACGGCCGCTTCGGCCAGACCGTGGCGCAAGTGCTGATCGCTGCCGAAATCCAGGTGACGCTGATCGATACCGACATCGAGATGATCGACGTCGCCAGCGGTTTCGGCGCGAAAGTCTGGTTCGGGGACGGCACCCGCATCGACCTGTTGCGGCAGGCCGGCGCCGGCGGCGCGCAGATGATCGTGTTCTGCATCGACGGCGACCAGCTCTCGGACAGCTTCCTCCAGAACGTCCACGAGGCTTTCCCCGATGCCCGCATCCTCGCCCGTGTCTATGACCGGCGCGCAATGATCCGGCTGATGGATGCCCCCGTCACCTTCATGGTCCGCGAAGTGATGGAATCGGCCGTCGCCCTGGCCCGCGAGGCGCTGGACGACCTTGGCCTCTCCATCGAGCAGATCGACAATGCCGAGGAAACCTATCGCGCCAGCGACCGGGAGCGCTTGTCGATCCAGCACGAGACCGGTGACTTGCGCGCCGCGCGCGATCGCATCCTGACCCAGGACCTGCGCGACGCCCATTGACGCTGGCGGGCGGCATCCCTCCGGGAAGCGCCCCTTCGGGTGACGCCTTGCCCGCGGGCGCTCACGGCACCGAATAGCCCTCGAACCGCTTGATCCGGCGCAGCGCGAAGCTTGTCCGCATCGACGATACCCCCGGCAGCCGCGCCAGGCAGTCGCGGTGGATGCGGTCGTAGTGATCGAGGTCCGAGGCGGCGACACGCAGCTGATAATCCGCCGCGCCCGACATCAAGTGGCATTCGAGGATATCGTCGAAGTCTCCCACCGCCCGTTCGAAACGCTCCATGGCCTCGCGGCTCTGGCTGGTCAGCGTGATCTCGACGAAGACTTCCATCGACAGGCCCAGCCGCCGGGCATCCACCCGCGCGGCATAGCCCAGGATCAGGCCCTGCTCCTCCAGGGCGCGGATGCGCCGGTGGCACGCGGAGGACGACAGGTTCACCAGAGCCGCCAGTTCGGCGATCGAGCGCGAGGAATCGGCCTGCAACGCTTCGAGGAGTGCGCGGTCTGCCCGGTCCATGGAAAATTCTCTTGTCGTTTGTTTCAGGACTGGGAAATATTCCTGCCTCGCTTTCTGACAAGCCCCAATTCGGTGAAACATTGCAGGGGCCCGGGTGTATCTCATCGGCAGGAGAGTTTTTCGCGGAGTCGATAATATGCGTGTCGGTACGGTCAGGGAAATCAAGAACCACGAATATCGCGTCGGCCTGACGCCGGAGAGTGCCCGCGAACTCGTGACTCACGGGCACGAAGTCTGGGTGGAAAGCGGTGCCGGCCTTGGCATCGGCGCCAGTGACGCCGACTATACCCGCCAGGGCGCCAAGATCGTGGCGACCGCGCGGGAGATCTTCGAAGGCTGCGAGATGGTCGTGAAGGTCAAGGAGCCGCAGGCGGGCGAACGCGCCATGCTGCGGGAAGGCCAGATCCTCTACACGTACCTGCACCTCGCCCCCGACCCCGAGCAGACGGCCGACCTGGTGAAGTCCGGCGTCACCGCCATCGCCTATGAAACCGTGACCGGCCCCGGCGGGCAGCTTCCGCTGCTCAAGCCGATGAGCCAGGTGGCCGGGCGCATGTCGATCCAGGCCGGCGCCACCGCGCTGGAGAAGGCCCATGGCGGGCGCGGCGTGCTGCTGGGCGGCGTACCGGGCGTGATGCCGGGCAAAGTCGCAGTGATCGGCGGCGGCGTGGTCGGCTTCAACGCCGCGCAGATGGCCGTGGGTCTCGGCGCCGACGTCACCATCCTCGACCGCAGCCCCGACGTGCTCGAACGGCTGGGCATCTATTTCGAGGCCCGCGCCAAGACCCGCTTCGCCAGCACCGCCAACCTGGCGGAAAGCGTGGCCGATGCCGACCTCGTGATCGGCGCGGTGCTGATCCCCGGCGCGGCCGCTCCCAAGCTGGTGACCCGCGACATGCTCGGCACGATGAAGCCGGGCGCCGTGCTGGTGGACGTCGCCATCGACCAGGGCGGCTGCTTCGAAACCAGCCATGCCACCACCCATGCCGAGCCGACTTTCGTGGTCGACGGCATCGTCCACTACTGCGTGGCCAACATGCCGGGCGCCGTGGCCCGCACCAGCACTTACGCGCTGAACAACGTCACCCTGCCCCACGCCCTGGCGATCGCCAACCTCGGCTGGAAGGCCGCGCTACAGGCCGATCCTTACCTGGCCGAGGGCCTCAACGTCCATGCCGGCAAAGTGACCTTCGAGGCCGTGGCGACCGAGCTGGGGTACGACTACGTGCCGGTGAGCGACGTTCTGGGCTGATGATCTGGCGGCTCTCGTCCCGGCCTTGCCCCGGGACGAGGGCGGCCCGAGCTTCCGGGACCATACCAAGGGTTCAGCGGAACGTTGCGCGGGGTCAGTCAGACCCGTCCCAGAAGGGCGCCGCGACCTCGGGTGGCACGCGCATGAGGCGTTCGGAGGCGATGTCGATCATGGCCCAGGTCGTCCGGGCGGAAACGAGCACTTTGCCCGTTTCATTGCGGAAATCCACGCGGCGCACGAAGCGCGCGCCGCTCGGACCTTCGGGAATGAAGGTCTCTCCCGTCACGCTTTCGCCCTCGCGGATATTGCCGCGATAATCGATCTCGTGCCGGGTCACGACCCAGGCGTAGAGCGCCTGGTGCTCGGGCGGGGCCACCGCTTCCCAGTGCGCGGTGGCCATGGCCTCCATCCATTGCACCCAGACCGCATTGTTGACGTGGCCCATGACGTCGATGTCATGGGCCTGCGCCGTGAATGTCCGGGTGAAGGGCGGCTTCACTCGGAAACGCCGAGCTGCCAGAGGATGAACGCGAACTCCTCCGCGGTTTCCTTCAGGCTTTCGAACCGGCCGGACTTGCCGCCGTGGCCCGCGCCCATGTTGGTCTTGAGGATCAGTTCGTTGCCGTCCGTCTTCAACTCGCGCAGACGGGCGACCCACTTGGCGGGCTCCCAATACGTCACGCGGGGATCGTTGAGCCCGGCCGTCACCATCAGCGGCGGATAGGCCTGGGCCTTGACCTGATCGTAGGGCGAGTAGCTGCGGATAAGCTCGAAGGCCGCGCGGTCCTCGATGGGATTGCCCCATTCCGGCCATTCGCCCGGAGTCAGCGGCAATGTGTCGTCGAGCATGGTGCTCAGCACGTCCACGAAAGGCACATGCGCCACCACCGCGCCGAACAGGTCGGGATCGGAATTGATGACCGCGCCCATCAGTTCGCCGCCCGCCGAGCCGCCGGAGATCGAGATCTTGCCCGCCTCGGTGAAGCCGCGCTCGATCAGGCCCTTGGCCACATCGACGAAGTCGTTGAACGTATTGGCCCGCTTCTCCAGCTTGCCGGCCTTGTACCAGGCGCGGCCCAGATCGTCGCCGCCGCGGATATGGGCAATGGCATAAGCGAACCCACGGTCGACGAGGCTGAGGCGCGCCGTCGAGAATCCCGGATCGATGGAGATACCGTAGGCGCCGTAGCCGTAGAGATGCAGCGGCCCGGCACTCGTGCGGTCGCGGCGATAGACGACCGAGACCGGGATCGCCGTTCCATCGCGCGCGGTCACTTCCAACCGCTCGGTGGCATAGAGCGAGGCGTCGTAGCCCGAAGGGATTTCCTGGACCTTCAGCAGCTCCAGAGTGCGGTCCTTCACGTCGTAGTCGTAGACCGACGAGGGGCTGACCATCGATTCGTACGTCACCCGCAGCACGTCCATGTGCCATTCGGGATTGTTGGAAAGCCCGGCCGAGTAGCTGGCCTCGGGGAAGACGATCGGCTCGACGCGGGAGGAATCGTCGTAGTAGCGCAGCTCGATCTGGTCGAGCCCGGCCCCGCGCCCGGCCGTCTTCCGGCCTTCGACCACGTAGAAGTCGCGGAACAGGTCCACGCCGGTGAGGTAGAAGGCATCGGCCCCCTCGATCAGCGTCCTCCACTCGCCGGGATTATCCAGCGGCGCGGTGGCGAGGCGGAAGTTCTCGTGGCTGTCGTTGGTGTGGATGTAGAGCACGCCCTCGCGCTCATCCACATCGTATTCCACGCCCTTGACGCGCGGCTTGACCAGGATCTGCGGGCCCAGCGGATCGTCGGCAAGGACCATGCGGCATTCGCTGGTCTCGTGATCGCTGGCGCCGATCAGCAGCCACTTTTCGTTGGAGGAGAGCGAGGAACCGACGCGGAAACCTTCGTCGTCCTCGTGATAGAGTTCGACATCGCTTTCCAGCGGCTGCCCCAGCCAGTGCAGGCGGGCATTGTCGGTACGCCACTGCTCGTTGGCCAGCGAGTAGACGAGGCCCTTGTCCTGCGCCACCCAGACCAGCGCCGAGAGCGTGCCGGGGATTTCGTCAGGCAGGAGTTCGCCGGTCTCCAGGTTCTTGATCCGCGCGGTGAAGCGCTCCGAACCGTTGTCGTCATAGGCATAGGCCAGCAGCTTGCCGTTGGCGCTGGTGGAGATCGCGCCGAGGTTGAAGTATTCCTTGCCCTCGGCCAGGGCCACTTCGTCCAGGATCAGCTCGTCGGCGCTGCCGTCTTCGCTGGCGCCCACGGGGCGGCGCCACCACTTCTTGTATTCGGCGCCTTCCTCGAATTCGATCCAGTAGAGGAAATCGCCGTCCTTCTGCGGCACCGACTTGTCGGCTTCCTTGATGCGCGCGCGCATTTCCTTGAACAGCGCGTCGATCTGCCCCTGGCGGCCTTCCATCCGCGACTCGAACCAGCGGTTTTCCGTTTCGAGATGGTCCAGCACCGCCTTGTCGGTGACCTCGGGATAACCCGCGTCACGCAGCCAGGCGTAGTCGTCTTCCACGCTCAGGCCGTGGTGAGTGAAGGAATGCGGCTTCTTCGCCGCCTGTGGAGGACCTGCAAGGGCCTGGGTGGAATCTGCCATTGCCTCCATCTATGTTGCACACATGACCCCCGCAAGCCGGATACCCACCTCATGTTGATGAATACCCACGAAGCGCGGCTCGATGCCTTGCGCCAGGAACTCAAGTCGCGCGGCCTCGACGGCTTCGTAATCCCCATTTCCGACGAGCATATGAGCGAATACGTCGGCGCCTATGCGCAGCGCCTCGCCTGGCTCACCGGCTTCGGCGGCTCGGCCGGAACGGCCGTGGTGCTTACCGATCCCACGCTTTCTCCCGCCGCCGCCATGTTCGTGGACGGGCGCTACACGCTTCAGGTGCGCGAGCAGGTGGACGGCAAGGCCTACGCCTATGAAAGCGTGCCGCAGACCAGCGCCGCCCGCTGGCTTGGCGAAAATGCGCCCAAGGGTGCGAAGATCGGCTACGACGCCTGGCTTCACGGCTCCAAGTGGGTGGAAGCCGCCCAGGCCGCGCTTTCGCACAAGGGCGGCACGCTCGTGGCGGTGGACGGCAACCCGATCGATGCCGTCTGGCAGGACCAGCCCGCCCCCTCGCCCGCTGCGGCGATCGTCCATGACGATGCCTTCGCCGGCGAATCGAGCAAGGCCAAGCGCGCCGCCGTCTCCGAATGGCTGACCGCGCGCGGTCTCGACGCGACGGTGATCTCGGCGCTCGATTCCATTGCCTGGCTGCTCAACTTGCGCGGCACGGACGTGGAGCGGACCCCCGTGGCGCTCTCCTACGTCGTCGCCCACGCCGACGGCACGGCCGATCTCTACATCGCCGAGGAAAAGGTGACGGCCGAACTGCGCCAGCACCTTGGCAATGCCGTTCGCATCCAGCCGCGCGATGCCTTCGTCGCGGGCCTCGGCAAACTGGCGGGCAAGCGCGTCTCGGTCGATCCCGACAATGCCGTGGCCGCCGTGTTCGAAACACTGCGCGCCGCCGGCGCCGCGATCGTCGAGGAACGCGATCCCACGATCCTACCCAAGGCGGTGAAGAACCCGGTCGAGCAGCAGGGCCACCGCAAAGCCCAGGCCATCGACGGGGTGGCCGTCACGCGCTTCCTGCACTGGCTCTCGGTCGAAGGCCCCAAGGGCGAAGTGACCGAGATGAGCGCTTCGGACCGTCTCCACGCGTTCCGCCAGGAATGCGGCGATCTTCGCGACCTCTCGTTCGACACGATCTCCGGCGCCGGCCCCAACGCCGCCAGCCCGCACTACCGCGTCTCGGACGAATCGAGCCTGACCCTGGCGCCGGAAAGCGTCTACCTCGTCGATTCGGGCGGGCAGTATCCTTGCGGCACCACCGACATCACCCGCACCGTGTGGATCGGCGGCCCGGAAAATGAGAGCGGCGCCCCGCCGGCCGAAGTGAAAGACCGCTTCACCCGCGTGCTCAAGGGCCATATCGCCATCGACCGCGCGGTCTTCCCCAAGGGCACCAACGGCGGCCAGCTCGACGCGCTGGCACGTCAGTTCCTCTGGGCCGTCGGGCTCGACTACGCCCATGGCACCGGCCACGGCGTGGGCAGCTTCCTCTCGGTTCACGAAGGACCGCAGCGCATCGGCAAGCCGGCGGGCGGCCAGGCCGGCACATCGCAGGAACTGCTCGCGGGCATGATCCTCAGCGACGAGCCGGGCTACTACAAGGCCGGCGAATACGGCATTCGCATCGAGAACCTGATCCTCGTCGAACCGCGCCAGTTCGCCGGAGCGGACGGCGAATACTTTGGCTTCGAGACGCTGACCCTGGTGCCGATCGACCGCCGCCTCGTCGACCTTTCGCTGCTTACCGCGGAGGAAGTGGCCTGGTGGAATGCCTACCATGCCAAGGTGCTCCAGGTGATCGGCCCGCAAGTCGAGGGCGAAGTGAAGCACTGGCTCGACGCGCAGTGCCGCCCGTTCTGAGCGCGCGGCTTCCGATGTTGTGAGCCTGCGGGCTCAGGCGTAACCTCCTCCCGGAAACAGGCTGGCCGGGAGGAGTCGCCCGATGACGGACGCAGTGCACGATCTCAGGACCCATCCGGTCCATCTCGGCCTCGGCGCGGTGGCCAGGGCGCAGCCCGCTTTCACCGGGATGGAATGGTACGCCGGCTATATCGAGCGGAATGCCGCCGACGGGGCCGAGGGCCGCCTCGTCTCGATGTACGATTTCGACGAAAGCTGGGACAGCTGGGAAATGCACCCCGCCGGCGACGAACTCGTGGTCTGCCTGGGCGGGGCGATCACGCTGCACCAGGAACTGGCGGACGGCACGGCGCGCACCGTGTCGCTCCAGCCCGGCGAATATGCCATCAACCCGCCCGGCGCCTGGCATACCGCCGATGTCGACGGCCGGGCGACGGCGCTGTTCGTGACGGCGGGGATGGGAACGCAGCACCGGCCGCGATGAAACGGCGCAAGGCTTGCCTCCGCATGAATAGAGTGCCAAGCCTGTGACAATTGGCGACAATAAAGCCGCAAGGCGGCACAACTGCGCGACAAGCGGTCGTTAGACGGGATCTCAGAAAGCCGCGGGGCTGTTCTTCCCCCTCCCTTCCCCGTCCCCCGGCTTTCGCCCTATTCGCCCGAAGAAAGAGAGCCCAGAGGATGAACCGCTTCAGCAAGATCGCCGTAGGCATCTCCGCCGCTGCGCTGGCCGTTGCCGGGGTGGCCTGTGCCCAATCTCCGGCCCAATCTCCTGCCGGTCCGCAGCGCGACCGTCCCGAAACGCGCACCGAAACGCGCGCCGAAGCCCAGAGCCGGGCGGAGGAAATGTTCGCGCGTCTCGACGTGAACAAGGACGGCAAGCTCGACCGCGCAGACCGCGAGGCCCGCCGCCAGCAGATGCGCGAAGCCGCGTTCGACCGTCTCGACACCAACAAGGACGGATCGATCTCCAAGGCCGAATTCATGGCCGATCGCGGACCGCGCGGTGATGGCGACCGACCTGATG
>Ga0160437_1000131_pt1 | contig 43604 bp, 41 predicted proteins | sample HID1975I_E0MG_FD_108227 | JGI IMG/M metagenome (GOLD analysis project Ga0160437, IMG submission 108227) | Enriched soil microbial communities from UW Madison campus, WI, USA - HID1975I_E0 MG | ecosystem: Environmental > Terrestrial > Soil > Unclassified | place: USA: Madison, Wisconsin... | reverse complement strand
CATACTCCAGCCGATCCATCAACACGGCGAATAAATCCGCCGTCTTCCACCAGTTGACGCCGGGCGTCCACAGCGGCGTCGAGAAGCCGAAGCCCGGTAGCGAGGGTATGATGACGTCGAAGGCATCAGCCGGATCGCCGCCGTGAGCCGCCGGATCGATCAACGGTCCGATGACCTTGTGATAGTCCCAGAAACTCCATGGCCAGCCATGCAGCAGCAGGAGCGGCGTCGGGTTTGGCCCCTTTCCCCGCTCATGCACGAAATGGATAGGGACGCCGTCGATTTCGGTGCGGAAATGCGCAAATCCGTTCATCGCCGCTTCTCGCGCGCGCCAGTCGTAGCGATGGAGCCAATGATGCGCCAGGTCGCGAAGATAGGCGCCGTTGGCACCGTAACGCCAATCTTCATTGGCAAAGTCCTCCGCCCAGCGCGTGCGACCAAGGCGTTCGTGCAGATCGCTCAGAACCGCATCGGGCACATGGATCGCAAACGGTTCGATCATTCGATCAGACCGTCGCGAATGGCCTCGTCGGCAAGATCCTGGATACGTTCCACAATAGTGCGCTCCATCTTGCCGTAGAAGGAGCCAAGATAGCGCAACCGCTTGAGCGTGGCATCCTGCGCGACGCCCGCCGCCCGGCTCTCGATGACCCGGCCGATGTCGCCGAGCAGTGCGGCCTGGGCGGCAATGAACCCCGAATAGCGTTCCGACACGCCATAGCGCACACGCTTGCTGCCGCGTTCGCCATGGCGGCGGGCAAGGCCATATTGCTCAAGCATGCGCGCAGCCACGCTGGCGCTGCTCTTCGCCATGGATAGCTCAGCCGCAATGGTGTCGAGGCTGACCGGCTCCGGACACAGAAGAAGATAGCCATAGAGGCTCGCTGTGCTCGGCTGCATGCCCGACGGAACGAGAAGCCCCGTGATCGCTTCGATGAAGCCGCGCTGCTCGGTGCTAAGATTGGACTTTGACATATTCGGCATCTTCCGAATATTGCAGAATCATCGTCTTCGGGCAAGCAGCGACAGGGAGAGAATCATGTTGGATGCACGGGCCATAGTGAGCGAAGCGGAGGCGAATGTTGGTATCAACGACACCGACATGGGCGTGCGCGGCAATCTGGAACGGTTGATCGACGAGATCACCCGAGAATTCCCCGTCTCCCCGGCCGGCGAGCAGCGCATCCATCGCAATCTGCTGCGCGACTGCACCAACCGGCTGGAAGGCCTGAAATGGGTGCAAGACTATCCCGAGATCGCGGACGAGCCGATCATCGCACCCGTCTTCCTCATGGGCCTGCCGCGCTCCGGCACCACATATTGCCAATATCTCTTCGACCGCGACCCGCGCTTCCGCCTTATCCGTACCTGGGAGTCAATGATGCCATCTCCGCCACCGGGCATCGACACGGCCTCCGCGCAGGAACGCCGCGCGAAATGGGCGCAGATGCGCGCGCCGACCTTCGAGGGTTTCGACGCGCTGCACCTGATCGACGCGGACGGCTCCGATGAATGCCATGCTTTCCTGGAGCAGAGCTTCGGCGCAGCGGGGCTGAACAATATCTACCGGGTGCCGGGCTATTTCGACCATATCCTCGATGGCCTCAACCTCGTGGAGACCTATCGCGTCCACAAACGCCAACTCCAGCTTCTCCAGTGGAAGTCGGCGGCAAAGCCCTGGGCGCTGAAATATCCCAACCATCTCGTCGCGATGGACGCGATCCTGCAGGTCTACCCCGACGCCCGCTTCGTGATGACGCACCGCGACCCCGTGCAGACGCTCGCCTCCATTGCCAAGATGACCGCCAATCTGCGCGGCCTGTGCACGGCCGAACCGTCGGACAAGCAGGAGGTCGGTCGCGACATGCTCCACTTTATCCAGCGCCATATCGACCGCATCATGGCGTTCGATGCAGGGCCGCAAGGCAGCCGCGTCGTCCATGTTGATTATTATGCCCTGGTTGAGCACCCGGTTCGGGAGATGCGGACCATCCATGCGGGCATCGGGGTCGACACGCCGGAGGAGGTGGCTGCCTCGGTCGGCGCCTGGCACGCTGCCAATCCCAAGAATGCGCGCGGCCGCAACGACTATGCGCTCGCCCAATATGGCCTGGACGACGCGGCCGTGGCAGAGCAGTTCGCGGCCTATATGCGCCGCTTCGCTATCCCCCGCGAAAATGAGGGCCTGGCGCGGATCGGAGCGGCAGCATGACCGGAACGGGCTGGAAAGCGCTCGACGAGGCGCAAGCGGAGGCGCGCGCGCTAGTGGCGAAAGCTGCACCCGACGCGGCTACGGCAACCGAGGGAGAAGCCTATGTCAGCCGGGTGATGACCGCCGCGCTCGGGCCGGCGCTGCTCGGCCATCTGTTGCAGGAGGACGGATTGTCGCGACCCCTGCCCTGCCATGGCGGGCCCAATCCCGACTATGTCATGCGCCATGCCGCCATTGACCCTGCGCGCCGCTATCACCTGGAAGGCCGCATCAACGGCTCCGAGCGGGTCGGTGTCGGCCTCTATCGCATCGGCCCGAACGGCGCGCCCGTGGAGGTGGGTTATGCGGCGTTTACGCGCGCAGATTGCGACGCGGACGGACGGTTCCTGCTCGGCCTCTCGGCAGATGCGACGGGACCGGATACGCTGACGATCCCGGCCGACGCGCGCATCCTGCTCATCCGCATCCTGCACCGCGATCCGCTCTCCGACCCGGCACGGCTGAGGCTGTCCGGCGGCCCTGCATCCAGCGGCATCGCGCTCGCCACCCGATCGCATGACGGCGCCCTCGCCTTCGTAGCGCGCACCCTTGGCAATAATGTTCGCGAATATCTCAAATGGACCGCCGCCGCAGTGGAACGGCGCAACCGGCTCGACAGTGCGCCAGCGGATCTGGCTGCGACGGTGCAGGGCGATCCCGACACCCTCTATTTCCTTGGCGGCTTCGATCTCGCCGAGGGTGAGTGGCTTGAAGTGACGATGCCGCAGCCTCTGTCCGGCTATTGGTCGCTCCACGCCTATAATTATTGGTTCGAGCATCTGCAGACTCCCGGTATCCACGACCGCAATGCCGTGGCCGATCCCGATGGTCGCATTCGCATCGGGATCGGCCCCACCCTGCCCGGCGACGCGCAGAACCGGATCGACACGCTGGGGCGGCGACGTGGCACGCTCATTTGCCGGATCATTGGACAGGGTAGTCAACCGGCGGCGATCGTTCGGGCTGTTAAAAGCTGAACCGCTACCCTATCAGCTTGAGCCGACCCTTGCCGGTCGTTCAGTGGCCAATCTCGCGCTCCCAGGTGCAGTCCGTCAGCTTTCCCTCTTCTGGATACCCAAAACTGGCCGATTTAAGACTGTCCGGTTTGGGAACAAGTCGCGGTAAAACCTGACTCTCAATCGGGATCGGCTGCCGACCCGCTTCAGCTGTTCTGCGGCTGATCCAGAAAACGTCACTCTGGCCTGAACTGGTTACTTCCCCGACGGCTGTGCGCCAGGCGCCGCCCACTTCGCCACCCGAAAAATCGGTTCCAAATCGCCGCTTGGCAAATCTGCAGCAACAGGGGTAGGACGGTAGACGACTATCAGCGTTCGCTCAACGGAGCTAGCCGGAGGGGTATCGTGAGGCTTCGGTGGCAATGAAAACAGTCGAGATTCAGGTCCAAAACGATCACTTGGAGCGGCTAGCGCAGGTCAGGAAGCCTATTCTCGCGGTCGCGGAGCTAATCTGGAACGCTGTCGACGCTGACGCCGATGAGGTCAGCATCACCCTGCATGATGACCCACTTGGCGGCTTCGAAGCTATAGAGGTTTCGGACAACGGCCACGGAATGCCCCACAGCGATGCCGAAGGGCTGTTCTCGCGCTTGGGCGGATCCTGGAAGAAGGGCGGCAAGCGATCGCGGGAGAAGAGCCGGCTTCTACATGGGCAGGAAGGACGGGGAAGACTCCGTGCATTCGGGCTCGGCCGCGTCGTGGATTGGGATGTCGTTTACAGCGGCGCTCATGGTCTGCGAGCCTTTCGCTTAGCGATGATAAAGGACGCCATGCGCCGTGTCGAGATAGGCGATGACGAGCGTCATCGCTTGGAGTGCATTCGCCCAGCGAGGGGACGAGCACGGATCGGACTGGATCGAAATGGCGCTCGTCGCTCGTGAGATGGCTTCGGAACGACCGCTGACCGAGATCCCACTAGCGCGCTTCATTGCCGTGCAAACGGCGGAGGCCGCCCGGACCTGATCAGCAAACCAAAGGGGCACTGGAGGCGCAATGCGGAGTGTGGCAGGCTGCCCTGTTTGACGACAATTATCGTGTCCGAATGGCAATGGGGAAGGCCTCGCAACCAGCTCGAGAACCGGCCGGTGGGCGTAGTGGCCGCTGCCGACCCTTTGCGGACTCTCAGCCGTCAATTTTCGATCCCCAGTTGCGGACCGGCAGCTTCCCCATTCCGGATGCCTTGGACTGGCCGGTAGGCGACCGTCTGGTTTAAAACCGGGTCAAGGGGAGAGCTGACGCTCACGCGGAGTCGGTTGCCGACCAAATCTGGTGGTTCCCATCCGCACCGAGGAACGTCGAGTCACGCCGAAAGCGGCCGATAGTGCTGGTCGAAGTGGCCGGTTTGCAAGGCGCTAGCTTGGCGCCGGACGCATCAGTTTGATGCGAATGGTGCCAATCCGATCCGTGGGGATTACGCTAAGTCGTTCGTCGCCATTTATAACGCGCCTGGCCAGCCAACTTTTGGCATTGAAATGACCTTCTTCGACCCGGTCGACTTCCGCCAACTTCGACCCGATAGCAAAGTCTGCGGTGAACCCTTTCCCGACGATAAGGAACGTGTCGTTCCCTTCGTCGATGATCAGGCCGAAAGCTCGGCCGTCGCCGGGCGACGGGCGGGCGGTCGGACCTTCAGTTTCGCTGGAAAGCGGCGGCGGCGGGGGCGGCGCCTGCAAGCCGACATCAAGGAGCATCTGCTTGAGCAGTGCCATCGTTTCCTGAACCGTGATCGTGTAATCACCGAGCTTGATAACCGCAGGCTTGCCATCGTCGAGCAGAACGCCGGCGATACGCCCCTCCGCCTGCGCCTGTGCGATCATGCCGTCCATTCCTGAGAGTGCCGAGAACGCCTGCGCGAGTTGTCCGTCGATCCTTCCGTCCTCGATCCCGAAGACGGAGTAGCCGATGGCACGGTGCTGGCCGAGCGCCCAAAAGATATCGCCGGTTCGGAACTGCGCTTCCGGTACGAACAGTGGGTTGCCGGCATGATCGTAGTCCGCTAGCACTTCCTTGACGTTGGGCGCGTAGATATCGGGCGAGAGCATATCGAGCGACGGCGCCGCTGCGCGCCAAACATCAAGCACCCGCTTGGCCGGGCCGCCGCTGGGGTACTGACCTGCCATGGGCTGGCCTTCCTGCGGTCCGAGCCAACCGTTGACGTACATGGGCAGCGCTAGTTCGTGCTTACCCGCTGCCGCGAGCGCTTCCATGTAGCGCGCGAAATGCCAGGCCATGAATACTTCCTCGGCCTGCCAGTCCGTGCCGAAGACCTCAGCCCAAGTCCCTGAGGATCGGCGGCCCTCACGGCTCCAGGTTGCCTCCAGTTCCGGTTTCAAGGTCGAGCGATGTGTGGAGAGGTACTTCAGAAGCTGCGTCGGCACAGGTGCCTTCCATGCGGCTTCGGCCAAGGCGGAACGATCGCGGCTGTCCCGGAGCAGGCCGGTCTCGTTGTTCACCTGCACCATGATCACGCGGCGATTCGTATCGACTTCGGCCAAGTGCTTGATCAGCGCCACGAAAGCCGCTCGGTCGGCCTTCAGCAGTTCGGGCGAGAACACCGAGAGAACCGGCTTCGGCATTGCGCCCTTGTGGGTAAAGGCCTCGGTCATCGCGCCTTGGACGACGGCTCGGGGAAAACGCCGGGTATCACCGCGCACCCAACTCGGTGCGTAAGTCGAGGCCGCGTTCTTGAAGGCACCGAACCAGATCAGAACGAGACGCATATCGCGCTTGCGGGCCTCCGCGATCTGCGCGTCGACCGCACGGAAATCGAACTGACCTTCCTTCGGCTCAAAGTCCTCCCAGCTTACCGTCCCGATCACAGTCTGGACATGCATGGCTTGGAGCTTGTCCCAGATCGGCAACATGTAGTCGGGACTGGAGGCGCTCGAATTGTGCAACTCCCCGCCGAGGGCGACGTAGGGCTTGCCGTCCACCAGGAGTTGGCGGTCACGGATCACCGGGAGCTGCTGTGCCTCTGCGACGGGACTCATCGCCGCAAAGGCGGCCACCGACATAGCCAACCGGCACAGCACATCTTTCACAGCATTCTCCCTGGCGAACATTCTTCTGACGTCAGATTAGAATTATGATTCTTAATATGCAACCAGCAATGGGGGAATGCTTTGAGGCAGCTAGTTCGCGGGGCAGCAAACGACCAATCTCGCGCATTCGTGGAAACGATCATCAGTGCTTCAGGAATGGCACGTGTTGGATGGGGAACTGCCGTTCCCGGCGCGGGCAGCGAATGGCGGCTCTGTCCCAGGAGCCGGCGTTTGGTCCCAAGGAACCGACCCATGACAGACGCTCAGGGGTCTATTTTCGATTTCTAAGGGCGGACCGACCGCTTGTTCGCGCCGCATGGCTCTTGGCTGACTACCCGGACGGCGTAGAGGCCCGGACGCCGCAGATCGCGCTGGCACGCAAGATCAATTACCGGCTCAATGTGATCCTGCACACGGCCTTGGAAGCCAGTCCGGGCGTCACCCGGATATGCTTCAAAAATCAGAACATATATGGAACATTGCAAATTGCGATAAGGAGGATGTTCCCAATCGGACTCATCAAATGGCAGTAAATCCATGCGTCAAAATCAATGTTTGACGAATTTTCGTCAAAATGCTAATTTGGCAATGAAGGATCTGGCCTATGCTTTATAAACTAGAGATCGAAAATTTCTACTCCATCCGCGATCCACAGGTGATCGACCTGACGATTGCGCCCAACGTGCCGGACGTTGAAGGTCGCTACGCCGAGCTGTTTCCGGGCTCGGAGCTGCGGGCACCGAAAGTCGTCGCGATCTATGGGGCGAACGCCTCAGGCAAAACCACCGCCCTGAAAGCCCTCCAATTCTTGACAACTTTCGCGCGTGACAGCTCGCAGCGGACCACGCCGGGCTTCCCCTGCGAGCGGTTCAACGATCTGGAATCCTGCTCGCGGCCTATCAGACTCGCAATCGAGTTGGGCGGGGTTATGAACCTCAGCCGCGAAACGGTGGAGCGTGTCGAGGCAGGCGGGAAAATCGAGCACGGCGTTTATCGCTACGAACTTGAACTCGAAGTCGTGGATGGCAACGCTACTCGCGTGCTCAACGAGTCATTGAAACAGAAGCCCAAAGCTCAGGGAAAATGGCAGCGTGTGTTTGAGCGCGATGGCGAGGGCAAGGTGAAGGATTCCAAGACCTTCTCCCTCTCCGGTTTTCAGCACCTCTTGAACACGCTGCGCCCGAACGTCTCGGTGATCTCCTCGTTTGGGCTCTTCCAGCATCCGACCGCCATGCTTTTCCTTGAGACACTGCGCCGATCAATATTCCAAATTGGTCCATCGCAGACCATCCAAGAGCAACCGATCATGACCTTCTTGGGCCAAGCGCCCGACATGCTGGGTCAGTTGAACAAGGAACTCAGCCGCATTGATGTGGGCGTGGAGGCGATGCGCTTTCAGGACACGCCAAGCGGCCCGATCCCCATGTTCAAGCATTCCGGCCTACATGTGGAAATGCCGTGGATTCTGGAGAGCCATGGCACGCAGTCGTTCATCAAAATGTTCCCGATGTTGACTATCGCGCTGGCGGAAGGCGGAGTTTGCGGTATCGACGAATTTGATGCTTCTATTCATCCGCTTGTGCTGCCCGAGCTTATCCGGTGGTTCTACGACACTGAGACACGAAACAAGCTCGACGCGCAGCTCTGGTTTACCTGCCATTCCGTGTCGCTCTTGGATGATCTCACGAAGGAAGAAATCATCATATGCGAGAAGGACCGGAAGGGGCGGACGCGGGTTTATAGCCTGATGGACGTGAAAGAGGTTCGCCGCGACGACAACCTATACCGCAAATACCTCAGTGGTGTTTACGGCGGCGTGCCTCAAATCGGATGAGCAGGCGTCGCCCCACTATCTCGCAGCGCAAGCCGATCTTTATTGGCTGCGAAGGAGAGTCCGAGCAAGGCTATGCAGGGTTCCTGCAAGACCTCATTCATGAGGCCGACTTGCGTGTTCACCTGAATGTCGAGGTATTGCGCGCGGGCGATCCACTCGCCCGCATCGAACTGGCTATAAAAAAGCTTGAACATGCGCGGAAGAAGCGTGTGAACTTCACCGATAGGTTCATCTTTCTCGATACCGATCAGTTGGCGCTCTCAGCCGATCGCGCCCACCGTGGGCGCGAGCTTGCCGCCGCGAATGGTATTCGCGTCATATGGCAGGAACCGTGTTTTGAAGCCGTGCTTTTGCGGCATTTTGCCGGAAGGACCGGCCACAGGCCGCTGACCAATCCGGCGACAGAAGCCGCGCTCCGGCAGGAATGGCCGCAATATCAAAAGCCAATGAGCCGTGCAGAACTTGCGAGGATGATAGACAGAGCAGCCGTCATGCGCGCGGCGGGCGTAGAAAATGATCTTTTGGCCTTGCTTCGCTGCATCGGCCTCGCGCCTCCTGAGGTTGATCAGGAATGATAGGTCGGGTTTGATGTAAATTCTTCCGGGACCCTTGCTTTGCAGATGGCTTCGAACGGAGCGAGGCCCTTGAATGTCCGCTATCCTACTACCCCATTCTGAAGCTGACAGTCGCGGAAGTCCCAATGACGGCCAATCCCAGGCATCGCCGAAGTTGGCCGTTCGAGCCTTATGGAATTCCCGGACCACCACGCTCTCGCCCGATCGTCCAATTGATGCCGTCGGCGCGCATCAGGCCGGACACCGACTTCCCGACCTGCTTTTCGAGCGCCGGCCGCCACGGAACCAGCGTGAAATCCCGGCTCCGCTCGATGAGCGCATGCTTGCCGCTGACAAGGTCGACGGAGCGTCGGTAGACCCCCTCGATGCGCTCGCCTTGGCGAGCCTCCCGATAGGGCCGCCCAAGCTCGTCCTCCATACCGCTTGAAACCCGTAACAGCTCCCGTCGGCGAAGCGCATCCATCATGCCGTCCGCAAACACGGTCCGTCCCTGGCTTTCCTCTGCAAACCCGTGTGCGAGTAGCCACTGCCGCCGCCTGTCCCGCGCATCGGATAGTTCCTGACCGAAACCAGCGCCGCGCGCCGGCTCTGCCGCATCAGATGTCAGGTCGCGGTCGATCCAGGTTGCGGCCTCCATCTCTGCCAGCGTGTCGAGAGGATCGCGGGCGAGCACCTCCACCGCCACCGGGCGATCCTGGAGGCGCGCCTGTTGCCACCTGGCAACCCGGTCCAGATGGTCCGCGGATATCGTCCAACGTCCCGATAACTCGCGCTCTACCAGCCCGCTCTCCCGCCGCATCGCTTCCAGCCTGCGGACATGGGTTTCGGCAAAGGTCTGGGAGGCGTTCGGATCGTTCCTGAGATGCAGGTCGACCTCGTAGTGCCCATCGTTAGCGGCGGCGATCGCGGCTATCATACGATCGACATCGCGAATAGTCGCCCGCAGGGGCTCCACCCTGACGATGGAACCGGCAAGCGATCCGGTATCGTCGGCGAGCGCTGCAAGCCCCTGCCCGGCCTTCCCGATGGCGACGTAATGGCTGCGCCCATCGGTGCCGTCGACGATGAGGTAATGACGATCCTCGAACTCGTCGGCAAGGCCGCGCGATAGCACCCGGCCGACAAGCGGCCTCGCACCCTCGGCGGCAGGCTCATAGATAACCTGATCGGCAGCCGCCCTCTCGATCTTCAAGCGCGTGAACTCGCGCTGCATGGTACGGATCACGTCGCCGCGCTCGCCCATTCTGTGCAGCACACCTTCAAGATCCAGCGATAGCCGGTAGCGATCACCGCCCAGATGCTCGGCCAGATCCATGCGCGTGAGCTGGGCAAGCCGCCCTGCGCGGATCGACTGCTGGAGGGCAGATGGCGAACGGGCCGCAACTTCTCTTTCAGACCCAGCCTCGGCAAGCAGTGCTCGATCGATGGAGGTCAGGCGCTGCTGACCGATCTCGGCGCGCAGGCCATCGGCAATTTCCCGGTCCGATCGCGGCCCAAGATCAAGCTCGACCAGATCGGCGGCGCGCTCTCGGATTCCGTGAGTGAGATAGTCCCGGGCGATGACGAGATCCTTGCCCGCCGCATCCTTTCCTCGAACAACGATATGCGTGTGCGGATGGGCGGTGTTGAAGTGATCGACCGCCACCCAGTCGAGCGGCGTTCCGAGGTCCTTTTCCATTTGCGCCATGAGCCGCCGCGTCAGCGGCTTCAGATCCTCGTAGCGATCCCCATCCTCCGGCGAGACGATGAAGCGGAACTGATGCCGATCGCCCTTGCCGTTTTCGAGGAACGCCTTGCCGTCCACGGCGTCTGCGTCACGCCCATAGAGCGCGCCGCGTTCTCCTTCGCGCGTCGTCCCGTCGCGCTGGAGGTATCTGAGGTGAGCGGCTGCCGCCGCGGCGCCCTTCCCGGTGAGCCTGACGATGCTCGCCTTCACGACGACGCGGCGGCGATGCGAACCCGCCATTCCGCCCCTGCTGGCAAGCATCCGGCCGATCCCGCCGCCGCGCCCGATCCTGCTGCCGGAAAAGCCCGATTTGCCGCGCGCTTTTGCTGCGCCCCCGCGGGCCAGATTGGCCGCCGCCATGACCTTACCGATATAGCGCCTCTCACCCTTGCTTCCGCCCGCATTCTGACGCCCGAGGCGAGGCAGAAAATCGTCATCGTTGGCCATGGAAGTTCGCCCGCATGAGGGAATGGACCCGAAACATGCCGCGCAGCCGCCAATGTGAAAACCGGTGCCGTCCGGGGCCGCAGATAGGCTGGTCTCATGCGCCCCATGGCACTGGCGAATCGCGCATAGTGCCGTTGAGCCCCAAGAAAAAAGATGTGCAGACAACATGTTATGGCGCGCAGGTGCCATAGCTTTATCTTGCCTTACGCGCCCCTACCCCGCCGGCCTCAGCCAGGCCCAATCAGCGCTCATCCACTGCCCGGCCCGATGCCGCCTCTCCGGGTGCGCCCGCTCGCCCCGCTCGCCCCGCCGTCCGGCCGAAAAAAAAGGCCGAGACGCGAGTGCGCAGCGGCACCTGCATCCCGGCCGGGAAAGCCCTTTCGCGCCTACCGCAAGGCCGCGTAGAACTCGCGCGCCTCGCCTTCGCTCGCACACTCCCGCCGCGCCATGAGCCCCTGCGCCTGGCCATCGCCATCGACGATGCTCACCGCTGCGTACCACGCCCCGTCCATGCACCCCACAACTGCGATCCGGTCGAGTTCAAGCCCGAAATCATCCTCGCTGTCCAGCGCGCCGAGCCAGCGCTCGCATACCCGCGCGTCCCACACGAAATCACTCTCTTCCGCGTCCAAGAACCGCCGCGCAAGCGCTTCGCCCGCGCCATGCCCGAACTCGATCTCCAGACCCGCGACGAGCTTCGCAAGTACCTGCTGTGCTGCAACGCCGATGTTCACCTGAACCGTCATAACAACCTCCTACACTTGTGCGTCCCCTTCCTGAGGACCCCAGTCGTCGGACGGTCGGCGCGGTGGCTGTCAGGGCCGCACCGGCTTGCCGGTGCGCCGCGAAGCGGCGGCGGAGGAACCGATTTTATTGCAGGAAAACAAACAAAATCGCGCGCGAAGCGCGCTCATTTGCTGCGGTAAAATTGGAGGGGCCGCCGGCCTTTACAGCCGCCGCAGAGGCCGTCACACTCGGCATTTTCCGAGGAGGGTGGCTGACCTCTCGTCCTAGCGCACGGCTGGGGCCTGGGCTCTGGAATTGAATGCTCGCGCCGCCGCGCTCTGACCGGATCAGGGCGCTATACGAATAGCGAAAAGGGGATCGACTGCGCCGGGCGATTGCTCCTGTGACGCCCCGCCATCCGCCGCAGGCTTGGCCTGCGACGACACCACAAAGATTGTCTGCCTTGCGGCCGTCTGCGGTGCTCTGGATGGACTGTCGATCGGCCCGGCCGCGAGGGGCACCGCCCCATTCATGCCAGCCACTCCGCCTGCGACACTGGCGAGATAGGCCCGTGTCTCGGCGGGTAATAGCCGGCCACTTGCAAGCGCCGCAGCATAGCGCCTGGGGCCTGCATTGTAGGCCGCGAAAAGCCCCGGATAGCCGAAACGGTCGTACATTTCCCTGAGGTAGGCCGTGCCCGCAAGGATGTTGTCGCGCGGGGTATCGGGATCGTCTCCGAGCCCGAGGCGCGCGCGCATTTCCGCCCAGGTTCCCGGCATCAGTTGCATGAGCCCCATAGCCCCTGCAACCGATCGGATCGGGTGCCCATCGAGGGTGGTGCGCCCCCTGCTTTCGGCGCTCATCACCTGCTCGATCCAGACTTCGGGAATGCCGAATCGCTGCGAGGCTTCCGCGATCTCGGCATGCCAGCGAGACACCGCGCCGGGCTCTGCTGCATAGACAGGCGACGCCCACCAAAGCCCGCCCAGCAGTATCGCGAGGGTCGGCAGCACGGCCGAGGCGAGGCTTAATTTCTGAAACGTCACAGGCGCGCGGGCGGGATGACCGGCTCCATTCCGCGCGCCCCGCCCCATATGCTTCATGGCAGCCACAGCGGGGTAGCCTTGCCGAGAATGTCGCGCTGGCTGGTCGCCCCGAAATAGCGCCCGTCGAAGCTGTCAGGGCGAATGGTCATCAGCAGGAAATAGCTTCCTTGCCGTAGCCGCATACAGCCCTCCCACTGCGGCAGCGGACGGCCCGAAGGGTCGAACGACATGCGCTCGGCGATAGGCTTCGCACCCAGCGTGACAGTCCCGCCGTGGGCGCAGACGGTATCGCCCGCCGCGCCCGCCACGCGCTTCACCAGCGGCACGCCCGAAGGCAGATAGTGACGCCCGGCAGCCAGGGCGCGGGCCGGTTTCGGCGGCCAGGCGACGACCATGTCGCCGGGCATGAGCGGCACGCCCGGAGAAACCAGGTAGAGCCCGATGGGAGCGCTGGCGCTGTGGTTCCAGACGAGCCGAGGCACGGGCGGGAAGATGAGAGTGAGGTTCAACGCGGCGAGGCCGGCGGCGATCAGCGCGGCGCGGCGGCGAAGAAGTCGGCGCCGCGCACTGGCTGCGCGCAGGGCCTCGCCCCAGGCGAAGAGCGGAAGGTTTCTGGCATCAGCCATGGGTCCCTCCCCGCGTGGCGGCAAGGGACCAGGCTTCGAGGTCATCGATATGATAGCGCCAGTCTCGGCCATGCTTGCGGCACCTGGGGCCCGTGCCTTTCCTGCGCATGCCTCTCAGCGTGATGACCGCGAGGCCAAGGTAGAAGGCGGCTTCCTTGGAGGTCAGAAACGGCGAGGCCTGACGGGCACTTTCCGCCCGCAATTTTGCCAGCCGTACGGCTTGTTTGATGCCGCCGGGATTGGCCGCGGACGCGGGCAATCCGCCAGAATTTTCCGTCATGATCTGCGCTCCCTTTGCAGGCCGGAACGGCCTGCCGGGTACGAGGCATGACGACTGCGGCACGCGCGCGGCAGGGTCGAAAATCGACATGCGCGTTTTCGCCCCTCCCCCCGCCGCCTCCGGATTAAGCAGTCAGGGCGCATCAGATACGAACGGGAACGCCGCGCGTGACCGCGCTGACCCGATGCCTCGCGGTAGGCGTCGGACGGGGCAATCCGACGCTGGCCACGCGGTTATTGCGGCGCCGGGAACCCCGCATCCGGGTGGATGCGAGGCTCCCCGAAGTTCGCCTTAATCGGCGGGATTCCAGATGATCGCGAAGGCGTCCTCATCGTCGTGGCCGGCGGCCCGGCCGAGGTTGGCGTAGAGCCGCCGGGGTCCGAATTCCGGGGCCGCGAGACTCAGCGAAACGTAGTCGTTGCCCGAGCTTTCGCTGCGGCGCAGCCATCCGGCGCCGACCTCGACCCCGCCCGAGGAAACCCGGTAGTCGGGTTGGGCCTCGCTGGTCTTGCGGGGGTTGGGCGCGATTTCGATCTCGGCGCGGATCGAGAGGGTGCGAAGCTGGCCCTTGAAGCTGCGGCCATCGCGGGTGACGTATCCGATTGCAGGCATCGTTCTTCTCCTGACTGGGTCGTCCCGAACCGATTTTCCGGACGATGGCAGACCGGAAGGAGCGGTCGAGGCAGCATCCACGAACCCTTGGGCCGAAGCGGCAGCGAAGGACCGGAGCGCAGCGGCTTATTTGCAAGCGAAGCGGCCGCGAGGAGATCGCGCCTGAGCGGTCGGGGAAATAAGCCGCCGCGCGATGGTTTCGCGGGGCTGCGACTGCTCCAGGTCGCTGCCTCTCGGATCCGGGAATCGGCTTTGGACGCCCGGTGTCGGGAGCGCAAAACGATGCAGCGAATCGGATACGCCACGCGCGTTCGCGCAGCTTGGGGCGGCATCACACCCTCTCGATCCGGGCAGATTTGCGCATCATACCCGCGAGGCGGGCGAGGTTGCTATCGGCTTGGCGCAGGTGGCGCAGGATCGAGGTCTGAAGTCGCCAGCAGGCTGCGCCGCGGCGGGAGCCCGTGAGAAGCGAGACGCGGGTTCGCCTGAGAACCGGCAAATTCGGGGACCTGCCGCTCCCGCCCAAGTTCGTCCTGGCTGCTACTATCCAGGACGGCACATGGTCGCTGCCACGACACCGGCGCCGCGCCGGCAATCGGCGACAATTCGTGATCCTCGTACCCGGATGCGGGGCTCTCGGCAGAAATTTCGCGGCGGAAAATTCGCTGTCGCGCGTTGCCCCCCTCAGCGAAGCGATTTGGTCCGCCGCAGGCATCGCCGTGACCGGATTCACCCGAAATAGTCATTTCCTCTTGTCTCGGATTTGACGCAGCACAATGCTAGGAGCGTCTGCCGCGACCAGGTCGTTAGACGACCGGAGCGGCGGGAGGAGCCTGAATGAACATCTATACCCTTAGATTCCCGGACGACGGAAATGCAGGCGCGCTTCGGCTCGATTTTGGCGCCGAAGACGCTGCCGATGCATTGGTCACCGCGCACCGCAAGGCCTTGGACGTGAGGTCTGCGCGCGCCGCCGAACTGTGGCAGGGTGGCCGCAAGCTCTGCACCATCCGCCATGCGGCAAATGGACCTGAAAGCGGGCCCAAATCCTTACGTTTCCAGTCCGCCTGACGCCGGGTTCCACGGCTGTCTCTTTTGCAGAATTTTACTGGTGGTGCGGACCGCTCCGGGGGCGTGGAGCGGTCCCCCCGAAGGGTGTTTGCAGCCCGGACAAAAGGGGGGCGTGCCGGGCTGCTGTTGGCGGCGCTAGCGACCGGCGGGCGAGCGCGACAGGCCATTTCGGCAGGGCGTTCGCCAGACACGTCGATCACCTTCGGGCGCGCGAAAGGCGAGAACGGCCAAGAGCGATCCCCTTGGCCGGTGCGCCGGTGCCGGTCGCTTCGCCCCATACGAACTGGCGCTTCGCCGCCGCCGAAGGCAGCATCGCATGCGCCGTCCATCGGCAGCGGGGAGAGACGCAATCGACGAAGACGCCGTGTTCGCATCCGGAAGCGCACTCGCTGCGATTGCGGGAATGATCGAGGAAAAGGACGTCTGCACCGCGGCCGAGATTTCATAGTCCTTGGGGCATGCGGCAATGTTTCATTTCAGGTCCGGCGAGCGGCACCAGACGCGCGGTCACTATCTGTGCGCCTGGGCGGTTTCGGTGAAGGCCGCCGCCGATGGCAGGACAAATCCCACCCGCAACCAGCCGGGTAAATCCGCCGCGACCGGAACTCCTCCCGATATTCCGGCGCGCCGGGCCATGCGAGAAAGGAACGGCGCGAACAGTGAGGCGTACGGGTCCGAGCGCGCGGTGACTCTGTGACAAGGCGCGACAGTGTCGCACCGGTCCGCCGGGAGGGCCACCGACAGGGACCGTTCAGGCCCGATCCTCTCGATAGGGCGCGCGGGACGCGGCGCCAATCGAAGGAAAATCCCTATGATATCGACGATTCTCCAAGCCCTGCGCTGCCGGTTCGACCGGCACCGGCCCGAGCAGGGCAAAGTGTTCTGGGATGGGCTGTGTTATGTCGGAAGATGCGAGCATTGCAGTATGGAAATTCGCCGTGCCGGCCCCAAACGCTGGCTGCGCGACGAGTTCGGTGGCGGCCCCGGCCTCGCCTGAAAACGCTGCCAATTGCAGCCAAAACACTAGAGTATCCGTGATAATCAAGCCAGCGATTGGGCCCAGCATCGATCGGCCTTGAGCAGTGCGTTTGCGGTGACGATGAGCTTTCGCATGACGGCAGTGATGGCGATCTTGGCGGGTTTTCCAGCGGCGAGGAGTTGTTGGTACTTGGCTTTGAGGTCGGGGTTGTATCGGGCGGCGACGAGGGCCGGCATGTAGAGGGCCTGCCTTACGTTGGCGCGTCCGCCACGGATAAAGCTTTTACCTTTCCATTGTCCGGATTGTCGCGCGACGGGGGCAAGACCGGCGAGCGATGCGGCCTGCTTGTTCTCGAGGCTGCCGAGTTCCGGCATGGTGGCGATGAGCTGGTTGGCGGTCAACCTCCCCACACCCGCGATGCTGGTCAGGATCTGGTGTCGTCGGGCAAGTAGCGCGTCGGCGGCTATGAGGTTGGCGATCTCGGTGTCGAGGGTCTCGATATGCCGATCGATTTGTTCGAGCCGCTGGCGACACTGGCGCTTAAGAAAGGCAATGGTGAGATTCTTCTCGCGATTCTTGAGCGCGGTGCGATCACGAACCAGGCCGTCGCGGGCATTGATGAGCTCGGCCATTTGGGCCTGCTGTGCGCTTCGAGCGGGTCTGACGGGTGGCTGCAAGGTGGCAGCCATACAGGCCAGCAGCATGGCGTCAATGCGATCGGTCTTGGCCAGCGTGCCAGTCGCCTGGGCGAAACGCCGGGCCCGTTCGGGGTTGAGTTTCACGCAGGGCCAGTTGTTCAGCGCCGCCTCCAGTGCGCGATGATAGGTGCCGGTTGCCTCATAGGCGATCCGCTCGACCGGCCATTGCCGCAGCCAGGCTATCAACGCCTTGTGGCCCTTGGCGGTGTTGGCGAACTGGCGCTCGACGCCGGTGGGGTGGGCATGGCAATCGAGGCTCGCTTTGGAGATGTCGATGCCGATCGTCTGTGATAGATTGTCGCTCATCTTTTCCGCTGTCCCATGCTTGTCATCCGGGTCACAAACCCCGGTATCCGTTCGGGCCTGATGGAAAAGAAAGGGGCGATCCTACTCTAGCCCGGTCCCTTAACGACCGGCGGTTTCGCGATCCGTCCCCTTCCGCCCGGACCGGGGTGGCCACCCCGGTCCGGGCAATCCAGCATGACCCAAACGGACCGCAATGTCATAAGACAAGCGATTTTCGATCTGACTGGGTCAGATCGACCGCTCTAGGCTTTTGATTTGGCGCATTTTCCGAGTCATCATGTGATGCCACCTGATTAGAAAATGCTTTAGCCCAGAAAAGCGGCAGCGCAGCGCTACAACGCAGCGCCGCAACGAAGCACTGCACCATGACGATCAAACCTGTGGCGGTCTATCAATGACGCCTTGTGACGAGGCGAACTTCTCCGCACAGGCTGCAGATGTCTTTCGCCCGTTCGAAACCGTTCGAACCCACCAGTTCGCGCGCCGCCTGGTCGGCGTTCTCGTGTCGCGAAAGGCCAAGCGTCTGGGTGATGCAGTCGTCGCAGACCGGCTCCGGAGAGAGCCGGGTGACGAGCTTTTCGATGGCGCTAAGTTCGGTCATGGCCCTGCCCCCGATGGTATCGCGGATGTTATCCCGTCTCAGATGCGGTGGCGCGGCGGGCAGCGGCTGGCAACGCATTTTTTTGTGTTAGCGGCGGGGCCGCGCCTTTCAGCGCGCGGCCCCGCCGCAATTTTTGTGAGGACCGGCAAGAGGATCGACCGGAGGCGGGAAATTCCGCCTCCGGTCGCTTTATTCACGCCGCCAGCCGGTCAGACTCGCCACCGGCTTCAGAGCTTGGTTCAGCGCCCGGTTCCACACGCCGTTCGGCACCGGGATCAGGCACGAAATCGCCTTGGGGCGATTCGCCTTCGCCCTTCGCCAAGACGCCGTCCAGCTCCTCGGCCATCTCCCCCGCCAAGTCCGCGCCCGGCTCCCCGGCAAGCTCATCAGGTTTGGCGTCCTCATCCGGTGCGGCAAAAGCCCGGGCATGTGCTTCGACGGTGCCGACCCCGCCCCGCGAGGTGTAGGCGGCGGGCGGGAAGGCCATCCAGCGAGGAACCCAGCCCTCGCGCTTTTCGCGCCCGCCGTTCCCGGCCAGATGGTCGCGGATGATGCCCTTGAGCGTCTTGCCTTTCTCCTTGGCATTGGCGCTGGCAACCATGTCGCCCGCCACTTCCGCCACCATCGCCAGCAGCACTTCGCGGTCGCGCAAGCTGTCGAGGAAAGCCTCGTCGGCCTGCCACCAGTCGGCCATGGGCACGCCGATCTCGAGCCCCACGGCCTCGACCGCTGCGCTCCCCGTGGCAAGCGTTTCGCCCATGACGACGGTCAGGACGTCCATGACCACGGGATCAGGAAGCTCGAGCAGGCGGGCGAACAGCCTGCACAAGTCGCGATGCGATCCGCACATGCCGTAACCGGTTCCGCCCGCCACGGCAGGTTCGTCGTCGGGAAGGTCAAGGATCGTCAGCACCGCGCGGCGCGCCGCATCGAAGACCGCTTCGGCGCGGCTCTCGTCGACGCTTTCCTTCGCTGCATCGTTGCGGCTCGACTGTGGTTCGACGACGATCCGCCAGAGCGGCGAACCGGCGATGGCGTGGGCGACCATGAGCCTCAAAGCAATGCCGCTCCGTCCCAGGAGTTCGGCGCGCACGGCGGCATGGCGGTGCAGGTCGATATAGGTCTGGGTAGTGGAGGTGAGTTCGGGGCGAACCGCCTTCGACGCGCCGTCCCCATTTGTGCCCCCATCCGCGTTCGCCCCGCCCGCCTTCGCCAGCCGGGCCGCTTCCTTGCAGGTGAGATAGCCCTCGTGGAACACGACTTCGCCGCTCGCGCGTACATCGATATAGACCCGCCCGCCCTTGCGCTTGGGGGTTTTTTCATATTCCCAAGAATGGAAATGGGTTTCGGGAGAGAGGATGACGGCATCTGCCCAGCCCGCCTCGATGAACGCGACACGCTTCGCCTCGATGGCCGCATTCTGCAAGTCCCAGAAGGCATCGGCTTCGACGAAGTAGGCGTCTTCCCCGAACAGGTCCGCGATGGTGGCAAGGCCGCTCGCCTCGAGGTCGAAGAGGGCGTGGTCCGCCGCGACCGACTGCCCTCCGAATAGCCAGGCCTTGAGCTGATAGCCGCGCGGCGCGTAGGCGTCAGGATCGTCAATGAGCGCCAGCCAAGCCTTTTGCTGGCTCTTGGAAGCGAGGGTGAGATGCCGCACGGTTGCCGCATCGATTTCCTCGGCGCGGTACATCTCGCGGATGCGCGGCAGCAGATTGCCGAGCGCAAGGATGCGCTTGACGGCGAGGTCGGGCAGGCCGAACGTCAGGGCAATATCCCCGATGCTACGGCCTTCCTTCACCAACCGCGTGAAGCAGACCCAGCGCGAAACCTCGTCGGGATCAAGCCTCGCGATATTCTCGATCAGCGAAGCCTCGACCGCGCTGGCATCGTCGGCGTCGTCCAGCACCGCGCACGGCAGCATGGCGGAATCGGGGTCCGGCTCGCCCGCTTCGGCGCAGGCAGCAAGCCGCTCGGCGGCAACGATCTGCGCGGCATGGAAGCGGCGGCATCCGGCGACGATTTCATAATGCTGCGGCTTTCGATCGGTTTGCGCGGCCGGATCGCGGGTGGCAGCAACAGGTCCGTCTGGCGGCTGAGTGCAGGGTCGCACCAGGATAGGTTGCAGGATTCCGCGCGCCCGAATTGTGGGCAAGATGTCAGAGACATCAGGCGTTCTTTTTGAATAACGCATGTTAAGACGCGAGACACAAAGCTTGTCGAGGGGAAGAAATTGGAGTTTCATGACTTGATCCTTTTTTCTGGCTGTCAGGGGGGCATGCCGGTCCACTGCGAACAGGGGTGGGAGCAGTGGACCGGCTTCCCATTGGCGGCAGGAAACGCCTGCCCGCGTCATCGGCCCCTCAGCGGGGCAGAAGCCGTATGGCGTTCGGATCCTCGCGCGTGAGGCGGTCCAGCAGCAAAGCGGCATCGGGTATCGAGCCCGCCAGCCGCGCCGCTTCGGTCCAGACCGAGAGCCGGTGCCGGGTCGAAAAGGCGATATCGCGCTCGACGGTGAGGCCCATCGGCAGGCGGATCGCCTCGATTTCACGGAGCGAGGAAATGCCCAGCTCCGGGCTTCCAAAGCCAAGATCAGCCAGACCGAACAAAGTATCGTCATCGGCATAGAGTTCGGTGATCAGCCAGACTGCACGCCCCACCGGATTGAAGAGGCGGACGAGCGGCAGCGGATCGAACTTCGGGTTTGCCACGCAATGCTCGAAATTGGCGCTGAGCATCGAGCGGATGGACCGGGAAAGGAGGGTCATTGCCGTGTCCTCCCCTCATCGGTTCGGGCCATCTCGCCCAATTCCCGAACAATGTCCTCGGCCAGTTGCGCTTCGGCGGCGGCATGGCGCGCAAGCAACCAATCGGCGGCCTTGCTCGCCATGCTGGCCGCCCTGAAGATCGCCCGGCTGTCTTCGCGCAGCACCTCGAGCCACGCCCCTATGTAATCGGCGTGGCGCACGGTGGGCACGATGCCGAGCGCGGCGCAGAGGAAAGCCGAACCCATTTCGGCGACCAATTCCTCGCGCGCGTAATCCTTCGAACCAAACGGATTCGCCAGATTTCTGCCGAGTCGCGAGGCATGGCCGGTGGCGTGGCAAGCCTCGTGCAGGCACGTCCGGTAAAAGTTCACCTGATCATGAAAGGCTTGCTGGGGCGGCAGCTGCACGAAATCGGCACCGGGCGCATAGAACGCCTTGTCCCCGCCGATCCGGAACTCGATCCCGCTTGCCGCCATGAGCGCCTCGGCCACCGGCACGATTTCACGCTCGGGCAGGATGACGGGTTCGGGCACGACGTCATCGGGGAGGCCCTCGCACTGGGCGACGTTGAACACCGTGAAGCGCTTCAGGAAAGCCACCGACCGCGCGTCGCCGCCATTTTCGCGCGCCCTTTCCTTCTCGGCCTCCGGCGTGAACCTGTCGGCAAAGACCACTTGCGTACCATGCTCGCCCTGGCGCACGTTCCCGCCAAGACTGAGCGCCTGCCGGAAGGTCAGCCAGCCCTGCGAAGGCCAGCCCCCGGCAATGACCGCGCCCCACAGGATCAGGACATTGATCCCGGAATAAGCGCGGCGGGTCAGGGCATTGGCAGGCAGACCCGGAAGGGCATTTGTCCCTCCTGCCGCCCCGCCCACTGGCGTTCCCGCTGGCGTGCCGGCTTCCCTGCCCGCCGCATCGCTGCCCGCTCCAATCCTGCTCCATGGCTGCACCCACGGCACCCGCCCCGCCTCAAGCTCGCCGATGATGCGGGCAGTGACCTCGTCATAGAGCGAAGCCCGATCCGCATCCGTGCTGCGGCCTGCCTGTCCCTTCTTGCCATGCTCCCTTTCCAACCGGGAACCCCGCGAAACCTTGCAATTATTGCGCATGTCTCACCTCCATACGCCGCCCCAAAACCACCATGGCCTCCCCCGGCGGAGCGGGGGTGGGCGGCCCGGACGAGCGACAAGGCCCGCCGCAAGGCGGCGCCTGCACCCGCAGCCGGGGTCCCGATCCTTGAGAGGATCGGGGTGGCAAGGGCCGGAACGTGAGTGGAGGAGCCGCGCTTCAGCGCGGCTTGCAGGAGACGCTGGCGGGCCTAGACGGGAGGCAAGCCCACCCGCGCTTCGCCCGGGAGAGGCCCTCAAAAAAAGCGCCGCGCGCGGCCGAAGCCGCGCGCGTCCATAGAAGGGTGAGCATGCTCGCCCGCCCTCCCGCGCCAGCGATCGTGACCGTCAGGACGAGACCCCAAGAGACGCAAGGAACGGGGGCTCAGTGCCAGTGGGCGGCCCGAAGGCCGTGAGGCCAGTCGCCCGCAGCATAGAGCGCGGTCGCGCCGAACGGCGTGAGGCGCCGGGCGATGCACTGAGATAACCTCATGCCAGCTGCTCATTTCGTGGGACCCGCCTCTCGCGATTCGCAGGATCGTGCTTCCCGATGCGCTGCTCGAAGCGCTTCTCGATGCGCTTCCGGATGCGCTTCCCGGCGAACAGGCCAAAAAGCACTGCCAGGAGCCTTGATCGCCTACCACATGTTCTTTATATGTTCCATCAAGGACGGAGCATATGGAAACCATCAAGCAAATCCGCGACGCAGTCGCCAGCGAACTCGAAAGCCGCGGGCTCGACAATCGCAAGTTCCTGCGCGAAATCCGCGCAGGCAAACGCGACGATGGCCCGTACATGATCGGAGCTCTCGCCGCGACGCGGCTTGCCGAGCAATCCGCCAAGTCCGGTTGAATTCCCCTCCCCTCACGAAGGGGAATTCTTGCCCTCATCAACGCCGAAGCAGCAGGCCGCGATACCCTCCAAGCGCCATCGCCCTGGCTTGCCGGGTGAGACGGCGAACCCGCGACCGGAGCGAATCCGAGGGATCGTTCCAGTCGGCGTCGACGACCGTCGGTCCGACGAGGGCGCAGGCAAGGTCGCGGTGGCTGGCACCGTCCTCAAGCGCATCATGGGTCCGCAGCAGGACGATCCCCCGGGCAATGGCCGGGTCGCGGGGATAGAGCATCTTGCCGAAGCGCTGATGCCGGTGGAGAGCCAGCAAGCGCTGCAATGACAGCACCCCGTATTCGGCTTTTTCCATGCCATCGACAAGAATGCGAAGCCGAACGGCACGGCTCTCCCGGAGAGATCCGGCGACAACGTCCAGCCTGATATGGTGGCTGCCATCCGAGAGGACGGCATGCTCGACGCCGGTATGGGCCGGCACAATGGTAAGCCAGGAGCAGATCCGCCCGATGTCGAGGCACGCCGCATCGCCTGCAACCCCGGGCTCAGCTTCGACGAAAAGCGTCGCGGGATCGCGTTCGGCCTGCCAGAGTATCCGGGCCGAGAGACAATCCCGGTCCGGTGCTTCTGCGAAAGTGAAGCCCCCATTCCAGCGGCATCTGGCGAAGCCCGCCGGTAGTTGCGGAGGCCTTACCATACCAGGACAGGTAAGCGGAATCGCGCCGAAGCCACTCCCACATCAGGCCTGTTCGGTCAGCGTTTTTCAGATAGGCATAAGCCGAAGCATCTTCCCAGGAAAAGCGCCCATGCTTTCTCATTTTACATTTGGTGTGATCGAATTTTTAGAATGCTCGACTTCTGCGATTAACAAATTTTCACCGATATTCGGACACTCTGTCCGCAATAGTGCATTTCGCTGCACCGCAGCATGGTGATATGACAGTTTTGCGACACCACTTGCCAGGGGGCGATCTGAGAAATCGCTCTCTCGACGCTGCAAAACAGGAAGGGCGATCGCCGGAACTACGGTGACAAGCAACGCCGCCGAAGATCGTAAAGTCGAACCTTGGGCATGCACATAATAGAGCTGATGATGCGCTTCTGGCGCGAAATCGAAATGGCAATGTCGATGGACGAACTGGCTCTTGTCCTCGCCGAAGCCACCCCGATGCTGGGTTTTCAGCGCTATGCGCTGACCCACCATACCGATCTGATGAGAGCGGGCGGCAAGTTCATACGGCTGCATAACTATCCGGCCCAGTGGGCCGATTATTATGACCGGTGCGGATTCGGGATCAGCGATCCCGTCCACCGGGCAAGCTATGTGACCAGCGCCGGTTTTCGCTGGAACCGGATACCGTGGCTGATCGGCCTCAACAACGAAGACCGCAAATTCATGGAGCGAGGAAAGCTTCAGGGAATCAGCGATGGCTTCACCGTGCCGATCAACGTTCCTGGCGAAGCCCGCGGCTCGGTCACGTTCGTCGGGCCAGGCGCCGGCTTCGTGCGCGACGAAATGCTGTTCCTGGCGCAGCTTGTCGGCAACTGGACCTTCGAGAAGGCCCGGGTGCTGACCCTCGGCCGAGGGAACTTCACGCCGGCAAGTCCGCTGCTGACCAATGCGCAGCGCCAATGCACGATGCTGGCCGCCTGCGGCAAGACCGACGGCGAGATCGGCACGATCGTCGGCATCAGCAAACTGACGGCTGGTCTGCATCTCAGGCAAGCCTGCGAGCGGTACGACGTTTCCAAACGCACATTGCTGGTGGTCCGGGCACTGTTCGACGGAACGGTCACTTTCTCGGACATCTTCCGCCGATGATATATCGGTTTTCCGATATGGCGCGCTGAAGCCGATCGGGACGACCCTTGGCGCGTGACAAGCAAACGTCACGGCCAAGGAGTCACCCCCGATGCTCAATGTCCAAAGCTACGAAAACCGCGAAGCCCCAGACGAGGCGCTGCGCGCCATGTGGGCGGCGCGCAAATCGGTCTTCGTCGATCTGCTCAAATGGGATCTGCCGGTCCTGGCCGAACGCTACGAGCTCGACCAGTTCGACGATCCCTACGCCCGGTATGTCATTCTGGCCGGCCCCGGCTGCGAGCACTACGCATCCGCGCGGCTGCTGCCGACGATGCGCCCGCATATCCTGGACAGCTTCTACGCCGATTTCTGTGACCACGGGCCTCCGCGCGGGCCGACGATCAAGGAAATCACGCGCTTCTGTCTCGATCGCCAGCTGACGGCGGCCGAGCGCCGCGAGGCGCGTGATACCCTCATCTGTTCGCTGGTCGATCACGCCCTGATGAACGGCATCACCGCCTACACCGCGATCGCCTCCGAGGGCTGGTTCAAGCAAGTGCTGACTTTCGGGTGGGACTGCCGCCCGCTCGGCCCGCCTCGCTACTGCGGCAATGAAGTGCTCGCCGCCATCCGCATCGATATCGACCGCGATACGCCGGCGAAACTGGCAGCGGCAGGCATCACCAGCCCGCACCGCGGGTCCGACCGCGCCGCGAATTGAGGAGAACGGACATGAACCTATTCGCCCAGGTTGCCCGCCATACCGCCGCGCTCAAGGAGAAGGGCTACTGCATCATCGAAAACGCGCTCCCGGCTGAAACCATCGCAGCGCTCGACGCCGATATTGCGCCGCGCTTCCATCGCACGCCGTTCTGCGAAGGCGGGTTCTACGGGGCGACGACCAAGCGATTCGGCCGGTTGCTTGCACGCACGCCCCACGCCGAAGCGCTGGTGCGTCACTCGCTCATTGTCTCGATCGCCGAGCAGTTCCTGCTTCCCTGGTGCGACTGCATCCAGCTCAACACGGCGCAGGCCATTGCTCTCCACGGCGGCGCGCCTGCCCAATTGCCGCACCGGGACCAGGACATGTGGGCAGCCGCCAAGGGCAGCGCCGAGTACCTCGTCAACGTGATGTGGCCGCTCACCCCGTTCACCGCCGAGAATGGCGCCACCATGATCTGGCCGCGAAGCCACGCAGCCGCCGCTCTCGATCCGGATCCCAAGGAGGCGCCGGTCGCTATCGAAATTCCCCCCGGGGCCGCGCTCCTGTTCCTCGGCTCGACGCTTCATGCCGCGGGCAGCAATCGAACCGGTGACGTGCGCCGCGGCGTCATCGTCGGCTACTCGCTCGGCTGGCTCAAACCCTATGAAGCCCAGTGGCTGGCCTACCCTCCCGGCATCGCGCGGAATTTCGCTCCCGAACTCGCCGCGCTGGTGGGCTACCGCCAGCACCGGCCGAATCTTGGAAACTACGAGGGGCAGTGCCCCTCGGTCCTGCTCGGCGCGGACTTCGATCCCGATCGCCCCCTGGGAGCGATCGACGCGCTTCGCCCGGACCAGGCGGCGCTCCTGGGCCGCCTTGCGGGTAATTCCCCTCCAGATCTGTCGGAACCGAAATGAACGCGGGGCCGTTCTCCGAACGCGTCTACGGGGACCTGCGCGATCTCGTGACGAGCCGCGAAACACAGCCTGGCGCGCGGCTCGATCCCAGCGTGATCGCAAAGCAGCTCAATTCCAGCACGACACCCGTTCGCGAAGCGCTGAACCGGCTGGTCGGGGAGAGGATCGTGGAAACACGCACGAGCACGGGATATCACCTGCCGCTGATCGACGAGCCGGCCCTGAAGGACTTGATCGGATGGTCGAACGACATCCTGTCGCTGGCGCTGCGGCGTATCACCTCATCGCTTGCGCCTGCGGCCGAGCTGCCGGGACCATCCTCGAACTACCCCGACCGGATAGCGGCGACTTTCGCTGCCATCGTGAAGGCGTCGAGACATGTCGAATATATCCCTGCGATCGCGCAGGCGAACGCGAGACTGCACGCCGTTCGTTTGGGCGAGCATGAAAGTTTCGATGATCTCGATGACGAATTGAGCGTCCTCGAGAAAGCCATCTGCAATGATCAGGTGCGTGAGGTCCGAAAGCTCGTCCAGTCTTATCACCGGCGCCGCCAGAAAGCGGCGGCCGAACTTCTTCGCCGGCGCTATCGCGCAGGCTGAGCGACGCCCCGATCGATGCCGGATCGATGCCCGGATCGAGACCTGATCGGCCCAGGATTTGATATTCGCGATATCAAATCCGTATAAGTTTCGGATACGGCAGCCCCGACCATAGCCTTGTCCCTGCCGCCAATTCCGGCGGCATCTTGAAGGAGCAAGACGATGGTACGCGAACTCGACGAAGACGTGATCGAACTGGGCGCCGCCAGCGCTGAAACGCATGGCTCGGGGCCCCAGCCCTCCGACGAAGCGCTCGGCCAGGTCTTCGGTCTTTCCGACGACTGACTGGACACGGGCCGCGGTCGGCCAGCACGCCGGCCGCGACCTGCCCGCCATTCGGGGAGCATCGTCGGGAGACCGCCATGGGTTATGCTTTACGACGCGATCTCACATATTGCGAGGTCAGCGACAGGCTAGTCTTTCTGGATCTGGCAGCGGATCAGTACTTCTGCCTTTCGCCGGGACTTGAAGCGGGATTCAGGGCAATTGCCGCGGGCTATGCGGACACATCGCCGACCGAGGAAACGCGGGCGCTTCTGCTTGCCGGCCTGATAGCTGAAAACCTGGGCCCCACCGATGCGCGGCCGTGCGCACCGCCGGATCCGGTTCGGCGTAGTCTTCTCGACACTCAGACAGGGACAGCCCGGCCGCTGACGATCGGGCTTCTGACAGGCGGCATTGCGTTTGCCCGCATGGCACTGCGGATCGGGCGATTTCGCCAAACGATCCTGCGCCTTTCGCAGCGCAAGGCCGCCATCGGCCGAGGGCGCGATTTCGATCCGCTGGCGATGCGGGAGCTTGCAACCCAGTTCGAATGGACCGCGCGGCTGACGCAGGCGCACGATCGATGCCTGCCGCGCTCTCTTGCTCTCGCCCATCATGCCGTAACGCGCGGCTGGCCGGTGGATCTGGTAATCGGCGTTCAACTGCGCCCTTTCGCTGCACACTGCTGGGTCCAGGCTGGTTCCGACTTGCTGAACGATCGCATTGACGCGGTTCGTCCTTTCACGCCGATCCTCATCGTATGATGCTGACCTCCCCGCATCTTGGTGCCAAGCACGTGCTGCCCGGTCCCCGCTACATCGGATTGCTGCGACCGTCCCCTGAAACCCATTCCATGCTCGCTGCCGGTTTCACAGCGCGAGCCAGGGCAACGCCCGACTGGACCATCGCGCTGGAGACAGGTTCGCTGGCGGTTGCCGCCAGCTGCGACGCGGCAATTTCCCTGGGTGCGCGCGGCATCGTCATCGGCGAAATTTTCCGCAAGGCCGATGGTTCACGGGTCACGCACTTTTCGCCCGATGAAATCGAGCGCATCCACGCCAGCGACCTTGGAGAATTGACCGACCAGTATTGGGGGCCGTACATCGCGGTCTTGCACGATCCCGATCGGAATGAAACCCGGGTCCTGCGCGCCCCGCTCGGCGATCTTCCCTGCCTTCTCGTGCCCGTGGGCGAGGCCATCGCCTTCGCTAGTGACATTGATCTGCTGTGCGATTTCGGGCTCTACGACCCGGCAGTGGATTGGAGCGAACTCGCCCTGCACCTTGCCCGCATGGACCGGGTCACCGCGCAAACGTGCCTCTGGAACGTCCGAGAGCTGCGGGGCGGGACGACGGAGGTGATTGGCCGAGCCGGCGTTCGCACCTTGGCGCAATGGTCTGCAAGCAAGGCGATCGGCCGCCAGCGCGCCGACACGGCCGAGGCAGCGGCAGCGCTGGTTTCCGAAGCGGCGCGAATGAGCGTTGCCTCAAGGGCCGCTCGGCTGCATCGCGCCGTGGTAATGCTGTCCGGCGGTGTCGATTCCTCGATCGTGGCGGCAGCGCTTGTCGAAGCGGGCGTGCGCGTCGATGCACTGACGCTGGTGACCCGCGACGCGCGCGGGGACGAGCGCGACTATGCCCGCGCGGTCTGCGAGCACCTCGGCATTGCATTGCACGAAAGGCTGCGCGAGGTCGACGAGATCGACATCATGTGGAGCAGCGCTGCCGGCCTCCCTCGCCCGGCGGGCCGGGTCATGTGGCAGGAATCAATACGTCATTCGCGGGACCTTGCCCGCGCCATTCAGGCCGGCGCGATCTTCAATGGGGCCGGCGGGGATCAGGTGTTCTGCTCGCTCCATTCCTCCAATCCAGTGGCCGATGCCATGAGAGCCTTCGGCCCCGGCCGGCCCGCCTGGAAGATGGCGCATATCATGAGCGGGATCACCCAGGTTTCGATGGGCAGAATACTGCGGGACGCAGTGCAGCGCGCGTGGTTTGGAAAGCGCACAGCAGGTCCCACCTTGGACACGAGCCTTCTCGCCTGCCGCTTCGAGGATTTCGAGATCGCCTCATCCGAACCGCCCCGTGGCGGCATCCTTCCCGGGCAGGCTGCTCACTGCCGGCTGATCGCTGCCGGGCAGAGCTATGTCGAGACGCTCGATCCCCGATCTGCCCCGCCGATCGTCGCGCCCCTCCTCTCCCAGCCGCTGGTCGAAGCCTGTCTGAGCATTCCAAGCTGGCTATGGTTTGAGGAGGGAATGAACCGCCATGCGGCGCGTCGTGCTTTTGCACCCGATCTTCCGGAGAGCGTGATTTTCCGGCATTCGAAAGGCTCGCCGGACAGCTTCACTGCCGAGATCTTCGAGACCTGGCGCCCGCAAATCAGGGAGCTGCTTCCTGACGGCGAACTCGCCCGGCAGCGCATCATCGATCGCACTGCAGTCCTCGATGTGCTCGACGATCCGCGCCCTCCCCGCGACAATCGCTTCCGGAGAGTCCTCCAATTCGCCGAAGCCGAGGCCTGGGCCGCAATCTGGACATAAGCTTCCCCCATAGTCACTCCCGCGTTTTTCCGATTGGCGCGTGATTGCGCGGCGCGATGGACACGGGTGTGGACACGGGTTCCTCGCGCACCGGTAACGGCCGCGGGAATGGCCGAAAAAGGCCGAATTTGATATTCGCCATATCGGATCGCTATCTATTTCGGATATCGCCCCTCTCGCCATAGCCTCGAGATTGCTGCCGCTCCTGGCAGCGCATTCGAGGAGTACGACAATGGCACGTGAGAACGAAGGGTCCGACGACCTCATCGAACTCGGCGCAGCGAGCACGGACACTCAGGGCGGAGGGCCGATGCCGATCGACGAAGCGCTGGGCTGGCCGATAGCCGGTCTCGACAACGACTGAATGCGAACCGCGGCCGTCTCCTGGGGACGACCGCGGTCCGTCGTACTGCGATCAGGGACGGGACCGCAGACGATCTCTCATCGCTTCCCAGCGCTTGTACTGAGGCTGCTTTGCAGGATCGGGATCCTCCTTGTCCTGGAGCCAGAATTGGAACCAATCGAGATTGCGCGCGTAGACGGCGGCACGGTGCGCGGGCTGCCATTTCCGGTGATGATCGCCGGGGAAGACGAACATCTCGACCGGTTGACCCGCCGACTTCAGAACAGTGAACGTGTTAAGCCCGGCCACGTATTCGTCTTCGGCAAGCTGCATCAGCAGAGGCCGGTTCATCCTCCCGGCATTAAGCGCCAGCGAATAGGGCTTCCAGAATTCCAGGTTACCCCCCGGACCTGCGTAGCCCATCGCCTCGAACTGCCTTTGAACGGCCGGGCCGTTGTAGATCAGCGCGTTCTCGTCGACGCAGCAGGTGCTGATCGAGGCCACCTTGAACAGATTGGAATTGATGAGCGCAAAGCGCACCGCCGACGATCCATCGCTTAGCCCGGTGATGCCGAGGCGCTGCGGATCGGCGATGCCGCGATCGATGGCGGCCTTCACACCGACTTCGATCGCCGACTGCATGCTTTTTCGCTCCGCCCAGTCCTTATGAAAAACCGAAAGCATCTGGTCCGGCGTCTTGACCTCCGGGTGCAGAGACACGACCGGAGCCGGGCGTTCGATGCTCAGGACCGCGATGCCCTTCGCCGCCAGCGCATGGATGGGATACTCGTCGCCGGTCCCGCCGCGCAGGAAACCGTTGCTGTTATACTGGACGACAACCAGCGGCAGGCGCGTGCCTTTTCGGTAGTCCGGGGGCAGGACAAGATCCCCCCGGACTTCGAGGCCCAGGTTGTTGCGCCAGTAGAGCCGCTCGACTTTGCCAAGCGATATCTTCGCAAACTCGGGATTGGGATCGAACACATCGGAAACCTTCCCCGTCTGCATGTCGATCAACGTAACCCGCCTGGGCGTAGTAGCATTCTCGCGCGAACACAGCAGGCGGGACTGGAAAGCCGTGCATCCGAGAAACACGTCTTCGGACGTCCAGAGTCGTACGGGTGCTGACCCAGCCTTTCCCCCCCAATGATAGAACGCGGTCCTCCCCTTGTCCCAGCCTTCTCGTCGCAGGAATACCAGGCCCTCACCGCCAGGTAGCCACCAGACGCCGCTTAGCCCGCCCCTGCACGCCGGCGCCGAACATACGACCGGCGGTACAGCGTCCTTATCTGGTCCGGCAGAGGTCACCTTGAGCGCGTTCGGGCCATAGGGGTTTTCGGCCGTGCGGGCGATCGAGGCCGACCGACCATCGGCGGAAACGGAACTCACGCCATGATCGACAGCATCAAGCATGCCGACAAGACTTTGCTCGTCGGCATCGGCTTGCCGCATGTCGCTACCGTCGCTCGCAATGGAGAGCGTTTCCAGCGGCTGAAGCGAAACGAAAGGCACCAGGCGCGCGGAAGGCCAGAACCTGCCGTCATAAAGCCAGCCGGATCGCCCTTCTTGTGCAAGCGCCCGTTCCGCCTCTGCGGTTCCGGCACGGACCTGGTAGATCACCCGCTTGCCATCCTTGCTCCACGCAAGCGCTTCCACGTCGGCCTCCGAATGCGTGATCGCGTGCGCGCCGCGCCCATCCGCCCGTGCGACCCAGACCTGCACCTTGCCGCTGTCACGGTCGTCGTCGCGCCGAAGGTAGGCGATCGACGATCCGCCCGGAGACCACCTCGGCGTGGAAACAGCAGGAAAGCCGTTCTCGATCCGCTTGTCATAGGCGCCCACCGTGTCCGTGATGTAGTCGCCGCCTCGATCGACGATCCGTGGCAGCGTCGTGGTCGGCCCCTTTGCCCTGCCCTGCCCGCTTCCGCCGGCCGGAGGCAATGTCACGACCACAAGCGCCCGGCAGTACCGATTGCTCTGCGGATCTGCCCGACTGAGTACGAACGCGGCCTCCGATCCGTCCGGCGAAACTGCGAACGGCGCGGGCATGTTGGTCACGGAACCGTCGGCCGAGCCGAAATCACGCAGCCGCACGAGATCGTCGGCAGTGACTGCGAGAAGACCTCCCTTGGTCCTCCCGCGCGCAGAACTCGCAGTGCCGCTTTTGCCGGTTCGCTCATTGGGGTGGAACGCCGGCAACAGGTCGTCGCATTGTGCGCGAGAAACCGTAGGAATCAGCATCGTGCCGGCAAGAAGCGCGGCAGCAAGTCCGGCGGAGCGCCGGAACTTGCTTTTGCCATGGAAGGTTACCACGCCTTGGTCACCCCGATCCCGATGTAGCGACCGATTCCTGAGTAATTGGTCGTATCGTAGGAGGTGTCGGAAATGCTCGTTGTCGCGATGGTCTGCGGCTCGTCATTGAGCAAATTCTGGACTGTCAGACTGAGTGCAAGGCCGCGCAGCGGGCCATGCGCCTGCTGGAAGGCGTAGCGCGCCGTGAGATCCACGGTCGTCTGGCCGCTGATCTCGACCGGGCTCGTCGTACGCTGATCCTCGACCCCGCCGATCCGGCTCACGGTCGCATTCAGCGAGAAGCCGTCGAGGTTCCAGGTCGCGCTTGCCCGGCCGCGCCAATGCGGCGGATTGAAAAGCGTGCCCGCAAGCTGCGTCGGTGCGGCGCCCGTGATCAGCGTTTGCGTGCTCTTTAGGTAGCTTGCATTCAGCAAGAGAACGAGCGAGCCCGCAGCATCGCCAAGGTCGCGGTGATAGTCTGCCAGGAAATCGATGCCGTGGATGCGCTGGTTGCCCGCGTTCACGCTGGTGGTGTCGGCGATGGCGACCACGCTCGACGCGTCGAAGGGAGCGCCGGTGTTGTTGTAGAGCGCAGCAGAATTGGCGACCACGCTTTCGACGGTCGCGGCGCTCGGGTTCCACTCGACATAGGGCGCATAGAGTGCGTTGCTCAACGCCTGCGTGAAGTAGGTGATCGGCGTGACGATGCGATCGGTGTACCGCGTCGAGAAATAGCCGACCTGAAGTCCAAGCCCCGGGATCTGGTGCGGCTGGTATTCGAGCGTGGCGGTCCAGCTGGTCGCGCGCTCCGGTTTGAGGTCCGGATTTCCGCCAGTCAGCATGATCGTCCTGCCGCTCGTGCCCCCTAGCGAGGTGGAATTGTAGTAGAGCGCCGACTGCACGGCATACTGTTGATAGAGCGTAGGCGCGCGGAAGGACTTGCCCCAATTGGCTTTGAACGCGAGATCGTGGATGGGTGCGAAGATCGCGCCGATTTTCGGCGTCACGACGTCGTCGATGCCTGGATAATGCTCGAAGCGCAGAGCCCCGCTAAAGCTCAAGCGGTCGATCAACCCGATCTCTTGCTCCGACGAAATGACCGGCAAGCTGAGTTCGCCGTAGGCGTAATAGCTGTCCTGAGAATGCTTGACGGTGTTGATGTTGCCCTTGCCGCGATCGATGAAGAGCAGGTTGGCGCGGTAGCCCAGGCCCATCGCGATCTTGGCCGGACCGCCCGGGAGTGCGAACAGCGAACCGTCGGCGGATAGCTCTATGGATTTACCGGTGTTGCAATAGCAGTACCAGCCGGCGCTGGTTCTAGTCGTACCGGTATAATTCCAGCTCCATGCCCGGACGTTCTCGGTGCCGTAGACACCCGAGAGCGCCAGCCGCCACCCTCCTTCCAGATCCAGGGTCAGCGAGGGAGCAATCGCGAACGACTTGCTGCGGGTGACCTTCTCGTTACGGCTTATGGAAAGATCGCCGGCCGTGTTCATCGGTATGACGAGCAGGCTGTCGCGATTGTTGAAAAGGCCGTCGACCGCGAAGGTGAGGTTATTGGTGAGGTCCTGATGGGCAGCACCAGCAAAGGCGTTGCGCTTCATCGGCGGGATCAGCGTATTGCCCGGTCGCGAGGAAGCGAAACTGCGATCGTCCGAAAGGACGATGGTATTGCGCGCGAATTCGTAGGATCCGACAAATCCGCCGGAATCCCAGCGCTTGCCAGCCGTCAAGCCATATTGCTGACGGAAATCGCCGCCCTCGGTGGACGTCCCGAGATTGGCCGCGGCAAGAATGCCCTCGTAATCCCACCGAAGGATGACGTTGGCGACGCCGGCAACAGCATCGGAACCATATAGCGCGGAGGCGCCGTCTGCGACGATTTCAATGCGATCGACCATCGCCATCGGCAGCGCCGAAATGTCGACGCCCTGGCGCGAACCATTGTAGGCGAGCCGGTGACCATTGATGAGCGTCAGCGTGGCATCGCTGCCCAGGCCGCGCAGGTTGACCGTCGATGCGCCGCCAACGTCGACGCCGCTGGCCGCCGGGACGTTGGACCCGAGCCCCGGGTTTTGACCACCGCCGAAAGACTGGGGAATGCTGCGCACGACGTCGGCAAGTTCGGTCTTGCCCTCATCCTTCATCTGCTCGCTGCCAACCGCGATCACCGGCGAGGTCACCGGCGCGCCGCGGATGCGGCTGCCGGTCACGGTAATGGCGGAGCCCCCTACCTGTCTGTCATTGCCATCGGCTGCCGGTTCGTCGTTACCCCGCTGCCGGACCACAAACCCGCCCTGCACGGGCTCTGCAATCAGGTCGGACCCGGCCAGCAGACGGCGAAGGGCATCTTCGAGCGTATAAGTGCCCCGCAGAGCGGGAGCGCGCCTTTCGGCAACGCTCCCGTCATCCGCAAGGACCGTACGGCCCGAGAGCAGCGCTAAAGCCCTTAGCGATTCTGCCAGGCGCTCCTCTGGAAGATCGATGGATAGTTGCGCAGTTTGCTGCGCGTTTGCGACCGAAGGGCTTGGCACGAAAGCGATGAGCGACGTCGAAACCAGCCAGAACGTGGCTGAGCAGGCACTTTTCTTCATTTTTTTGTTTCCCCCCTGAGCCGAAAACTGGCCGGTTAATGGGGGAACGGAGGGAGACGAATCTGCCCCCCAACTTTTTCAATCCAAATTGTTCAGGGGCTAGGGCTCACCAAGGTTTCAGCGCGCGGAGAGCACGATCTCGGCCGGTTTCGGCCGCAGGATTTTCAGGTCCAGCATTCTGGCAACCGCCTGCGCAAAAGCATTGGGATCGTTCGCGCGAAAAGCGCCGGAGATCTTGCGCAACGCCAGGGCTGGATCGCCCAGACGGACGGTCGTCCGGTTGTACCGGTTGATAGCCGCGACCGCATCGCCGAGCCTGGAGCCGTCCAGCGCCAGCATTCCCGACACCCATTCGAGATCGGATCGCGCTACGGGGAACGGATCCGCACGAAGACCGATCTCCACTTGCGCGCCCACGTCGATCCGCTTGGGCGCCCCGGTTTCCGGGTCCGCTGATGTCAGTTCGACCGGGAAACGCGGTGCGGCGATCCGCATCCCGGTGCCGGCAATGTATGCATCAAACGTCTCACCGTTCACCGTCGCGCTGCGCTTGCCAGCCGTCACGGTAAATGCGCCGGCGCCCACCGTATTCTCGATGCGGACGCGTCCTTTAGCGATCTCGAGCTGACGACTGCCGTCCGACACGACGACTTCAACCCGTGAGTTGGTATCGAGCGTGATCGCGCTGCCGTCGGCCAGGCGAAAGGTCTGGATCTGGCCGATCCGCGTTTCGTAGGCCGCTGCCTGTGCCGGCGTGACGAGACCAGGAAAGGCGTCCTTGCCGACGATCCATGCGGTCGACAATCCTGCCAGCACGACGGCCGCTGCACTGGCCAGGGCCACATGCGTGCTTTTGCGCTCTAAGAAAGGCGCGCGCATCACGGTGCCGTCAAAACCGCCGTAACCTTCGGGAATCACGTTTGTCTCGCGCCAGACCCGCAGGGCTTCATCGAAAGCCTCGCGGTTGCGCGGATCGGCGACCAGCCATTCTTCCAGTTTCGGCTCAAGCCCCGGCTCACCCGCGACACGGCGATTGAGCCACCTCGACGCGGTCCGATAGGATTCGCGGGAGGGCGACGGTTCATGGCTCTCAGTCACGCCGCAGATGCCGCCCAAGCTGCTTGATGGCAACGCCCATGTGCTTCTCGACCCCCTTGACGCTGAGACCGGTCTGCTCGGCGATTTCTGCATGACTATAGCCATAGACGCGGCACGCCAGGAAAATTTGGCGTGTCAGAGGCTTAAGACGATCCAGCGCAGCTCCGATGCGGTGAAGACGATCGCGCGCCTCAAGCGCAGCCAAGGGATCGCAGTCGGCAAGCTCCTGCTCGTCCTCTTCGGACAATGAAACCTTTGGATGCCGGGACGACCAACGCGCTTCGTCGCGAAGCAGATTGACGCTCGTCTGCCTGAGATAAGCGCCCGGATTGTCAAACCGCGATGCGTTCTTGCCGGCGGCAAAACGGGTAAAAGCCTGTTGCACGACGTCTTCGGCATTCTCGCGCCGTGACCGCCGCGTCACGAACCGCAAGAGGCCGGTACGTTCCTGCCTGTAAACCTGCTCGAGTGACGGAAGCGGGGCACAAACTCGGTCGATTTCCGGGGGAAGCGGATCGTCTTCATCTACCGATACAGATCCCAGACCTAGGGCAAATCGCATGACTTGCCACCAGGTTGCTTCCAGACTGTCAGTGAACGCATTAACCGGCTCCGCTCGACGAACGAGACAGAGCCGGTCAATGCCCGGGTCTTGAGAACATGCAAGCACATGCGCTGACGCTTTAGTCGCAAAGCGACCTGGACATACGTCAGCCCCCCGACATCATCCCGCAGGGCGGGAAGAATTCTGTTCGCTAGCGAGGTTCTCACGCCTCGGCATCACACTAAGTACGATGCCCGATCAGCGTACTATGAAGTTGACTATATTCAAGCAAAAATAGCCCGCCCCGATATTGGTGATAAATTTCCCACGAAACTTTTGACTGTCAGGCCGCTGACACGCCAGCTCTAGTGGCCGAACAGGATAATCTTGAGGGGTAGCGATTCTGCACTCAACCGACACATCTAAAGAAACGCACTAGCCGTACGAAAAAACAGGTAGGGCAAATTCAAATGGCGGCGTTTTGAATATTTTTCCAATCGAAATTTTGCGAACGGGTGGATCAAGGCTCGTCTGTAAAATGCGCCGACCGGCCCTCCTGCCAATCTTGGCTCAGAGCAGTGGCGCTTGCTGAGAGGTACCGACATTCGCTTCGGCCAAGGCTCCTCAGTTTGGGTCATCTCGATCAGGCCGTCGGGAAACGCGCGCCCTGGAATGCCATAAGATCGTCGAAGCTGCGCCTCACCCAGATATTGAACCCCTGAGGCAGCAGAAGAAGGGGCAGCTACCGATGTTTCGGAGGGGTGCCACCTCGGCGCGCGGGATGCAGGGCCGGCAGAGATTGTTCCTGACGCATGCCGCACCTGGGAAAGACGCCGCCGTTCGCGATCCAGTCCCTGAATGGTGTGTGCTGGTGGCCAGACGTCGTTGCCGCATGGCAATCGTGAGCTGCGCGTACCTTGCTTGCTAGTCGAGACTGATGCTCAGATAAGCAATTTCGCCTTCGATCTCGCCGTGCGGTGTCCGATAGTCCGTGGCCGCCACCTCGTGAGGTGGTGCCGGTTTTTCTGGAAAGGGTGCTAAGCTAATCCCGACGAGGGGAACGGAGGGAATGAAGACGACGAGAAAGCGGTAGTCTGCAGACTTCAAGGCGAAGGTTGCGCTGGAGGCGATCCACGGGGATTTGACGCTGGCGGAATTGGCAGCCAAGCATGGCGTGCATCATACGATGATCGCAGCGTGGAAGCGTCAGGCGGTCGACGGTATGGCGACGACCTTTTCAGGGGCAGGCGAAACGCCGAAATCGACCAGCGAGACCGAGTTGAAAAGCTTCAGGCCAAGATCGGGCAACTCGTGATCGAGCGGAATTTTTTAGCGAAAGCCTCCGGTCGATGAGCGCGGCACGGAGGCGGTCGAAGATCGATCCTGCTCACCAACGCTTGTCGATCTCTGCCCAATGCCGGCTGCTTTCGATCAGCCGATCAGCCTATTATTATACGCCAGTGCCCGAGACGGATGAGACGGTGGCGCTGATGGAAGCGGTCAATGCGACCTTTCTTGATTGCTCATGGTATGGCCGCCGCCAGATGGCCCGGCATTTGAAGCGAATAGGCCATAATGTCGGTCGCGGCCGGGCGCAGCGGCTGATGGTGAAGATGGGCCTGACACCGATCTACCAACGGCCGCGCACGAGCGATCCGCAGCCAGAGCACCGGATCTATCCGTACCTGCTGCGCAAGCTAGCGATCGAGCGGCTTTATCATGTGTGTTGCGCCGACGTGACCTACATCCCGATGCGGCGTGGGTTCATATATTTGGTAGCGATCATGGATTGGGCGGCCCGCATGGTGCTGGCCTGGCGGCTGTCGAACACGATGGATGCTGGCTTCTGCGTCGCGGCTCTGGAGGAGGCGCTAGCCCGCTATGGCAAGCCCGAGATCTTCAGCACGGATTAGGTCAGTCAGTTTACGTCGCAGGCCTTTACCAGCGTACTGCGCGAGGCCGAGGTTCGCATCAGCATGGATGGTCGGGGCGTTGGATGGACAACGTCTTCATCGAGCGCCTCCGATGCATCTGATTCGTGTCACCTAGATTTGCCTCGATGCGCCCACTTGCGAACGCCTCGCAATTGTCTTCTTGACACGTCGGCGACCCACGAGATCGTCCCGATCCACATCGCGCCGATGACCAGCGCCGCAGCCATCTTCGGCGCCGTTTCGCCGACCCGCAATTCGGGAATCGTTGCAACCAGCAGCAGCAACATGCTGGCATTGTTGACGACCAGGGCTCCCTCACCGCGCAAGTAGAAATAAAGCACAACAGCCAATACGGCGAAGCTGGCGGCGGCACCGGCGGATCCCCATAAAATGGGTGCGGTGTGTAGCAGCCAGGCAAGACCGATGCCGACGAGACCGCCGATCAGCGAGGGCATGAACTCGCCCCACGCCTGGTGCTGGATACCTGCCCAGTAAAGCAAGAACAGCGATCCGAACGCGGTCAGGCCGATGCTGAAGCCGAGGACCTCGTATAGCACTAGCAGGCCTCCAACGACGACGGCGACCCCGATCAGCAGCAGGATTGCGGAAAGCGGGCCTTTCGCCTTTGGAAACACCATGGATAACAAACGAGAATCCTTTTGGTTGATTGACTGGTGACCTGATGAACAGTGGAATACTTCGCGTTAGTCTGACGGTAAAAGGCGTTCAAATGATTTACGACGGTCAAGCCTTTCGTAGTCGTATGCCCCTGCGCTTTTCGCTTTTGAGGCGCAAAGATCCTGGTCGATGTCCCTTCGAGCCGTTCTCTGCAACACCACCCCAACTACGTCGAGCGCGGGCCGCTCTGGAACCGTTCCACGCCATAAAGTCTGGCACCTTTCGCAACCAAGGATGCGCCGGCGTGCGGCATCTTTCAAGATCGCTTCGGATCCGCTCGGAGCCCCGGAGGTACGCCGCATGCCACTGACCGGTCTGTCGTGAGAGAACCACGAGTTTCTCCGCGAGCGGGCATCTACAAGTCCACTGTAGAAAGGCCGCAGTTAGTCGGCTGATGCCGAGCGGCCTAGTCGCAAACCGCATGGATGAGGACCTTAAGAATACAAGACTAGGTTTGTCGGCCATTGAGGCCGGCCACAGCCGCAGGGCCAGTCCTACCCGACGGTGTCCCGGCTTCGTCGGCCACGGTCGCCAACGATCTGTTTTGCGTCACCTGCGCTTTCTCGATGGCGTTTCCAAATCACATCCACGTTGGAGATATCCAGCTCGGGCGCTTCGTAGTCACCGCCCTCTCGCAGGGTCCCCTTGCGACAAGCGGATCGAAGAAGGCTAGATCGCCGAACGTCAGACTTGGTCAGAAACCACCCGAAACTCGAAATTCGGACCGTTAATCTGCATACTTAACGTTACTAGCATCGATGTCGAGGGGAATAGTACAGGCGCTTCTTTACGATCATGACACGTTCAATTCTGACGGTATTCAGTATCTCTTCGCTCGCGGGCAACATAGATTAGTCTGTAGTCTCAAAAACTCCGTGCAGTGCAGCTTCAGAATCCCCTCCGGCCCAAACGTCGAACTTGCTTGCATCAACAATCCAGCCGTTCGTCACTGAACTCCAGTATTGTAGATCATCGGGATTAAGAACAAAACGGAGAGAGCGTGTCTCGCCTGGCTTCAAAGATACACGCTGAAAACCCTTGAGCTCACGAGCAGGCCTAGCGGATGTCCCGAACTTCTGATGTATATAGATTTGTGCCACCTCATCGGCAATTCGGTCGCCGGCATTCCGGAGATCAACCTCGACGGCAACTTTAGTGCCTTTTGAAACCTTCGCCGCATCGAAACGCAGGTTGGTATATTCGAACTTGGAGTAGCTCAGACCAAAACCGAACGGATACGTAGGAGCGCTGGACTCGTTCCAATAGCGACCGTTCACAGGAGTGGGTTTGTGCGAGATTAGCTGCGCGTAGTAATTGGGCGCATGGGCCGGGTTTCGAATCCAGCTAAACGGCAACTTCCCGGCGGGTACTGCATCTCCGAACAACAGCTCTGCGATCGCGCTCCCACCTTCGGAGCCGGGATACCAAGCGTCGAGAATAGCTTGCGCCTGAGTTCCGCCAAGGTCGAGCGGTCGCGCGCTGAATATAACGACCACCACCGGTTTACCTGCCGCGACGACGGCATCGAGCAATTCTTGCTGGCGGCCCGGCAAGGTGAAGGACGATCGTGAACCGCCTTCGCTGATCATGTTCATGGCCTCCCCAACCACCACGACTGCGGCATCCGCGTCTCGAGCGAGAATCGCCGCTTTCGCGATTTCCGCCGTTTCGTCGAGCGGTGGGCGATCGGGCACTTTGTCCGCGGTCGCCGAGGGCGAAGCAAAGACCCGTGGGGGCATCCTCACGCCTTCGGAATACGAGATCTTCACCTTTTCACCGAGCTTCCGCTGAAGCCCGGCCAGGACAGTCACGGCGCTCGCACCGTTCTGCTCGAAAACCCATGGGCCAAGGGTGTCCTTAGCAGAGTCAGCCATGGGGCCGATGACGGCCAGCGACTTTATCCGGCGCTTGTCGAACGGAAGAAGGCCGCCTTCGTTGCGCAACAACACCGCCGAGCGCTCGGCCGCGATGCGCGCCAAGCGCCGGTGTGCAGGGTCGTTCAACGTCTTCTCGACGGCCTCCTCATCGATATAGGGTCGTTCGAACAGGCCCATTCGCAGCTTGGCTGCGAGAATGCGCCTGACCGCCTCGTCTACGCGGGCTTGCGGTACTTGCCCTGCCGCCATCGCGGCGGGCAACATCTTCATCGCGGCCGGCTTGCCCGGATCGACCATCTCCATGTCCAGACCTGCCGCGATTGCGCGCGCAGCGGCGTCTTGAGTGTCACTTGTGAGGTTCTGCGTGACCAGTTTGTTCACCGAACCGGAGTCACTGCCGACGAATCCCTTGAAGCCGAGCTTATAGCGCAGGATTGTGGTGAGAAGGTTCTTGTTCGCCGCTGCAGGAACGCCGTTGAGATGCATGTACGCCGCCATCATCGCGCCAGCGCCGGCATCGATCGCGGCCTGGAAAGGGGGAAGGTGGACGTTCCACAACTCGGAATCGGACAATTCGACCTCGTCCCAATCGCGGCCACCCAAAGAGGCGCCGTATCCGGCGAAGTGCTTCGGCCCGGCGATGATGTGCCCCGGCGCTCCCAGTCGTGGTCCTTGGAAGCCGTGAACCTGAGCGCGCGCCATGGCGGAGGTGAGGTAAGGGTCTTCGCCCGCGGTCTCAACGATCCGGCCCCAGCGGGGATCGCGCGCAATGTCGACGTTGGGCGCGAAAGTCCAATGAACGCCGACGGACCTCGCCTCCTTCGCAGCAACTGCCTGCGTGGCTTCGACCAGCGCCGGGTCCCAACTCGCGGCCATGCCGATGGGGACGGGGAAGATCGTTCGCAGTCCGTGGATGACATCGAAGCCGAAGAGCAGCGGGATCTTGAGGCGGGATTGTTCGACCGCGATGCGCTGCAGGCGGTTCACTTCCGCCGGATCGGTCACGAACAATAACGAGCCCAGACCGGTCGTTCGCAGCGCCTCGAGCGCGGGCTTGTTCGCAGCAGGAATCGGCTGGAGATAGAAGTACTGCGTGAGCTGCGCTGCTTTCTCCTCCGGCGTCATCTTCTGGAGTAGCGCGTCGGCGCGGGCCTGGATGGCTGCATCATCAGAGGCAATATCGGCCGAGGCCGAGTTGGCTGAAAGCTGGGTCGCCCAGGCGAGTGACAGAGCCGCACACGCAAGAGCCACCTTGAAATGCCTGTGACCGTTCGAGTTCATGCCGTGACGACTCCGTTATCCATTCTACGCGCCGCGTTCAGGTTCGGCACTATGCGAGCACGCGCTTGACCAGCTCCGCGCCAATGCGTGCAGCAGCGATCCCATCCTCGGGCTTGTCGACCTCGATATAACCGGTCGCGGTGGTCAAGCGGCGCACCGCAGGCAGCAAAGCGGCGTAGTCCATTTCACCAAGGCCGGGCGCGACGGCCTGATCGGCCCGCTCCGTGCCACGCCTGCGATCCACGTCCTTCCAGTGCATCGTCACCACCCGTGGGCCCAGCCAGCGCAGCATCTGCAAAGGATCGATCCCGGCCAGCCAGAGCCAGGCGAAATCCAGTTCGAAGGACACGAGCTCGGGAGAGATTGAGTTCGCCATGAGGGCGAACGGCTGCTCGCCGTCGAGCGGCAGAAAATCATAAGGATGGTTGTGATAGGCCAGACGCAGACCACGATCGCGAGCCTTCTCCCCCACCTTGGCCAGTTGGGGGAGCCAGGCCTCGAACGCCGCACGGGTGGTCTTGAAGAGCTCCGGGCCCGCAATGAACGGCGGAGCCGTCGTGATCACAACGATCCGTGAACCCATCTCGGCGGCGATATCGAGTTCACGGTCGTAATTGGCATTGCGGACGCTCAGCCTCGTCGCGCCGACCTTCAGTCCGGCAGCACGGACCATGGCGGCCTTCAATCGAGGCGCTGGCTCTGCGGGAGACGGTCCTGCATAGCCGTAGAGGCGGAATCCGAAGGTGGTGTATCCCAGCGCGGCGACCTTAGCCAATGTGCCCGGGAAGTCCGCCATCAACTCCCGCATGACTGTGATGTCCGCCAGACCGAGACGCTCGGGTGACTTGGCCAGAGGGCCCGTGACACATCCGCTTACAAGCGCTAGCGATCCCGCCAAAGCAGCGCGGCGGCTCACGGTTGGCAAGCCCGAGGCGATCGTGGCGGATTGCGATGCCAAACGCTTACTTGCAGGCAGAGTTGTTGGCAGTGGGTAACGCCAGGAATGTGACACTCGCGGGCGTCAGCTTCAAGGGACCCTTGTGGAAAGCGGTGCCGCGAAGGGTTGGCAGCGTGTCGCCAGAAAGCCGCAGAACGCGCCCGTTCAACTTGACCGACTTGGCCGTAAGCCCATCAGCGGTCAGGTCGTAACGCGAGCCACCCATCGGCAGGTCAATTGCGGCGCTGTTGGTCTGGTTCAGGTTCAGCGCGATCAGCGTCACGCCGCCCGGCGTGCCACGCATGCACTGCGAATAAACGCGAAGATCACCCTGGCCGGAGCCGGCGTCGAGCACGACATCGCCGACAAGCCTGCGCCACAGCACCGCCGCCCAATAGTTGGGTCGCGGTAGCCAAGTGTCTTCCTCGATCAGCGAGTAATCGCTTGCGGCAAGCGTGTTGTGGAACACGATCGACACATCGTTTCTCGCGAAGCGGCCGAGCTGGTCGATGAAACGGAAGGTGTCGATGAAGGTCGCAGCCCAGCGATCGCCACCGCAAGCGGCTTGCGCGGTTTCGGTGATCCAGATCGGAGCACCGGGCGCTAAGCGGTCGCGCACGCCCTTGTAGAAGTTCTGGCCTTGGT